>JACCDQ011201801.1_pt1 | contig 18139 bp, 21 predicted proteins | sample 7446031 | NCBI WGS metagenome assembly JACCDQ01 (sample SAMN15323442, study PRJNA562643) | freshwater metagenome | isolation source: river surface water | place: USA:Blue River Watershed | collected 2017-08-17
CCTAGGCGGTGGTCCAACATCTAGTACAAACCCGTTCTGCATATATCGGCAGGGCGGGTTTTGTATATCTACTTCCTCTTGACAAACCCATGCCTCTTCATGCGGGCCAGATGACACCGAGTACCGCCTGGGTCTGACGGTGTGGACGAGGAGTACATAAGCCCACCGTCTGGGGCCTTCCAGCAAAGATGACCGTTACGTGTTTCAGTAACTTCCCACCCTTGCGCTTGGGCTTGTTCTTTTAGCTGCTTGAGCTCTTTTCTAGATGACATGTAGTAACTGTATCATAGCTATTTAGCATATGTCAATCACTCAACCACTCTTTGGAAAAATCTCTCTCATAACAGATAGGTCGCCCTGGTGCATACTCGTCCGTGAAGTGTCTCCACCAAGATAAGTGCCAGTCCCGCTCAGCAGCGTACCTAGCAGCCATGTGAAAGTCATCACAGTAGATGATGTACCTGACTCTAGTATCTAACCCGTGGGACACTAGAAGCCGTTCTCGTCCGCAATCTTTGCTTGACGTTCTGCTTCTTGCGGGTCATACTCCCACCCAAGGTACTCAATCAGTTCCTTGATATCCTTGGCCTTGGCAAACTTGTCTGTGGACATGTAGGTATCAAAGAGCATCGTCAGCCGAGTACGAATCATCTCTTTGTGAGCCTGAACACCTTCGACATAGCCAGCAGTACGACCGTCTACTTCACCGTCAGTGTATCCTTCGGTATAGCCCTCATCGTGCCCAGCATCAAATGAGACATCTAAAGCTTTGTCGAACTTCTTTTCAAGCTTCTTAAACAGCTTTTCAAAATTTGCCATGCTTGAAGTTTACTCCTAACCGAGAGTAGAATCTAGTCATGGCTAAAACAAAGTTCTTGACCAAGTGCGACATCCTCGCTGACTTCTGGGTTGGCTACAAGGGAGACGAAGACTATGAAGACTTTATCTCCTATAACGACCTAGGGCTACCGCTAGCCTATGCAATCTCAACAGGCATAGTAGAAAAAACTAAGAAAGCAAAGACTTTCGTTGAAGAGACTTGGGACGTATTCCTCGCAGGATTTAGCCTGAAAGACAGAGGATACAAATCCCTAGACGACATCATAGCTATCTACGAAGACGAGTAATAAGCTGGCCTACTTGGACTCGAACCAAGAACCTTGGAGTTAACAGCTCCCTGCGCTGCCGATTGCGCCATAGGCCATCAATATTTAGTTATCGCGGAAGTGGTAGGATTCGAACCCACGGTCCGCTTTCACGGACGCTTGTTTTCAAGACAAGTACCTTCGGCCACTCGGTCACACTTCCTGTGAAGGACTAAGCCTTCTTGCGTGGTGCACGCTTAGGTACACACAGCTCGTTGAGGCGGATTACTTCCGCTTCCAGGTATGCAAGGCGGTCTTCAAGACGAGCAATGCGTAGTTCCTGTTCTTTCTCACGCTTTGAACCAAACATGTTGTCACTCCTTTCTTCTGCTACTTCAGGGCCCCCAGTGGATTCCGAGACCACAACCTCCTGTTTACAAGACAGGTGCTCTACCGTTGAGCTATAGGGGCTTGCGTGGACTAGCCACGGCTATTTACTTGCAATACTACTCTAGCAGCTAAACTTAGTCTACGTAGCCAGCAGCTCTACGAGACTCCTCACGTTCTGGCTCGTATTCCATAGTCAGACGAGAGATAGCTCCGTCAACCCCATACCCAAACACTTCAGTGTACTCAGCCACAAACTGAGCATTTTCTGAGTCAGGACGAATACTAAACTCAGGAGTCTGAGTAACAGTGTTATTTGCCTCAGCGTCATTCTCCGCCTCGACAATAAACACCGTCTGCTTTACAACAGTAAATTTAGCCATTAAGTAACCACCCTATAAATTTTTATACCTAGCCCTAGAGATAGGTTTTCTTCTTCCAATAAAGAGTTTTATATGATTTAAAAATAATCTTCTGCAGGTCAAAGAACCACCCCTGCATACGAGTTTCGCTAAACTCTGCCCGCTCTGACTCCCACTTTTCTCTCTTAAAGGGAATTATCTGAGCGATTGGAGTACCCTCTTTAATGGTGTATGTACCACCATCGGGAAGCATGTGGTCTACCATCTCAAAAGGAAGATTTACTGGCAAGTGATAAGTGTCTGTATCGACTACACCAGAGAAAGTCCTAAAAGGTAAATCAAACCTATTAAGCGGGTGAGTTATCAGAACACTATACCCAATAGGAGTTTCAATTCCCCACTTCGCCATCCACTTCAACCCATTAAGTGGCGTACCACTTTCCGAAGGGTAGCCAGCGGTTTGGCTAGCAGCGTGCGACTGGATGAGGTCAATATCAGCACTCCACACAATTTCAAACTGCTGAGGACGGACACGCCTAACTTGAATGTCGCAAGGCAGGGCAACCGTATAACCAGTAATCATTGCATCCAGGTATGGAGGACAATTCTTTAAGGTGAGATTAGTCTTTTGGTTTTTAGCTAGAGTTGGTTTTTGCTCCGTACCAGCAGTGTACTTAGACATTGATTTAAACCAGTCTGGTAAGTATCCAGATGCTGGCTTCGGTGATGACAAAGTGTCATCAGACTTCTTATTTTCTGGGTGGAAAATAATTTTCATTACGGAGCAACCCGACCGTTTTTGTTAAACGCTTGTGATGTAGCGGGGAATAACTTATCAAACTCTGCCTCCATCTTGAGTGCAACCTGCTCAATCTCCCACTGAGGCTTAGTCTCGAACGTAGCATCTTTGGCATCTACGCGAAGAGACAAGAAACTCATCAATGAACGGGCATTGCACGTTGCATACATCTCAGAGTAGAGGCCGACAGGAAGTACAGAGCGGGCTACCTCATTGGCTACACCGTCGTCCAGAAGAGTCTTGTAAGACTTCCATGCAACCTTATAGGCGTGCTCCATTTCGTGATTGACCATCGGAGTCATCGCAGGGTGACCAGCCACCAACTTGGGGTGTGCAGATGAACCCTCTTGAATCAGAGGACGCACAGCTGGGTAGATGTAGAACTTAGGGTCCATCTTCTTATACCGAGCTGAGACCTCGTTGTACGACCATCCAATGCGGTGACGCATAAACTCGCGGAAAACAAAGATGGGAGCCGAGATACGGAACGTCATCGAGTTGTGCTCGAAAGGCGAACCGTGGCGGTGCTTTGCCAGATAATTAATCAGCTTGGCATCGTCTCCCTCAGATGACTCCCACAGGTCTAATCCAGTTGAAACCCGAGCTGCAGCAGCAATAGACGCATCTGTGCCAGTGCTTTGAATGAGCTCTACACCAAACTCACTTGAAAACTTGATACCCATTAGCCGTCTTCTTCCATGCCCTGTATAGTATCGATATCGGTCAGTTCATCTACCATTTGGTCTACACCAATACCACGCTCAATACGCTCAATCTCCCACTCAAGATATTGAGCAGCTTTTTTGAGGTCCTGAAGTTCGCTTCCCTTGTACGGGGCACGAAGGACGTACTTGATAATGTTCCCACGGAGAAAGCTTTCGTAGCGGGTTATGTCAATTACTTCAATCCCGCTAGGGTGCTTGTAGTGGGAGGGGTTCTTCACTACGTCTTCTGTCATTCTGATTCCTTCTGCCATTGTGTGACATCAACCGCAGTCATTAAGACAACATACTCACGGCCATCAACGAAATAACAGATATTGTTGCCATCTTCGACAACAATCTTTGCATCAATCATTTTCTGCCGAATGAGTCTGCGGATTGCGTCATCATTCATGCTAAAAGCTTAGCACGCAGGAATCAGAAAATACCGTACTTACGGGAGATTGGGAGGCAGGCTTCGCCTTCTTTGAGAAGTTTCTCTAGCTCAGAAACCTTAATCTCGGCAAGACCGTTGATACCCCAAGACTTACCCCAAGAGTTCTGAAGAATGACAGCGTCCTCTCCGCCAGGATATACTTTGTAGCCAACTGCCAAAATACAGTGCCCACCGACATTTTCACCAGATACGGTCAAGATTCCGTTAGGGGCTTCATACATGCCTTCATACCAGGGAATCCCCAATACAACTGGCCCCTTGGAGATAAGACCGTCAACCATCTCCTCAAATGAGAAGGCCCAGCGGTATTCCTTAAGGAGAGAAAAGGTCTGCATGGCCTTAGCCCCAGCGAGAACAGATGTGCCATCGTAGTTTTCGCCCTCATACTCGTCAATGGTTTTCGCAAACCGATAAAGAAATTGAGCAAAAGCAGTAGGCTCTTTTGGTGCGCGGGCCTTGATGCGCTGGAGATTAACTGGAACTGGAGTTGCAAGAGCCTCGGATGTCCACCCAAATCCAACGCATGCGCCTTCTTGGCCCTGGTCTAGTATTGGCCCAACTTTCCACAATTTGTTCTTGCGCTTGATAGTTTTACGCACTATTGCTCTAATAGGGAATTCTCGTGAACGCTCGTCATAGTGAGGGGCCCAGTCAAGTCTTTTATCCATACATCTATTGTACCGTCGGACAAAATAGAGAGCCCCCTAAGTGGGGGAACCTAGGGGGCAAGCATCTTGCGACATCTTTGTCGTTAAGCGCTGAAAATACTGTAGCACAGAAAAACGAAACCCCCTGACGGAAAGGAATACATCAGGGGGCTTCGATATCAACGAAAGGAGCAAACGACTAACATCATCTGTTAGGGCATCGCCACGAAATAAGTGTAGCACACTACCAACCCGCTTCGGTTAGCTCCTGCATTGAACGTAGGCGTGTCACAGGTACCCGCCAGCCACCACAGTAATCCTCAAACTCAGGGATTCTGCCGTCTTTGGCAAATAGCCAACCGACAGCTTTATAGGGGTGAGATATATAGCTGTCTGATTCTTTACGCTTCTTACGTACAGCTAGCCCCTCAACTAGTAGTACGTACGCTTGGTGGTCTTTATCTCTATTGTGAAGCCTTAGACCCACAGGGTATTTCTCACTCGGAAATGTGTAGCGAATATCAAACCCAGGGACATCATCTTCTGTATTCCATTTATTTACATGCGGAACAAACTCCGTCAACCCAATCATTCGAGCAAATGCTAGCTCTGACCCAGCGGCAACCGAGTGCTGCCAAATCTCATCTACATCGCCCATTGAGTAGTTTCTGTTAGCTTTTGGGTTTGCTAGGTACGGCTCCTGGCGCTCGAACCCAACTCTCGCACAGATGGCTTCTTCCTCTTGCGTTAGAGAGTACTCCCACTTAGTCATTACTGTCCTTTCGTTAGACAATAAACCCCCTCAGTCGGCATTCCCAGATAATAGGGAGGTCAACCTTGGGGGTTTTTATTGTGAGGGGGTGGATTGCGTTTTACCACCACGGGCTGTCAGCGTTACGAAGTATGTACCGCACCCGACCAGCCGTTACTCCCGCTAAGGAAACCCGCTAGGGCCAGCTGTGCATTAGGCCCTCACTGACGAGAGCACATTCTGCCATTCCTCCGCTCAGACCGTCGTCTTTGCGTTAGTAATACTCTAACACACTTTTAGGCAAAACAAAACCCCCTCGGTTGCACCAAGAGCAGAAATTAATAAAAGTTCTGATTGCCGAGGGGGTCTGTCGTATTAAGTTAGCACGTTTAGTTTGTTTTAGCTAGTTACTTAGACTGGTTCTTGGTGTCGATGTTAGCAATAGCGAGTGATGCGAATGCTGGACCAACTGCGGTGTAGACACCTGTAGAGAACAGGAACCACTCTGGTGCGATAGCGCCGATAGCAGTCAGACCGCCCATGAAACCTACGATGCCAATACCTGCGAGGCCGTAGATAGCCCATACAACCTTACGGGTGCCTGGGTGTGTGATGATAGCACCGAGGTCTGCAGTGCGAATTGGAGCTACGAGTGCGTTCTGCTTGGCGATTGCAGCAGCGAGCTCTTCGGGGGTTTGGGGCTTTGCGGTTGGAGTACTCACAGTGTTTTCCTTTGTTATATCTGTTTCCACAGGTTTTTGAATGTGTTCGTTAGTTTCTGGCTTTACCTTCGGCTTACGCTTTGGCTTAGGCTTTTCTTCCTCGACAACAGGCTCTGGCTCAGGAGTCGGAGTCGGAGTTGGTTCAGGAGTCGGAGTCGGCTCTACAACAGGTGCAGGAGTAGGCTCGACAGGTGCAGGAGCGTAAACGGTAACATCGTTCAGGTCGTGAGTCCCCGCGTCAGTAAATGCGCCGCTGTAGAACCAGTTACCTGAAATACCCTGGAACCACACATCATTACCGTTACCGTATGGGTCCTGCCCGTGACACCAGTTAACAAAGTTGCCAACCTCGTTCGCCTCGAGCGCAGGCTCAAGAAGAGCTGACTCGCTAGAAGGCCCTTCACGACGGTTAGCTCCCTGGAGGCCTGCTTGACGTTGGTTACCTGCCAGAGAGGGCGCTGGTGGTGTCAGCGGCGCTTAGTTAAGAGGACGAAGGAACCCGTCCACGTTAGCCATGGTGCGGTCATGGCGAGAAACAAACTCGCCATACACGTTCTGTTCCATAGTGCCAAAAGTTGAGCCATCCCAGGCACGCACTACAACACCGATGTGACCGAATGGTAGGTTGTACAAATCGCCTGATGCAATGAAGATATCGCCAACTTGTGGTGCCGAGTCAATACGGGCAAAACCGTGAACTGCTGACACGTTGCCGTTTGTCCACCACTGTAAAGCAGAACCTACTTGTACGAAGCCACCACCAAGGACACCTTCGTTGTACAAGTTTGCAAGCGCGACACACTCCGACGCACCATGGTTGAACACAGTGGTGCCGTCAGGGATGTTAAGAAATTCACTCCAGCTCATCGCTGGGCAGTCATAGATAGTCATAGCGCTCCTCAATAAAATACTTGTATAATCAATTTTACTCGTCGGAACAGAAGTGATTTTTTAACGCTAGGGTTGTTCGTTTCTCCACAGACCAGAGCGGAAGACAAGAATGTCGCCTTCTTGAGGGTTAGTGATTAGTACGGAGTGGAGTTCGTCTATCTCATATCCATTTTGTACGTTTACATACATAGAGCCAGCGTTACCGTTAGAAGTGTTAACTACATAACCCATCTGCACACCGTGAGCGGGAGCAACTGGACGAGTGCGAGACCATGTGCCTGGAGTTGTACCAAGCCACAGGATGTCTCCCTCAGAGAAACTAGCAGTTGGTAGGTTGAGGTCACGAACAAGACCACTTGTTGTGACGTACCCAGAGGAGCCGTGAGCGATACCGCCACTCTGAGTGACGATACCGATAGTGTTTGCTGACGCGGCCTCAGAAGATGCAGACGCAAGAGCCACTTTGAGACGGCCACCCTGAGCACCAAGAACGTGCACAGCCGCACCTTCAGGGATAAGTGAACCAGTAAAGTTGGCAGCCATGATGTTAGCTTCCTGCCCAACTTGGAGAGTTACACCATCATTGAGCTTGATATCTACGGTGCCATCATTCTGGTTCCATGCGATACGGCCAGTAGTTGTGGGAGCAACAGTGTTGGTTGTGTCCAGCTGGATATAGTCAAGGTTTGAGATGTGGTCAAAGCCGTCTTGATTGACCCCAACAGTGTCTGTTGTGTTGTTAAATGTGGCTGGAGCAGTCGCATTAATTACCAGACCACCTTCAGCAGCGAGAGCAGCAGCTTCGGCACGAAGAGCATAAGACTCAATTAGAGCAGCATATGCGTTAGCGGCAGCAGTGCCCGCATCTGGGAGAGCGGTCTCAGGGATGACATCAATCAAATCTTCAAAGTCATATGGACCGACGTTTCCAGGAACAATGACATTGCGTCGAACTGGTGCTTCACCATTGACGAATACGTCCACATGCCAGTAGTAGCTAGGAGGTAGAACGGTTAGCACGAAGTCGGTACTTGGTACACCGTTGACAACGGGAATCTTGATGTCACGGGGGAAAATAATGAATTGGTTTTCAATGCGGTACGCATCAATGGATGCACGGTTTACGGTAGCAGTAATAGAAGCATCGACAACCTCAGTGCCACCGAGGATGTCCTGCAGAACTTGAATATTAATTACGGGCACGAAAGGCTCCAAGTAGATATAGATGTACTTCTATTCTACAACTTGAGAGTAGACACTATCTTTAGAGTTCTGCGCTAAATCCAAAGTAGACATTACTTGCATTACCAGCTCGAACTGTCGTAGCTGAGGCAAACCCTGACCCAGAAAAAGTAATGTTAACCATACGAGAGCTGATACCATCCCCAGCGTACACAAGAGATGTAGCAGACCCGCCCAGCAAAAAGTTAAGTTTAGAAAAATCTCCAGACCATTCTGGAGTCGTAGATGGGGCAGTTCTCATCTGAACTGGTAATTGCACAGGCATCCATGCGTTGGCACCATTACCTGCAGCGAATCCAAAAACCCCATAAGAATTTTCTGCGTTCATTCTCCAGTAATAACGCTGACAAGCAGCTAACTCAGCTTGAATAGACGGAGCATTGCGGCGGAATGGGGTAGCATAAGAGCCCTCTTCAAGCTGCACACCCGTAACTTCATAGTGGTCAGCAGCTCCAGCAGTGCCAGTGGGGACACCAACAAACCCGACACCCGTCTGCGTCATGCTAGAAGGCAGCGTAAAAGTATGAGTATACCGAGCCCAAGACGTTGTCAGAGTATGGGTAGCTACAGAGTTTGTCCCACCAGTCCAGTTCCATGACATACCAGAAGCAGCTTGGTCTGTCCCAGTACCAGAGTGGATATATGTAGTAATCTGTGAATTTGTCGCAGAGTAATTAGCACCCTTGCGTGCATAAAAAGATAAAGTTACAGTCTTACCTGCAAGCAAGATGGATTGCGATGTCTCAAGGGCCGTGCTGAATCCAAAGTCAGTAAGCCCAGTATTCCCAGAATCACGTTGGGCTCTAATACAGTATTGAAAACCAGTAAGTCCAGTAGCCGTCTGTCTAGTCGCTGTATACCCAGTAGCAAACCCGCCTCGAACAATAATCCATCGGTCTGCAGAATAGTTATAGCTAGTTCCGACAAAGCTTGTGCCTCTTTGCCAAATATCAAACCCGCCATTGATGATGTAATTAGGACTCAGAGGTGTTGCATTATTGGCGGCCTCAACAACCCCAACTCTTGTAGCCAACTCCGAGTCACCAGACGTAACTCCAGCGCTTGTCTTGATGATGTAGTTGAGGACTATGTAGGGTTGGAGGTTATTGTGTGCTGCACCAGACCCTGTCGCACCAGTCGTAAACGTGTGTGTATGAGCACCATCCGTGGAGACTGACGTGGTGTGGGTGTGCGTACCCATTGCAGAGTTATAGCTAGATGATGCAGCTTCAAATCCAGTTCTGAATGCTCCGTCATACCCATTACTTGTACCAGACCTGTATGCAATATCGTTTGCATTTTGTCCAGCCTGCTGTCCCAGTGGCAGAGCGTGCGTGTGGGCTCCACCACCAACCGTTACGATGTGCGTGTGAGAGCCGTTAGATGATGTTGTACCAGTATGAGTGTGACTCGGCATCTCGGCTTCGGTAAGTGTATGGGTTTTAGCTCCGCCTGTTTTACCTAAAGTATTGAACTCTGTCTGAGAGCCATCAAAGCCAACAGCTACCTTACCCTTGAGGTTAGGCAGATTAAATGTTGTACTACCATCCCCAGAACCATACTGGACACCAATAGAAGCAAACAATGAAGAATAAGTTGTACGACTTACTGCAGCACCATCACAAATCAGCCAGTTAGCTGGAGCTGTAGCCCCAGGCCACTGCACAATTGTTCCAGCAGGAAGGCTAGCCGCATTCTCGGGAGTCTTACGCCACCCAGGGACACTAGCTGAATACGTGAAGTTCCCATAAACATCGCCATCAGAAGGAGAGGCTGGGAAATTAATAGGTGACATGGCTAGAGGGTAGGCTCCTCAGACCCAGGGACGACATACCCCTCAGGAGGAACAATATAGTCGCCGTACGCATCTGTGTATGGCTCGGACGATGCGTAAACGCCATTATCTTCCCAGACAGCCATTGGTTCAATCTCGGCCATTGCGACTTCGTTTTTGTCAATCATGCCTTGGAACATAGCAATCTGCTGCTTGTAGTTGCGGATTTCGTCCTTCATCTTGAAGTACATCTCTGCAAAGGTGTTTGCTGGTACTAACATTTAATCTCCTCGGTCTATTCTATCATTTTGGGGTACTAGAAGCTGAATGTACAGTGGAGTACCCACATAAGCTAAGAGTTAACATTATAAACTCCTAGAGTAGATACCCAGAAAAACGTGGGTAATTGACATCTGGAGCATAGGCACTACTGCCGTCGTCGGACTGAAACCTGAGCTGTACGTACTCTCCCGCAGTTAATTCTAAGATTGCCTGCTTAGTAGCATTTACAACATATTCACTACCAGAAGCAAGTGCATCCAACCGTAGTTGCTCTTCAGGCACAGTCACTACGCCATTTTTATATATCGTATATCGATGTACTGTATTGTTCTGATTAATGTTTGCCCAGTTAAATATATACACTCCACTGACAGGAGCAGTAAACCTACCTGTAGAAGTCGAGTAGCAAGAGCCAACATTCACATTAGTACTTGTATAGACACAGAAGGCGTTGTTAGCTGTAGAGCTCAAGTTATACGCACTAAAGACTGGCTTAGACGTAAACAATCTTCCACCAGAGTCTACCCGAGCGACAACAGCACCAGCAGAGTCTTGCCACTGCTGTAGGTCAGCTGTCTGGGATGCAACACCTCTAGCGATAAGAGGGACAGTAGTTGTTGTACTAGATACAGCTAGCTGCTGCCCAGTAAAGGTGTTTGCAGTATTAACGTTAGCCTTATTACTAATCATCCCAGCAAGCTGACTATCCCCAGGAGTCTCTCCTGCTGAATACTTAATAATGTAGTTCAGGACAATGTAAGGCTGCAGGTTGTTGTGAGCTCCGCCGCCCCCAGTGTTCTGGTTAGTAGCTGTAGTTGCTTGGTTTGTTGCAGTAGCTGGGTTGTTAGTGGCTGTCGAGCTAGCTGTTGCCAATTCGTTAGCCATGGCCGAGCTATATCTTGTACCGTGAACTGAACTGCTACCGTTAAATTCATGCTGCATTACTACGTTAGAACGAGTAATAATCTGGTGGTAGTGAGAGTTTTGGGAGTGATTGTGAGCGTCTTGTGTGTGGTTGTGCGCGTTCTGTACGTGCGTGTGGGTGGGCATCTCTGCCTCAGTCAGAGTGTGGGTTTTTGCTCCACCAGTCTCACCCAAAACATCAAACTCAGTTTGCGCAGCATCTTTACCAACAATGGTTCTGCCCTTGATATTGGGGAGGTTGAACGTAGTTGTGCCATCTCCAGAGCCGTACTGAGTGCCAATGATTGCGAACAAACTTGCATAGGTAGAACGAGATACAGCAGACCCATCGCAGAGAAGCCAGTTAGCTGGGATTATGTTTGACCCCCACGCCATCATGGCACCAGCTGGGATTGGGTTTGGCTCTACGTTGGCAACTACGTTCGTGGACTCAACCCATTGGCTTGATGTGCCGTCGTTGTAGTAGGTGAACAAAGTACCTTCATTACTCTTCCACCACTGGTCTCCAGCACGAGGATTAGAGGGGGCAACATCGGAGTGCGTGACAGAAATAGGGAGTGCAGCATTTTTACGCCATGCTGTTTTTGATGCGTCATATGTGTAGTCACCAGATACGGCACCGTTGATTGGGTCGGAGGGAAAACTAAGCGCCATTAGTGTTAGCTCCAGAAGGGTAGGGGTTGGCTAGTTTAATGCGCTCACGCTCATCCAGCCAATCTTGCTTTTCACCCGCACCAGCTTGCCATTTAAAAAATAAGGGGTCTGCTGTTCTCTGGTACTCGGTCTGGCGAACCTGCTCCACTATCGCAGTTTGTGCACTGACTTGGGTGGTGCCCCAAAGAGACTCGAGCTCGGCTAAAGATGGTTTGGGGGATGAGTCCAACCACTCAAGGCCAGAGTATTCGTCCCCTCGCAGTACCCACTCAGTACCTGGATAGTTAGTTGTAAGAATTAATGTAATGTCCACTAGCCTTGCACCTCAAATACCGTAATAGTAGAGACACCTCGAGGGTAAAGTGCACTGTCGGATTCACTACCAACTCTGTTAATGTACAGGGTATCTCCTGACTCCATTCTGGTTCGTATGGAATACGAAACAGCTGAAGTTGTTGATGGAGAATCTAATGCAGATATTGTCACAGTTTGGTACTGAGAGCCAGCAGTCTGAGTATTGAATCCACCCATCGAGGGGCTTCTCGTGCTAGGAGCATTAGCGTTAGAGATATTAGTAGAGTCTCTGAAAAAAGACATAAGATTTCTACGTCCAGTATCTGCACCAATAAAAGTACCGTTTAGTGTACAAACAATATATATTTGAGAGCTTGTGCTCCTAGGAGTAATTGATACTGAAAGTAGCGAAGTAAAAGTTGTGGCAGTAGATGTAAATGGAGAAGTCTCTCTCCATGTAGCAACTTGCAAAATAGTACCTGAAGGGAGGTCTGCCTTGGGTATACCCGCCTGCAGAGTGACTGCAGAAGTCCCACTACCTTTAAGATATGACCCAGAGGCAAGAGTAGATACACCAGTACCTCCGAGAGATACGGGACGAACTGAGGTCTCTAGAGAAGTTGCTCTAGCCTCAACAGCATCCATCTCAGACTGCAGAGTTGTTATATAGGACTCAACAACCCCAATACGGCCTTCTAGAGCAACGCTAATCCCCGAGTTAGCAGCTACCTCGACCCACTGAGAAGAGTCGCCATCGTTGTAGTAGACGTAGAGTGTTCCGTCCACGGTGTCATACCACGCGTCGCCAGCAATAGGTGTTGAAGGGGCAGTAGCTGAAACAGTTACGCCACCACCAGAGGGGACCCACGTTGTGCCATTGTGGGCATAGACTTTTACGTCTGTGGTGTTGAAAAAGAGTTCACCAGCTGAGCCAGTAGCAGGGTTTGAAGCTCCCTGCGCCAGCTTGATTGGTGAAAGAAACTTCCTCGACATCGTCCCTACTTAAGCGCTATAGATTAGCCAATCGCTGTGATGCGGTATGTACCCGAACTCACAGTTGCGGCAGCGTTCCAGCTAGCTGTAATGTTGCCTGTTGACTCATCAATGATTATATCAGCTTCGACCAGCGCACCAGTGGAGACTTCCTTCATCTGCACGATAATTGCACCATTTGTTGCAAGCCCGTGAGTAGAAGCAGCAATTGTCCAAGTTACGATACCGCTAGACGGGGTAAGGCTTGAATTGGTTACTGTGTATTTCTGTGGAAGTGGAGCTGCTGTCGAGGAAAGGTTAGTGCGTGCTCCAGCAGCAGTTGTTGCCCCAGTACCACCGTTTGCTACAGCAACAGTCCCTGTAACATTTGCTGCGTTTCCAGCAATGTTTCCATTTACATCTGCACCAGGAATTGTAGATGTAGTAGTAAATGCAGAAGTACCGTTACCGACAACGTAGCCCGTAAGGCTTGTCGCACCAGTACCACCGTGAGCCACATCTACGGTTGAACCGTTCCATGTACCAGTAGCTACAATACCAAGTGTTGTAATAGAAGTTTGACCAGCATATGTGGATGCAATATCAACGCTGTCAGCGTTCACGGTGATGCGGTCAGCAGTACCAACAACGTCGAATGCGTTACCGTTAGCAACAAGACCAGCACCAGCCGAGGTGTCAGAAGCCCCAGAGAACTGAACCCATGTCTGGTCTGCAAAAGTAGCGAGGTAGTGGTTACTTTGTGTCCATGAGGTTTTACCGTAGCCAGTGCCCTCCATGATGAACACGGTTGCACCACGGAGTTCCGTGACGGCATCAGCGTCTACAGCGCGGGTAAGAGTGTAGGTAGCCCCGTTATCCGAGTAGACGTAGATACCGTCTTGAGAGGCTGTTGTCTGATTTGTCAGTAACAGACGGTATCCATCGTCTGCACTATCAAGAGCAGCGTGACCATCAATGACAAGAGTCCCTGTTGACCCAGTAAGGGCTATGTTTGTGTCTGCAAGAAGGTGTACGGACTCTTTCCAAGTCAAACCAGCAACAGCATCATCAACGTACTTCTTGGTAGCAGCGTCGTTATCTGACTCTGGGGCAGCAAGGTTTGTAATCTTCTGCGAGTTTAGAGATACTGCAGACGTTGGGGCTGCAAACTCGTCTAAGCGGTAGCCCTTGACTGTAGTGGCAAGGTCGGAGATTGTGCTGGAAGGCTGAGTACCAGTGTGGTTAGCACGAGCCAGTGGGTCGGTAGCCAGTTTGGAGAGCGCAATAGCTGCATCAGAAGCAATGTCAGCGTTGGAGATTGCACCAGATGGTGTGAACTTCAGCCAAGCAGTACCAGAGTAGACATAGTGAGTCTTGTCGACTGTGTTGAAGTAGATTTGACCAGCAGCTGGGCTGGAAGGCGCTGAGGATAGGTTTTGCAGCGCGACGTTCTGGAGCTCATTCTTGTTGAGGTCCAGTGCCGATAAAAATTTGCGTGCCATTTATAGTCCTATGAGAGGTATGCGGTTCCTGACACTGCAACTGAGAATTCTACCGTAAGTTGAGTGCTACTATTATAGTTTACTACGCCTTCAATGGTCGTACCCGCGGAGTCAACGACCTGAACGCTTGGCTGGAATGTCAAACCATGGTCAATAGTCCATGTACTAGATACTGCCCCCTGATTATGAGTGTAGGCAATAACTTGGGTCTCGCCAGCTTCACCCTGAATACCCTGAATACCCTGCGGTCCAATATCACCCTGAGACCCCTTGGCAGCCAAAAGTGTCCAGTTACCAGACCCAGGGGTTGAGCTAGGCCCAGAAGCAACAATGCAGTACCACGTCTGCCCAGCGTACGTAACAATGTCGCCGACTGCGTACGAATCTAGGGGGTTAAAGGCTCCTCTAAACTCCCAAACTGCATCTGCACCAGCTGGGCCAGGGGTTCCTTGTGGGCCCTGTGGCCCCTGCGGTCCGACTGGACCTTGACGTAGATACGCAAGCCACTCTTCTTCTGTGCCGATAAACCCGTTAGCGACAGCTACCTGATAGGCGCTGAGACCGTCTACACCGATAAATCCGTCGGCACCCTGAGGACCTTGGTCGCCAGTGTCACCCTTGTCGCCCTTAGGTCCACGAACATTACCCGCGGTGATAGTTTGACCATTGACTGTGGTGAGAACAAGGTTATCGCCAACAACATCTCCATCGACGACCATTCCATCACGGAGAGCAGTCACCTGAGCAATAAAAGCATCAGCAAGAGATGTTGTTGGGTCGGGTAGAGCGGTAGCTGGGTCTACGACTACTAGCTCAGAGATATCAAATGGACCAGCCCCAGTGGGCAGAATAACATTTGCACGATAGGGGTAGGTGCCATCTACGAAGACATCCAGCTTATAGTGGCAGTCAGGGTCTAATGGGAGAAGAATAAAGGGCTCAACAGGAACTCCTGCAACAATCTTTACTCGTACTGGCTCTGGGAAGATAACTTCGTCGTCAACAATACGAATCGCCTGCTTATCACCACGATAGATGATGGCAGTAACGATTGCGTCTACAGCTTGAGTTCCACCAAGAACGTCCTGTAGCGTTGTGAGATTGACGACGGCCACAGGCCCTCCACGTAGTTATAGACAGATAGGTCTATTCTATCGCGGATTAGAGCCCGCGTTCTGCCTTAACTTTGTCTAGGTATTGTGAGTACGCAATCCATGTCTTAGCATCATCCCACCAACGACCATCACGCTCTTCGAGGTCATCTTCTACACAGAAGTGCCACTCTCCAACGTGTACGTACGTGTACCCGTTTTGGGTTCGTTCCTCGTCGATAACAACCTCGGGTAGCGAGTCTGCTAGTTCGTTGAAGTCCATATTAGCTCCAGGTAAAGTCTGACACTCCGTTTACCAACGCAGCGAGGGAGGACCCTCCGTTGGGGACTGTCTTAGCTAAAGTATAGCCATAAAGAATTGCACTAGAGCCATTACCTTCAATTCGGTAGCCACGGTCAGCCAATTTACGCTGAAGTTTACCTACAGCCATAGGTCGCTCACCACGCTCTTCTGACCAGAAACGGTACTGAGGGTTGATGTCTGCAAGACGAACAGACCCAGCTGGGTTGTGCTCCATCTTCTCCTCAAAGAACAGACCAATACGGTCCTCAGACTTGCGGTACATTTCAGCTGCTTCGTATACAGCCTTGCACCAACCAAGTCCGTCCTTCTGCGAGGAGTTAATAAACTTCTGAGCACCCTCAATCATCCAAGCAAGTACCGCTGGGAGACCACCTTCAGGGTCAAACAAGTATTCCTTGAGACCAGGGTCTGGCTGCTCTGGAACGTGGACCCATGGGATAGGTCGGATACGTCGCCACATAGCATCGTCCGTAATCATTGGACGGTGGTTTGTCGTGAGCCACAGCTTTGCTTGCGAGGAGAAAGTGAATGGCTGTTCTCCAGGAGAACGTGCAGAGATTTCAGATGAACCAGTCAGCTTCTTGACTTGGTTCTCCTTGAGGCGTTCACCATCAGGCAACTCGTCAGCCCAGACCATACGCTTACCAACAAGCTGAGCCCAGTGGTACTCGTCACTAGCCTTACCACGGCCATCATCAGCACCAAGAACAGCTGAGTCGAGAGGCCACGCATAATCACTTGTACCAAGACACTTAACAAAAGCCTCAACAGCAGTGTTCTTACCAGAACCAGGAGGACCGTACATAAGGAACATGTAGTCGAGGTGGCTCATACCAGTAAGGGTGTACCCAGCAGCACGCTGAATCCAGTCCTGAAGCTCCTTGTCGCCGTTAGTGGCTTCATCAAGGAATTTGTTCCACTTCTCACTGTATGCACCTGGGTTGTACGCAACAGGGGAGTGCTTAGTAATGTTTAGCTCTGGACGGCCCTTGTGAAGCTCGCCAGTACGAAGGTCAACTACACCGTTCGCTACACCTAAGAGGTAGGGGTTAGAGTCCCACTGAGATACGTCTACACGAACACGGGGGTCAGTTTTAGCGGACTCAACCGCAGAAGTAATACGAGAAGCTGAGCGTGACTGGTCTGCCCACTTGTGCAGGCGAACAAGTTCATCTTTATCCGTGTAGTTGATTGACTCACTGCTAATAATCGCAGAGATTTTCTTAGTCTGCTCTTTGATAGTGAGGTTCTCTTTGTCATAGCGCCAGTGAGACCCAGACCAGTTAAACCACCCGATACCAGGTGTGTATCGAACCACAGTGCCAAACGCATCTACGATGCGACGACCGTTACCTGTATCAGATAGCGAACGGCACCCAGGCTTACCACCTTCTTCGGCAGTAAGAGCATCAACGTCTTTAGGGGTATCCATGTTGACAAGGCTTGTTGCCTGCTCTACGGACATGCCAAGCTTGGCGGCATTAGCTACAGCCCCACCTACGGTTCCCGCAGCTGTATACATATCAACATCGTCAGAATCAGCGGGGAGGTCAGTGATGTCTCTCGCTTGGGCTGGTCGAGCAACTGGAGCATTTCCAGAAGCCTCTATTGCAGCTACTCCTGTACGAGCTGTGCCCTCGCTGAGACGCTTTGCGTACTCAATCTGCCATTCATCAATTTCAGGCATGTAGGACTTCTTGGGGTTGTTTTGCACGTACTTAATTGCATTACCAACGTGCATACCAAGCTCGTCTAAGCCAATCGGAGGGTCAACCCATTCGTGGTTGAATCGAGCCATAAAGTTCTCGACTGCCTGGCGACCAAGCTCAGTGGATACATCAAACTTGTTAGCGATTGAACATGCAATTCGATACAAGTCCTGTGCCCGAGAGCCTTCAGTAATTTTCTGACCGTTACGCTTGAACTCTTCAAAGTCAAAAACCTGACCGTCAATTTCCAGGTCTTCAAAGACACTGGGGTCCATCTTGTCCCCGTAGATTCGCCTACGCAAGCTACCAGACCCACCACGTTTGATAAGAGAGTCAAGAAGAGACTGGGGGGCATCAGCCATTGCCATCTCCCAAGGAGCGTGGCCAGGCTTCCACGAGTACTCAGCACCAGAGTGGTGGCGAGATGGTGGAGCAAGAACATAGCCATCAAACTTGATATCAATACCAGGAAGGTTTGCGGCTTTTAGGTTACCAACTAAAGTTTCGTTGCCCTCGTACTTGAAGTAAAGGTGACGACCACGAACCTCACGACCGTGGAGGGAGTGGA
>JACCDQ010009227.1_pt1 | contig 18138 bp, 11 predicted proteins | sample 7446031 | NCBI WGS metagenome assembly JACCDQ01 (sample SAMN15323442, study PRJNA562643) | freshwater metagenome | isolation source: river surface water | place: USA:Blue River Watershed | collected 2017-08-17
ATGGCGGTGTTACATGGACGGCATCAACCAATACGAGTGGTGGCGGAAATACAAGCACTATATTTTCGTCGGGTTGTAACGGCGCGGCGTGGTCGCCCACGTTGGGACGGTGGGTCGCTGTGGGCGGTGGCGGAACGGTGTCTATTGCGTATTCCAGCACGTCAAGCGGTGCGTCTTGGACGGCGGTGGCAAACAGCGCCACCAACTTTTTCACAACCGGAAACAGCGTTGTGTGGGATATATCCAATGCGCGGTTTGTGGCGTGCGGCAGTGGCGGAAGCCATACGCTGGCGTATTCATTGGACGGCATTGCGTGGACGGGGGCTGGAACCACTACATTCTCCACCGGCGCTACATTCATCGCGGTGTTGCCGGCCGATTATCCCAGCATCCCGGCTGGAAACACCGTAATTGTGGATGGATTTGCGAACCGGTTTATTGCGGGCGGCACCGGGGCCACGCCACTGGTGTATTCCCAAGACGGCGCAAATTGGTCGCAAAGCGTGACTGCGCCTGCTGGCAGAGGGGTGTGGATTGCGACGGGAACGGGCACGAATTCACTGGCGTATTCCAGCGACGGACGGAATTGGCGCGGCATTACCGGAACCAGCGTATTTGGCACGCAAGGAAATGCGGTTGCGTATGGAAATGGGCTGTGGGTTGCGGGCGGCAGTGACAGCGGCGGCTTTACGCTGGCATATTCATACGACGGCTTGGCGTGGTCGCGCATTCAAAATGTATTCACCTCGGCGTGTAATGGCGTGGTGTTTGGAAACAACATGTGGGTCGCAGTCGGTTCCGGAACCAATTCATTTGCGTATTCATATAATGGAATAAATTGGACGGCAACCGCGTCGGCGTCTAGTGTTTTTACGACACAAGGGCTGTCAGTGTCATATTCTGGCGCAAATAAGTTGTTTGTTTCAACGGGCCAAGGCGGCAATACTATGGCATATTCCGTAGATGGCAAATTGTGGCGCGCCGTGGTTGGTAGCACTTCGTTGTTTTCCAGTTATTGCAGCGCCGTTGCGTATAATCCAGCCGGAACGTTTTGGGTGGCAGTGGGTTCGGGCGCAAATTCATTTGCGTATTCCAGCGACGGCGTATCGTGGACGGCAAACTCGGACGCAACCGGAGTTTTTACCTATGGAACGGATGTTGCCTATGGAAACGGAATGTGGGTGGCAACAGGGGCTGGTGTGGGAAGCGCCTCGTATATCGCACATTCAATGGACGGAAAGAATTGGACGGGCATTCCCGCAACTTGGCCATTTACGGGCGCCGGGTTATCCATCGCGTTTGGGAATGGGCTGTGGGTTGCCGGTGGCAACGGCGGTAATTCGCTGGCTTATTCCACCGACGCCCGAAAGTGGATGGGGGTTCCGCTGGTAGGGTCGGGCGTGTTCAGCACGCAAGCCAACGGCGTTTCAATGGGATACCTTACCCAGCCGTATTCCAGTGTTATGCCGGTGCGGTCTCTTGGCTGGACCAGCAGCATTGGGAATGTGGATATCATGCAGCCAACCATTGCGCTGGGTGAAGGCAACGCCCACACCGCGACATTTTCACCGGATGGAACGCAGTGGAATGGAATGGGCAAATTGCCGTTTGCTGGAAGCGCCGGAAAAGGCCGGGGGATTGCCTGGAATGGAAATATGTGGATTGCCGTTGGAAAAGACGCAGTTTCTGGCGCCAGTATTGCGTATTCCACTGACGGACTGGTGTGGACGCAAATAACGGGGTCAGAAGCCTTGTTTTCAATTGCGGGAAATGGGATTGCGTGGAATGGAACCCGGTGGATAGCCGTGGGTCAAGGCAATAACTCCATACTGTATTCCGACGACGGACTTACTTGGACGCCGGTTGTGAATTCAATTGCGTTGTTTGGAAATGGCGGGTACAGTGTTGCTTGGAACGGGTATCGCTGGGTGGCAGTTGGCGCCGGAGCAATCCATAATATTGCGTATTCAATTGACAACGGCGTGTCCTGGACCGGCGCAAGAGATGTAAATGGCAACGCCACCACGACGGCACTGCTTACGGTTGCGGGATATAGCGTGTGCTGGGGCGGGTGTCGGTGGGTGGTGGCCGGTGCCGGCGGAAATTCCATTGCGTATTCCGTGGACGTGAGTTCGGCGGCGATAACTGCGGCAGCAGAAGACGGCGCTGCCTGGGTGGGGGTGTCCAGTTCCGCGGCATTGTTCCCGCTTGGCGCCCGAGGGGTGTCTTGGAACGGCAAACGATTTGTATGCGTCGGTGCAGGCGGCGTGAATGCGATTGCGTATTCCAATGACGCCAAGACGTGGTATTCATCGGTATCCGGCAGCGGCGTATCTACGTGGGTCGCCGTCGGAAATGGCAGCGTTGCGAAATTGGCGTATTCCAAAGACGGGAAATCGTGGTCGGCGGTGTCGGGTTCAACCACGCTATTTGACGCCAGCGGCGCAAGTGCGGCGGCGTGGAATGGTTCCAACTGGGTAGCAATCGGCGGAACCAAAATCGCGGCGTCAAGCGACGGTGTTTCGTGGGCGCAAACCACCACGCCGTCCAATAATATGACCGCATTAAACGGCATCACGGCCATTGGCACGCGGTTTGTGTCAGTTGGAAACAGCGGCGGACTGGTGCCCGACCCCTCCAAATGTTCCATTATATACAGCGACAACAACGCGACCACGTGGTCCAATGCCACCGACTCCACATTTGTATTCACAAAAGGCAACGCGGTGTTAAGTGGCAATTCCAAGTTGGTTGCTGGTGGCGCCGGAAATTATACCTTGGCGAATTCCAGCGACAATGGCGCAACATGGAGCGGCGTGTTTGGAAGTGTGTATTCCAACAGCAAGGCAGGGCTGTTGGATTCCTCCGGCATAAGCGTGATTTTCAATGACACCACCAAGGTTTGGATTGTGGGCGGCTTGGGCGCCAGTTATTCTCTCGCAACCTCCAATAATGGAACGGTGTGGAACCCCGTCAGCAACTCCAAGTCGGCGCTTTTTAGCACGATGGTGTATGGTATTGCCCACGACGATTACTACAACCGAGCGGTGGCGTGTGGGTTTGGAACGAACTTCGCTTTGGCCCAATCCAGCGATGCGTATAGCACAACCTGGACGGGGGTCGCCGGCAGCGCGTCGTTGTTTTCAGGCGGTGGCGCATATGACGTCACGTGCGTATATGGTTTGAGCGATTATAACTCATATTCAAATGTGTATTGGGTGGCTGGCGGAGAGGACAGCAGTGAAGGTGTGATTGTTTATACCACTGATAAAACGGGAACCACCGGATGGATAAAATCCACAACCGGCAATCTGTTATCGCGCGTGTATGGAATTGGATTTTCGCCCACCACGCAGGGGTGGTTAGCAGTTGGTTCAGGAACAAATGCCTGCGTGTTGTATTCCAATAACGGACAAAACTGGACGGACAGTTCTAATTCTAAATTAGTATTTACAACGGCGTATCACACATATTGGACGGGGTCGGCGTGGTTAGTTGTAGGCGAAGGCCCGCATTCCATCGGGTATTCCACCGCAGCAAATGGCGCAACGTGGGCGGGTGTTGCTGGAAGCACCAGCATACTTACAACTGCGCACGAAGCAATGACAAATGGCAGCCGGTGGATTGCGGTTGGTAGTGGGTCCTTATTTACAATGGCGACTACCACAGATATGACTGGCGTAACCGGATGGACGGGTATTGCCGGAACAAAAGTCGGGCTGTTTGACATTGCCGCAAATTCGGTTTATTGGAGCAGCACCGGCGGGCCGAGCGGAAGCGGGATGTGGGTGGTTTCGGGTGAATCCAGTAGCGCCGGTATCAGCATTGCGGTGTCGCTGGATGTGGCCGGCACCACTTGGATGGGCGTGAAAGCCAGCAATTCGCTGTTTTCTACGCAAGTGAATGCGCTTACATACAGCGGAACCAAGTGGTTTGCGGGTGGCGAAGGAACCAACGTGCTTGGTTATTCGGTGGACAACGGCGCAACGTGGACAACCACATACCAGAAATTAGTGACGGTTGGCGACAGCAGTCTGGGATACAGCATTGCGTATTCGCAAGACAACGGAACCACGTGGACGGGTGCGACGGACGCCAGCGGGTTCAGCACGGCCTTAACCATATTCACCACTCGTGGAAATGCGGTTGCGTATAACGGCACGGTATATGTTGCGGTTGGCTGCGGTAAAAACACGCTGGCGTATTCTTACAATGGGAATGTATGGACGGGGCTGGGGACAAGCGTGTTTGCGCAAGAAGGGCGAACTGTGGAATGGAATGGCTCTTATTTCTTGGCAGGCGGCGGCGGCGGTTCTATTACTCTGGCGCGTTCTACGGACGGAATTACTTGGACACAAATATTATCCCGGAATTGTTGGACCGTGGCTGGCGGAACAAAAAGCACCGGTTCTAAAATAATGGCGTCGCCGGATGGCGTAACGCAGTGGACGGATGCCAGTTTCGTGAAAATGTTTTCAACGGGGTGCTACAATGTGAAGTGGAATGGCACGGCGTGGGTTGCCGTAGGGAGAGACGTGAGTAATTCAATCTTAGTGTCGCTGGACCCGACTGGTTTGACAGGGTGGAGGGCGCCAACCAGCGGCACAAGCATGTCCGTTGCTGGTAACTCGGTAGAATGGAACGGCACCGCCTGGGTGGCAGTGGGGGATGGCACTTCTACCTCCATTGTTTATACAACAGACCCTTCGGGCTTAACGGGATGGACTGCAGCAACCACGTCGCCCAATGTGCCTACGTCGTGCACGAGTGTGGTGTGGAATGGCGCGGCGTGGGTTGCTACCGGTTTAAATGGCGCAAACGGCGCCGTGTGGTACACCACCGTGGTGAATGGTTCAAGTGGTTGGACGCTTGGTTCAATTACAACCGTCGGCGCAGCAATCACCAGTATTGCTTGGAACGGCTCCGCCTGGGTAATTGGCGTGGATGGAACAAACACGCGCATGTATTACAACACCAGCGCCGTTCCAACGACATCCACCACCTGGATTCCAATTTCATCCGTTTTCACTACCAGTTGTTACTCCGTGTCGTGGAATGGGCACGCCTGGGTCGCGCTTGGAAACGGCTTGTATAAAATAATGTATAACACGACCCCCGTTCCGTCTAGTGGATGGGTTGCCGCAACGGGGGCGGGGATTGGCTCTTATTTAGCCGCACCTTGCGGCGTGTCGTGGAATGGATATGCTTGGGTTGCGTGTGGCGCCGACACTGCCGTTGCTTACACCACCGTATTGAATGGGTCGTCGGGCTGGACGGCAGTTTCAACGGCGGCGGGGTCTTCTATACTTTCAACGGGGTATGGCGTTGGAAGCGCCGGCGTCGCAGCGCCCAATCCATTGAATTACTATGTCAATGGATTAACTTGGAATGGTTCTGCGAATCGGTGGTTGGTGCTTGGATGCGGTGATTATGACCTTGGCGGAGCGTGGCAAAGCGCGGTGTATTTGGGAGATGCGAGTGGCGCAACCTTTAATGGCGGAGGAGGCCAAGGATTAATGCCCGTCACGATAACGGGCATTCGGGCGTGGGATGCGGTAGGAATGTCGGCCAGCGGGCAATACCAAACCGCGGTTGTAAATGGCGGACAATTATACACATCCAGCAACTACGGTCAGTCGTGGACACCCCGAACCGTGTATGGAAATTTGATACAAAATGTAGCGGTATCCGGGGATGGCTCCAAACAAACGGTTATTATTCAAGGAGGCCAAATATATGTGTCGCAAGACTACGGCGCAACTTGGACGCCTCAAAACAGCAATCGTGCGTGGAGCGGCGTGGCGTCTGCAACCGACGGCACAAGACAAACCGCCGTAGTAAATGGCGGTCAAATATACGTGTCCAGCGACAGCAGCGGAATCACCTGGACTCCGGCCGGAACGGCAAGAGCGTGGTCGGCGATTGCGATGTCTTCCACTGGCGCGCGACAATTGGCTGCGGTAAATGGCGGGCAATTATACGTATCCTACAATTATTGGACGGATTCTAGTGCGGTGGGGGTGTCTGGCGCGTGGAGTTGCGTGGCAGTAGCGGCGGATGGAAGCCGGTATTTGGCGGCAATGAATGGTGGCCAGATATATTATTCGCCAGATCCGTCGGGATTGTCTTGGACGGCGTCCAATAGCCCGGTGGCAAATTGGCAATCGCTGGCAATGAATTCGGCGGGAACCAAACAATACGCCGCCGCAAATGGAGGGTATATTTATATGTCATCCGATTCCGGCGCAACGTGGGCGCCGCTGTTAAATGCGGGTGTGAAAAATTGGAATGGAGTGGCTGTATCAAGCGACGGCAGCGTATTCACCGCCGTGACAAACAATTTGGCAAGCAACAACGACGGCTACATTTATATATCAAGCGGGCTGGGTACATCGTTGTTTTCTGGCAGTTCGGGCGTTGCCGGCAGCGCCGGAAATAAAGCGTCGTGGAATTCAACAAAATATGTTGCGTGCGGCGAAGGCGGCATGTGGGTGGGCGGTTCAAATGACGGCAGCGGAAACGCGACGCTGAGTTGGTCTAATAACGGTATTACCTGGACGCCCCAAGGCAATTATGTATTCACGGGCGGAATGACGGGAGTGGTGTATGGCGTAGGAACCGGCACGTGGGTGGCCGTAGGCAAAGGAAATAACACCATTGCGACCTCCACGGATGGTAAGATGTGGTACGGCCAAGGCGGTGCCAGCGTTGCGTCCAACGGCGTTTCCTACGCCAAAAATAGTCGCCTGTTTTTGGTTGCGAAAAACAATGGGTCTGTGCTGTATTCTAGTACCGGAGCCAAATCGTCGTGGTCATCGGGCGGAACGCCTTTTACTACCACCGCGAATTATGTCGCACAAGGCTACGACGCAAGTGGGTTAATTATATATGTTGCCGCTGGAAGCACGGGCGGCGGCGACGGAAATTTGAAATATTCTTATGACTTGGCGACTTGGTCTATATGTAACAGTTCGGACATAAATTATCCAAACAGCACCTTTATAAATTACGGAAAGGCGGTGGCATACGGTAAAGATGGGTCCGGCAATGCGTTGTGGGTTGCCGTAGGCAATAGCAACGGCGGGCCGTCTATACGATACTCCTATTCCGGTAAAAATGGATGGACTGAAACCAGCACCACCGTTTTTACGACATATGGCGCGGATGTTGTGTTTGCGAACGGCGTGTGGGTTGCGGCTGGCGCAGGAAACAGTGTGTTTGCGTGGTCCAATGATGGCCGGGTATGGTATTCAGGAATGCCAGCACCCAGTGGCGGCAGCATCGTCGGGTTCAGTGTTGCCTGGAATGGCTATTATTTCCTGGGTTCTCTCAGCAACGGCGTGGTGTATCGTTCGTTTGACGGAAAAGTGTGGGGCGCGGTTTCTACTGCGCTGGGAACAACCGCCGGCGTGGTGCTGGGGTCCGGCGGTATAATCAATGCGACCAACACGATTTCCAGCGCCAACGGCAGCGATTTATACGCTTGGACGGGTGAAACCAGTCAATCTGGTGAAATGTTTGTTGGCGTCGGCAGCGGAACACAGCCAATTATTTGGTCAATGGACGGCAAAGCGTGGACGGGCATTTCCGGCGTTTTTACGGTGGCCGGCAATGGCGTTGCGTATGGCTTGGATGAAAACAAGGCGGGATTATGGGTTGCAGCGGGTCAAGGAACAAACACGCTGGCATGGTCAGCAAACGGAAAGTCTTGGACGCCGGCCTCCTCCCCCTTTACGACTGCTGGAAACGGGGTTGCGTATAACGGGACCACAATGTGGGTGAGCGTCGGTGAAGGAACCAACACCATCGCAACGTCTACGACCGGGAAATCGTGGTCGGGCATTGGCGCAACCATTTTCACGGTTGCGGGAACGGGGGTGGCATACGGACGAGACGCATCCGGTCTGGGTCTGTGGGTAGCCACCGGCCAAGGAACAAATTCGCTGGCTTTTTCATACACCGGCATCACGTGGACGGGCGTGGTTTCTGGAAGTGCGAGTTTTTCAATCAAAGGATATGCGGCGGCGTTTGGAAAGGACGGCAGCGGCAATGATATGTGGGTGGCCGTGGGACAAGGCACAAACAGTATTGCATGGTCTTATGACGGCAAGACATGGACGGGTATTCCGCTGGGCACGACCACCTTTACAAATTATGGCTCGGGGGTTGCGTATGCCAATGGATTGTGGGTTGCTACCGGCTCCGGCACAAATTCACTGGCGTGGTCCATTGACGGCAAGACGTGGACCGGCGTTGCGAGCGACAATGTCACCAACTTCTCCGGATATGGGTCGGCGGTTACATACGCAAATGGAATGTGGGTGGCAGACGGGAGCGGCGGAAATATGACGGCGTGGTCGTTGGACGGCAAAACGTGGACGGGCATAGTGGGCGGAGGAGCCAGTTTATTCAGCGGGCGCGGCATTGCGGCATATTTTGGAAATTACGCAACCTCCATCACATTCCCGGAGAGATGCAGCGACGCGGTGTATTCGTTGAATTTGGCGACATATGTTGCGGTGGGAACCAGCAACACAAACACGATTGCGACATCCGGAAATGGGTCTGCGTGGACGGGGCAAGGCAAATTAATTATGGCACAAGGCAATTCCGTGTATTACAGCAGCATAACCAACCTATTTTATGCGGGTGGCGCGCCCACTACCGGACAAACTTCCACACTGTATTACAGTACAACCGGGTTGGTATGGTATCCGTATGCGTCGTTGTCTACCAATGCTATCAATGTTGCGGTGTATGGCCGCTTGGCGCTGTCATCCACGTCCATTGGGTCGCAAGTGTTTTTACAGCGGGTGAATGGCGTGGCGTGGAACGGCACCCGGTTTGTTGCGGTGGGACAAGGGCAAGGCATGATTGCGTATTCCAGCGACGGATTGACGTGGACCACTGTCGCCAACCAAACCAGTTTTTTTACGGATGCCTCGGGCGGTGGGTCCAGCGTGTATTATAACGGAACGCAATTTGTAGCAACCGGCTACGGCCCTCATCCCATTATTTATTCGGCGGACGGCATTACCTGGACCTCGGCGACATATAATGCGGGTTCTACGCTGGGATTATTTACCAGCGGCGCAAAGGCGTCGGCGTATGGCGCGTCCAATATTTTTACAGGCAGCGGGAACGGCGTTGCGTGGAATTCGCGCCGTTGGTTGGCAGTCGGCGAAGGGTCCAATACCCTTGCGTTATCCGATGACGGCGTTTCGTGGTCTGCTGTGCCCAATACCACAAACAATTTACCCATAGTTGCGGGATATGCGGTTGCTGGAAATCCGCGCGTAGGCATACCCGTGGTGGACAGCCAGATTGTGTTGATGAACGACGGCAACTACTATGGCAACAATTCGTTACAAGTGGATTTGGTGTCGGATGTGGCATTCAATCGCGGATTTGATAATGTGACGGTGTCGTTCGTAGTTTAGGGGGAGGGGTCCCCCTTACCCCCTCATTCTAGGGATGGTTGTGATAGAGAGATGGTGGTTAGAATGAAGAGAGATGGTGGTTAGAATGGTTAGAATGGTTAGAATGGTTGTGAGAGAAAGATGGATTGGAATGGAGATAGATAGTGGTTAGAATGGAGAGAGATGGTGATTAGAAAGAGAGATAAATAAAAATACTATGATTCACATAATTCATAGCATTTTTTATATAAAAAATCAATTATTTTTCTTCATCTTCTTCAAAGTTATAATCATAGTCGTGGACCGTTTGTGGTGGTATCGCATCACCCCCGATTTTATTTCTCATAAACACAAAATAATAAGCAATACACGCGATGCCGGCAATCACTGCAACCATCCAAAACCGGAGATTTGTAATATATGCGGCGAGAGAAACTGCCAATAAAAATAAAATAATATTGGCTACCGGTATTCCCGCAATCCGATAAAGCCCGTCTTTTGGTTTTATATTTTGCATGTCTATGTGTCTGTGTTATATAATTAGTGCGATATTTTTAGTCCCGAACACCCGCCGCCTTCCATATTTTTCCTCGCACCCGTTTATAAATTACATCCAATTCTAAATTCCCGCCCATTATTTTCTCCGTATTTTTATTATACATTGAAGTAAAGTCTTCCGTCAAGTAATTTGTTTCAGGAATAATGTCGTCAGTTTCATCGGGTATGTGTGAATCGCCCTGTGCCGGTGGTTGATTCCGATATTTGATTGCTTTGTTCATAATGGATTGCGCGGCCTTCTTTTTCTGGTGGGCCTGTTTTTGAATAGACCACTGCGTATCCTGCCACACTTTGAATGCCCGCATAAATTTTTTGTGGATGTTAGACATAAAGTCGCCGAATTCCGGTTCTTCCAAGGTTCGCCATAACGGGGTTTGGCCTTGTTCTTCTGTCTCACTTTTATATGTTTCGTCGGTCGTATTCACTTTATCCGTTTCCACTTTATCCGTTCCCGTCTCCACTTTATCCCCGTCGCTCGCATATGAAATAACCTTATACGGCAGTTCAAATATGTGAAATATGCCGGCTTTGCCTTCATACGACCGAAGCGGTATGACATCAAGGGATGCGGTTTTGATGACCTCAATCACCACATGCGCCATTGCCGTCGCCAAATCGCTAGAAAACAAAACTTCTAAATCTTTTTGCGACACTTCAATGCCGGTGTACCAGCGAACAAATGTATTGGATGCTTCCAGGCGCGCATTTTCATTTAGCCATTCTTCTGTGTTTTGTTTCTTGTATTTGGAAATCGTGAATGGCACAGACACGCCGTTTTGATTGACGGTGCCGGCTCGTTTGGCCCACTTCTTCAATTCTTCCATTTCATCGTGTAGTTTGGCGTGTTTCAGGGTTAATTCTTGTAGCAGCATAAACAATTCTCTCTGGGTGGGTAATAGGGTGTCGTCTTCTACGGTTTGGATAACGGCCGCGCCGGTGGTTTTGGTTCGCATCGCAGACAAGGTTCCGCAATACAGTTGGTGTTTGGTGCACAGGGTTTTGGTCTTAAAAACGGACTTGCACGTGGAACAGGCGTAGGTTGTGGCGGCGCTTCCTGCGGAGTGTGAGTGCGTTGATATAACGGACGGATTAAGACTGATTTTATAATTTATTTTTGGTTCTTCACTATCACTTGAACTCATAGTTTCTTTTTCTTGGTTTCTTTGGTAAGATGTAAATTATGTATATGTGGTATATTTAATTCAATTTTTGTATCATTTTATATCTCTATTCAACATATACAACAAACAACAACAACAAATCAAAAAAAACACACACATTACACATTTATATACATACATTATGCCGATTATTGATAGTTGTGCGACTGGTTATTATGGAGTGGCGACGAGCGGATACCGAAAAACGGCGTGTGGAACATGCACGAATTTAACAAATGAAGCAGCAAAGGCGACGCAACAGAAAATATGGAACACGGTTAGGGTGCCTGCGTCGGAGTATGTAATGAACCGTGCTGCCTTGCACGTATATACGCCCGCATTGAAAACCGGGGGGTATTTGGGCGTGAATTGGAATCAAGGCAGCGACCGTGCCGTGGCGGGAGAGGTACAGAGCGTGGTTCCCACTCACGGCAATTCTACCCGGCAAAGCATTACCCGGTGCAGACCCGGGGCGTGTTCTGCTGGTGGAAAGGGCGTGGATGTGAAACACGGTTCGTATGAACGCTATTTAGCCCGACTGAAAGGACGGGCGCAATTGCGTAACCAATTACCGGCGTCTGCCGCCCCGGTTGCGTTACAAGGCAATAAGACTTTGAAATACGGCATTGTGCAAGATAGTAAATGCACGTGTTAGGGGGAAGGGTCCCCCATGCCCCCTCTGTTGGGGGAAGGGTCCCCCATGCCCCCTCTGCTTCGCACTTTTGTTTGAACTGCCGGCTTAGTTGAGTGATTGAAGGGGGGTGGTTGAGGTTGAGAGGTTGAAGGGTGGTTGAAGGTTGAGAGGTTGAGAGGTTGAAGGGGCTTGTGGTTGAGTGGAGTAATGGATTATGACTATACGAAAATATATTCATAATATAAGAAATTCATAATATAAGAAATTCATAATATAGAATTAGAATGAATAAAAAAACACGAAAACGAACACGGCCTCTAAAAAACACCACGCAAAGAAGAGGAGGCGCGTTTCGTTTATTCGGTAAACGATTCCTTGATGAAGCATTTGGACCTGATGCGAACCCCGTAAAAATTGTGGATTCATTTAAAAATATTAAAACAAAAATAGACGAAGCGTATGAAAAAGGAATGAATGAAGCCAAACGAAAGGAAATTGCGACACGACGCCGAGTACCAAACCCCAAATTCAAACCAATTGGCGATTATTCTGACGAAGACCGGTTGATTATACATAGCAGCGACGATGAAGACGACCGGGCAACTCCGCTCATTCCAAAAATAAAATTAACGCCGTTGCCTCCCATTACAATCAAACCGCCGCCTCCGCAGCCACCGTCGTCATCAAAATCAAAACCACGACTAATATTAACGCCTCCTCAAACCCCTCACGCCCTTGAAATAGAGGATTTAGACGACGAATTACAACAACTGTATCTCTCTGAACCCGAATATGAAAGTCCCAAAACTCCTGAAACACAGAAACAAACCAGACCTTCGCGACCCGTATTTATTAGCCCTCGTAAAACCCCGGTGGGCATGTTTTATACGCCGTCGCCTTCCAAACTCCCATCTAGACGCCTGGGCATAATGAAAACACCGAAAAAGACGCCCAAAAAGACACCCAAAAAGACGCCGGACTCGGGAAAACGAAAAACACGAAAGTCGCCATAACCAATCCTACAAGTATCCACCATCGCATAAAAAGACCCCTTATAAGATACTACAACCATTTTTACACGAACACCAATTCTCGCGATTATTTGCGACGTAATATTCATATTCAACCACCGACGGCGTCTTATTTTCAAACAACACATAATCGCACCCGTGCTTCACATTTTGGGGGGTTTGAAAACAAGTCCGTGGTTCCGCTTCTTTTTCCGTATGATTTGTGTCGGCTGGGTCTGTTTCCGGCGTAGGCATCACGTTATATTCCACACGTATTCCATTACATAAACGAAGTGATGACACGTAGTCCCGATTTATTTCCCGATTTCCGCACAACACTTGATTCAAATGTACTTCAATCACGGTGCGAATGTAATACTGAAACGCCTCTGAAACATCACTGTCGCATTCAAAAAACATTAGGCCGTTATTCAGGGCAAATGTGGCGCCTTGTTCGTATGAAACCACCCGGCGCTTGTGTTGATGATTTCGCACATTTGCCAATAAAAGAATGGGATGCGCCCGACAATTGGCCGACACACATTTAGATGACCGCCGAACATAATCCAGCCAACGCGGCAACATCGCAAATGATTCCGCATTTAATACATCATACACCAAAATTGCGCCGCAATAATCTTTCATAAACGACGATATTACCACGCGATGACACGGTTTGCCGGAAGTGTCCCAGAAATGTAGTTTTATGTCCAACTTATCTGCGACGCCGGATTCGGTACTGCAATTATAGTCGGACAGTGTAATGCGTTTATGAATAAAATCAATGCCGACGGTTGGCTCGGTTGCGGGTGCGGGTGGCGTGGTTGATGCGGCAGAGACCCCCTTATTCATATAAAATTTTCGGAGAATTGTGGTTTTACCGACTTCGCTTTCACCCAACACCACGAATTTCATTATGATTCCGATTTTACCAATGGTTGTGGAATACTTGTTAAATAAATTTGTGCCGGTCATTTGTTTTGTGGGAGGTATGACGCTGCTGATACTACTAGGCAATTCAAGGTATGGCGGTATTTGTGAAGGCGAATTTTCGCTGAATGAACGGGGGGATTTGAATGGATTGATTCCACGAGGCGTTTGTGACATTTTTTTTGGCGAAGAATTGATGACTACACCCTTGGTTAAAAATGATGTATGTGGTTTGATGTATAATAGTTAGAAAAATCTATCCACAACTTCCACATTTTCTTGGTTTCATTGTAAATACACTGGATACCGAAAAACGAGACCATGAAGTTGTTGGGGCTGTTCTGGTTGCGGTTGCTGTTCTGGTTGCGGTTATTATTGGTGTTGTTTTTGAACGAAACATTATGGGAATGGACATCGGCATATGCCCCTGAGTTCCATTTGATGATGACATATAGTTTATAATAATAAATAATTTATAATTTACAATTTATTTACTAACTTTTCAAAATATAAACATCTAAATTTATATGACCATCCAACAGCACAACCCTTCTCACCTCCCTTCACAATCATCCACACCCATCCTCTCACAACCATCCAACCATCCAACCATCCAATCCTTCCCATCTCCCCTCACAACCAAAATCCCTCACAATCATCCCATTATAACCATCCACAACCATCCTCTCAACCCTTCCCCTCCCATAATCCTTCACCCACAACCCGCGCAGATGAGGGGGTATGGGGGACCCTTCCCCCTAATAAATCGCTTCAAACGCCAGCGCCAACGACCAATCCATATTATTCATATTCACTATCCGCCCATATTCGTCATACAGCGTTATGCGCAATTTCTGAATATCCACCGGTCCAAAATATTCACGGCTTCTGTTTAATTGGGTATAGTTTCCGTCTTCCGGCAATACTGTCGTGGTTGACGCCGCTGTGGCAGAAGTTGGTGCCGTGGTTATCCTCGCAATAATATTTGGCGCATTGATTGAATTGGGAAACGCCGATATAAAGTAATTGTTTGTGTTATTGTTGTAATCATCAATGGACACAAAAATATAACGAGGGCCGGACACCATGCACAGCCCCTCCGAAGTTATCACTTGTGCCGCCGCGCCTTCATACGCCGATTTCCGAAAACCCAGCATCCACCCCAGCGTCATTTGCGGCGACAGCGACTCGGCGATTTGCCCCGTTTTCAAATAATTGAATTCCACCTTGTATGCCAACGCCGTGTTATAAAAATAAAAGCGCCCCGTTTGTGCGTTTATTCCGCATTTAAGATGAAGCACCCCCGACAAGTCATTAATAAAGAGGGCGCCATTAAATGCGGCAACCAATTCGGCGTTGGTGTAGTTTCCATCGGGCAATACAACGACCGCGCTGGCGTCATACGCCGGGCCAGATGTCTTCCACGACACTTTTATGACATTGTTGGCATAAGCGTCGCTTACGGCGTATATGGAATTGTGCGGGATTTCAATGGACGACAGCCGCATATTGATTATCTTTTCAAACCGGACCGGCAGAGAAATGGAGAGGTCGCTGCTTTTGGTTGCGGCGTAATTGGTGCGGAAACGGCTGTCAATGTTCAGCGCGCGTTTTATGGTGCGGTATTTTAACGGATTAATGACGCCCGCGGGCGCGCCTTGTATGCGAGGGTTCAAGCCTTTTTCTTCCTCTTCTTTTCGGGTTTTGTGTGGTTCAAGTAAAATGTGGCCGTTTTCGTCGTGGGACACATGGTTTGCGGGGTGCGGCTTCAACGTGGTGGATGGCGGCACGCGATAACTGTTTATTGGCTCTACATGGGCGGAAAGGGCGTCGGCGGCTTTTTCCAGAAATTGAAGAATGTTGGAACGGGCATTTATTTCTAAATCGTGGTCGTTTAAAAGGCCGGTTTTCAAAGCAGTGTGCCGTGATTGAACCTCCTGCTTGTCGTAGTTTTTATCCTTTAATGAAAATATAAATTCTAGGTCGTTGATTGAATAATTATTTAAATCCAAGTTTAATATTTCCATTCTTAGATGACTTATATTATCTATACAAAAGTTTATAGATAATATACCGATAACCGAATACAAAAATTAAAATATAATAAAATTAATCAGGTGTTTCCATTGAAGATTCAGATTCTACAATTTCGGTTAATTTCCACGCAATACTAACACGAAGACTTTTACAGTATCGGTTATATGCCATACCTTTGTGTAGATAATTTGATGGAAAAAACACAGCACGATTGTAGTGTGATTCAATAGAAATGATGTTATCCATATTATTTTTTTCTGTTAATTTGAATACAATGTCTCCTCCCATATGCTCCGCAGTTTCTTCGGTAACATGTGGATTTGTATATAAACAAAATGTATATATATGCGGGCTATCTGATTCATTATCTTTGTGGTAGGTTCCATCTTGACCAAATGTTTGTCCATTTGCATAGACACGATCAATTTTAAATTTTTTATTTGTTATTTTTTCTATTTTTTGTTTTAACGTTTCTGTAAAAAACAAATTATCAAACAATTCTGAGTACCAAAATTTAGTTGATACCGGCGATTTACTATCTGAAACACCAGAATAACTCCATTTAAAAGACACAATGTTTTTATCTAATTGTGATAATTCAGATTCATTTAACACATTGTCGTAAATTACAATTTTATCCATATTAGGTTATCGTGTTAGAGTGTATATTTTCTAATGTTTAAATTGATTTATGAATTTATTATATTTTCAAAAATCCATGTATTAATTGTATATCTAAATTGATTATCTGATACTGAACTAACTTCATGTGGATGTGTCCAATATGGCGGAAATAAAACAGCTTGTCCTTTTTTTGCTTTAAAAGAAACATTATGATTTGGGAAATTATAAACGCCTCCATCATAGTCATCATTTAATACAATAATCAAACTAAGACATCTTACAAAGTTTTTATCTTTTCCAATAAGTTCAATACCATCAGTATGACAATGCGATTTTCCAAATACTTGTCTTAAATCATATCCACCGTCATAATATCCAGCAAAATATTTATTTTTATTTCTTAATGATGATAATATTTTGTTTATATTATTACATATTTCATTATCGTATTTTTTTGCTATATTACAATCATTTTTTAATTGATCTATACTTAGAAAATTACACTCTATATTGTTTCCGTAGGCTATATTTCTAAATTTCCATTTTTCTTTGTTTGTAATCATATATTTTATTAAATTATCACATAATTCATAAGAAAACGCATTTTCAATTGTATATATACACGAACCTGGATTTCCCGTTTCAATTATTTCTTTTATTGTATCATTTTTTGAAGTATATAAATTTTTATTGATAATATAATCTTCATATACAAATATACTATTTTCCATAATAATTATAGAATAATAGTAAAAATATTTTTATATTATTTATTGGACACGTTGAATATATAAAAGCACATAGTATGCTGGTAGTAATTGAAATGAAGCTGCTGTTCCGAAACTAGATGTTGTAGTTTGAAATTGATATGTATGTGAATGACCCGACGACTCAATTGAATATAAAGTATATGAATTTGTTGAAGTAGCACCTCCTTGATGTTGTTCTTGATTAAGATTATCCTGATCAGCAGTGGACTGTGCCCATTGTCCTGCGTTTTGATCGTAGTAGTATGGGTAGTAAGCAGTATATTGATGAGAATGCCCTGCATCAGTAATTTGAATATTTACATAATTATTTGAAGTGGTTGTTAATGTTTGCGAAAATGATAACGAATGTGTATGTGAAGGCATTGTATTGGTGTCTAATGTTGCGGTAGATACTCCACCTGTTCTAGTAGGAAAAACAGTTGTTTGTTGTGTTCCCATTATAAATCTATTTGTTAAATTAGGTGTTCCATTATTTCCGTCGCATACTCTCCAATTTGCGGGAATAGTTGATTTGTTCCACATTATTATAGAACCAATTGGCATACATAAATCAATATATCCAATCGTTGCAATACTAGTATTTGTATATGGTGTCACAGGAGAAGCAACATTTGTAATAAAATTACCACTCATATCCAAATTACCACGGATTTTCAATGAACCATTTACATGTAATGTACTTTGGGGATTAATATTAATTCCTAATCCAGTACTATTCCAAATTGTTGTTTTTGTATTTGTATCACTTTTTCCAATAAGTACGGAATTGGAACCAAGACCTGTAATATTAGAACCAAGCGCCATTTCATTATTAGAACTAGATGACCCGGAAATAATAGAATCCCCAATATAAGTATTATTAGAACCAATGCTTAATGTTGAACCCGCATTTCTTCCAACCGCAACATTAGAAGAACCGGATTGAACATTTGATAAAGCCCCCGAACCAACCGCAATGTTGTAATTTCCAGTAGTGTTTAATGACAATGAATTATA
>JACCDQ010513467.1_pt1 | contig 18124 bp, 8 predicted proteins | sample 7446031 | NCBI WGS metagenome assembly JACCDQ01 (sample SAMN15323442, study PRJNA562643) | freshwater metagenome | isolation source: river surface water | place: USA:Blue River Watershed | collected 2017-08-17
CATCTCCATCTGAGTCGGTGTCTTGGAAGTTTGGAATGCCATCACCATCTGTATCCAATGGTGTCGTTCCTGTTCCTTTCTCAACTGCATCTGAAATACCGTCTCCATCTGAATCTGTATCCAAGTAGTCTGGTGTTCCATCACCATCGGTGTCGATTGGTGTCGTTCCGGTTCCTTTTTCAATTGCATCAGAAATACCGTCTCCATCTGAGTCGGTGTCTTGGAAGTTTGGAATGCCATCACCATCTGTATCTACTGGTGTTGTTCCTGTTCCTTTTTCAACTGCATCTGAAATACCATCTCCATCCGAATCGGTATCTATATAATCCGGTGTTCCATCACCATCCGTATCTACTGGTGTGGTGCCTGTTCCTTTTTCAATCGCATCAGAAATACCATCTCCATCTGAGTCGGTGTCTTGGAAGTTTGGAATGCCATCACCATCTGTATCTAATGGTGTCGTTCCTGTTCCTTTTTCAATCGCATCTGAAATACCGTCTCCATCCGAATCGGTATCTCTGTAATCCGGTGTTCCATCACCATCGGTGTCGATTGGTGTTGTTCCTGTTCCTTTTTCAATCGCATCTGAAATACCATCTCCATCTGAGTCGGTGTCTTGGAAGTTTGGAATACCATCACCATCTGTATCCAATGGCGTAGTTCCTGTTCCTTTTTCAACTGCATCTGAAATGCCGTCTCCGTCTGAATCTGTATCTCTGTAATCCGGTGTACCGTCTCCATCGGTATCTAATGGTGTTGTTCCCGTACCTTTTTCAATCGCATCAGAAATGCCATCTCCATCAGAATCGGTATCCAAGTAGTCTGGAGTAGTATCACCATCCGTATCCACTGGTGTCGTTCCTGTTCCTTTTTCAACTGCATCAGAAATGCCGTCTCCATCAGAATCTACATCAAATGGATTCGCTTTTCCGTCACCGTCAGTGTCTAGTGGCGTCAATCCACCGTTAGCTGATTGTGGCACTCCATTGGCATCTACAGTTCCATCAGCTCTTCCGTCGTTATCTGCATCAGTACCACCCGCTTCAATGACATCGTTGATACCATCGTTATCTGAATCGATATCCAAACGGTTTGGAATACCATCACCGTCGGTATCACAATTTGGATTTGCTGGTGAACAAGCTGCATTTTCAACTGAATCTAAGATTCCGTCATTATCATCGTCTAAGTCCTCGGTCGAATTAATGGTTAATGTACCTGTACTGGTTGCGCCTTGACCGTCGCTTACGGTATACGTAATTACTGGAACATTTCCTGAATAACCGACTTCTGGTGTGAAAGTATAACTTCCGTCTGCATTTACTTTTAATGCACCTACACCCGCAATATCAACAATACTACCCACAGGGTAAGTTTGTCCGTTGATTTTGAAATCGGTAATCGCTAAAGTATTGCTTTCTGCGTCGGTATCGTTAGTTAACACATTTCCTGTAGCAGTTTCTCCCTGCCCTATCGTTTTGGTATCATTTACTGTCAGCGGAGCATCGTTTACCGGTGTTACGCTAATGTTTAAGTTAGCCGAATCGGTAGCACCAGTAGTATCTTCAGTAGTGTACACAATTGCTGGTACTGGACCCGAATAGTTGGCCACTGGCGTAAAGGTAAATGTACCATCGGCGTTTATTACAAGGGTACCTGCTGTTAGGGTAGCCGTTGTACCAGCTGGGTACGTTACCCCGCCTACTGTAAATTCTTTTACTGTAAGAGCGTCATTGTCAACATCACTATCGTTAGCTAACACATTTCCTGTAGCAGGACTGTCCTCTGGTGTAGCAATATTATCGTCATTTACTGCATTTGGCGTATCGTTAGCTGCAGTAATGGTAATGGCTAAGCTTCCCGTGTCTTTACCACCATCGCCATCGCTTAGGGTGTAAGTAATAGCTGGTACTGCGCCATTATAATTGGCATTTGGAACAAATTCGTAAGTTCCGTTTGCGTTTACTTGTATTGTACCAACACCTGGAATTACTGATTTACTTCCTGCTGGATAAGTATACGTTACCCCACCTACAGTGAAAGAGTATTCGGTAATTACTAAAGTGGTACCCGTATCTGTATCTGTATCGTTGGTTAACACGTTACCTGTTGCCGTACCGTCTTCGGCCACTGTTTTGGTATCATCAGTAGCTACAGGAGCAGCATTCACTGGCGATACAAATAAATCTAAATTAGCTGTACTTGTTGAGGTACCATCAGTAACGGTATAGGTAATCATTGGCACGTCGCCATGGTAACCTGCCGCTGGAACAAAGGTATAAGTACCATTAGCATTTACCGTTAGGGTTCCTTCGGTCATGGTCATTGGTGTACCTACTGGATAATCTGTACCGTTAATTGTAAATTTAGTTACCGTTAAAGCATCACCATCTACATCGGTATCATTGGTTAAAACGTTACCTGTTGCGTTGGTACCTGCTGGTGTTTCTACCACATCGGTAGCAGGAAGTGGTGCATCGTTAGTGTTAACTACCAAAATTGTTAAAGTTCCGTTCGTATTGCCCCCATTGCCATCACTTACTGTATAGCCAATAACTGGTACACTACCTATATAGCCAAAGGCTGGAGTAAAGGTATAGCTGCCATCGGCATTCATTACAATGGTTCCTTTACCAGGGATGGTAGCGGTTTCGCCAACATTATAAGTTACTCCACCTACCGTAAAGGTAGTTACGCTTAGGGTATTTCCATCAGCATCGGTATCGTTGCTCAATACATTGCCTGTTTTAGGCGTGTCTTGTGGCGTACTGGTACTATCGTTGCTTACCGTTGGCACATCGTTTACTGCAGTTACGGTAAGATCTAATTTACCCGTATCTGAACCTCCGTTGGCATCGGTAGCGGTGTACTCAATTGTTGGTACAGTACCGTTATAATTGGCCACTGGAGTAAAGGTATAAGTACCATCAGCATTGACTACTACTGTACCTACGTTAGGTATAGTGGCTGTTTGACCCGCAGTATAGGTAGTTCCATTAATGGTGAAACTGTTTACGGTTAAGGCCGAGTTGCCCGAACCTTTATCATTAGTCAATACGTTTCCAGTAGCCGGACTGTCTTCGGCTACGGTTTTGATATCGTCTACAATACTTGGTGCGTTACTAATTATTAAACGAGCTGCTGCTGTGGCTACATTACCACACGTATAGTTCGATTCTTTAATTTGTAAACGGTACCTGTATCCGTTCATTGTCATGGTTGCATTGCTCACGACCAAGGTAGTCGTAGTGGCACCAGCAAAAGTGCTGTTATTGCTTACATTAGCCCAAGTAGTACCACCGTCTGTACTTTGCTCCCATTGGTAGCTGGTAGTTCCCGAACCTGGGGTAACAACTGCGGTAAAGGTAGCATTAGCAGCCACTTGAACCGTTTGGTTAGCAGGTTGCGTCGTAACTGTACTTGCTCTACCTACTGTGGTTACATTGGTGTTAGTCCCTGGGTAACTAGCCGCAGTCACTTTTCCAGTAGCATCCACCGCTGGTGGGTTACCGTTGCCATAGTAGGCATTATTATCTGTTCCTTGAGCGGTAGTGGTACCGTAAGCCTCGTTGGCATCTGAACAACCATCATCATCTGAATCTAAGTCAAATTGATTTGGCACTCCATCTCCATCAGCATCTTGATTGGAAATACACATACCCGAAAATGCTGGACCAAAACCTGGATTAGCGAGGTTTTTGGTTTCCATTACAATTTTAGTACTTGTAGAAGTAGCCGTAAATTCTAACTGTCCTTTGTTCCAAATAGCAGCCGAAGCTGAAATTGTTGGGTTAACATCTACAGTAGCTAATACAGTAGTACCGTTTAAGGCCTGAACTGTTGCAGGTCCCACATAATTAGAGGCTGAAGTTGCAGCAGTTGGACTTTTTGCATAACTGAACTTGAAGGTATATTTTACACCAACAACTGTGTTCACCGTACTTTCGAAGGTAGCATTAATACTTCCTGCCTCTAAAATGGCATTACCATCTTGAGAAACCCAACCCGCAGTATTCGTTGATTTCAGAATATCGGCATCACCTGCTACGAGTTTCCATGCACCATATTGTGGTGAACCCGTTGAACCATATCGATAGAATTGATAAGTCGAATTGTATCCATAGAATGGAGCGCTTGTAGCTGCCGCAGGTGTCATTGGCACCTGAGAATTCATGATCTCCATGGCATAACAAGGCGATTCTACCGTGTCTACTATCCCGTCGTTATCGTCATCCAAGTCGTTGTAATCGGATACGCCGTCATTGTCGTTGTCGTTACATAGATTGACTGTGCCGTTGATTGCATAACTAGTATATGTATTTGTGTAATTGTAAGCTCCTGTTTCTGCTGGAGATTCTTTACTATCCGCTAAACCGTTAGCACCATAAGGGGCTGGGTGCGCATAGTTAGCTGTTTTATCAGTTGTTGTTCCTGATTCGAAAGCATCAGAACAACCATCACCGTCTGAGTCTAAATCCAAACTGTTTTTAATGCCATCACCATCGGTATCTAAAGGCGTTCCTGAAGAACATGTCGATATATCTTTAACCCCAAAGGCCATGTTACAATAGTACTCATCTGCGCTATAGTTGAAGGTGAAGGTATTACTATATCCTGAAAGACTAATAATTGTATTTCCTTCTCTACCTGTCAATTGGGTATTGGTATCAAAAGTAACCCCAGTACCTGCCCATTCTACTGTATAAGGAGTAGAAGTTGTTACTGGCACGGGTAAATTTGGATTTCCAATAGACGTAAAGGCAAAAGTTGGTGCTGATACGGCTTCGCTAAACCTAATAGTTAAGGTACCAGCCTTCTGATTACCAATGGTTTTTGCGGCTGATACAGGTACCCCATAACTTGCTGGTATGGTGCTACCGCTAACCATTCCATTGGTTTCTATTAAACCACCTGCCGAGTTGCTTACCGTTACATTCATGGTTTTTACACCATCGGTAACTGTACCTATAGCAGTGGTTGGACTAATGCTCGTCCAAGTACCCCAACGGTACACTTTAGACTCTTTACAAGATGGATAATCTTCGTCGATATCCGTAATTCCATCGTTGTCATCATCAATATCACTTACATCACTAATACCATCCCCGTCTGTGTCTGTACAAGCATTAACAGATGCTTTTACTGCATAATTAGCGTAAGTGTACGTACCATTATAGCTACCATTATCAGCAGTTGCTTCTTTGCTATCTGCAAAACCGTTCGTACCATAAGGTGCCGCAATAGTTGTTACCGTTTTATCAGTTGTTGTTCCTGCTTCGTAGGCGTCAGAACAGCCGTCGCCATCACTATCTAGGTCTAAATGGTTTACTATACCATCACCATCCACATCACATTGGAAAGCAGGATTTGAGATGTTATTTAATGTCCAAGTAGCGGTATTGGCTGTAGCGATGTTACCATAGAACATGTTGCTCAGGTAGTTCCCTGCATAACTTGCTTGGTCTGTCCAAGTCCCTGCTTTACTAAATCCAGCATCACGGTCGTTAATGATATAGGACTCGGTACCGTTGGTAATCAACATCGCATCGGCAAAGTAATAGGTACCGTTTGTGGTTCCTGTTGCTGGCAATGTTTGTATTTTAATTTGTTTGTTGGCATCGGCCGAAACGTTGGATGCTAATACAGTCCAGGCCACGCCACCGTAGTTAAACGTACCTGCGGCTTTTTGGTTCAAGACTACGTTAGTTACTGTACTACCTGAAACACGTACTGGTAAATTGGTTGGCACACTCGCGTCGTCTCTTCTATTATAGGTATACACCGTGTATTTACTATGGGTAGCAGCCTCAGGGCATTCTACTGTATCTAATACACCGTCGTTATCATCATCTAAGTCAATTGCATCTGCTACACCATCGTTATCCGAATCAATACACATGTTTATGCCAGCATCGGTTGCACGGCTATATAGATACGTACCATTATAGATACCATTATCAGCAGTTGCTTCTTTGCTATCGGCCAAACCGTTCGTACCATAAGGAGCAGCCACAGTGGTGCTAGTAAGGTTGTTTACTGTTCCTGCTTCTACCGCATCGCTACAACCGTCGCCGTCTGAGTCTAAGTCAAAATGGTTCGGAGTGCCGTCGCCATCGGTATCGATGTTCGTACAGCTTTTATCTGAGGTACCTGTTGTTAGTTTTAAATTACTATAAGTACGTGTGCTATAAGCCGAAAGTGCTAAATAATAATTTGAAACTGTACCTTGAAATTGGTATAACATTACCCCATTGCTTTTTACAGTAACCCAACCTGTACTAGAAATATCCATTTCTATTTTTTGGTTGGCTGCATAGGCAATGTTATTGATATTCCAAGAAGTTAATGGTAATTTACCACGAATAGTGGCGTCGTCATTGTATACTTTATAAGCATCATCTATCCAGTCGTTGACCGTCTTATTTCCAGCAACTGGAAGTAAACCAATCATGGCATAACCCGCTGTACCAGTAGTGTATTCTAGATGAATTGGCAATGCTAAAACCTCATTAGAATAGGAAGACTTCCATGAAGCATTGTTTCCAGTAACTGCAATTGAATTAGCCGTTTTGTTGACTGTTATGTTACCTGTAAAATTTAATTGAGCAAGGTCGTATGCACTAAAAATACAATCTTTTTGTTCCACCCAGTCTAGTACTCCGTCGTTATCGTCGTCCAAGTCAATTACGTCGGTAATCCCATCGTTATCCGTATCTGTACATGCTTTTATCGTGCTTGAAGTCGCATAGTTATACGTATATGTACCATTGTAAATACCATTATCAGCCGTGGTTTCTTTGCTATCGGCTAAACCATTGGTTCCAACGGTTGTCGTAAATTTAAAATTAGCGGTTGTATCGGTAGTAGTTCCTGCTTCAATCGCATCGCTACAACCATCGCCGTCTGAGTCTACATCCAAACGGTTCGATGTGCCGTCGTTGTCGGTGTCAATGTCCGTACATACATTAGGGAAATCAGCCGTTGTAATTTTGATATCACTAAAAGTACGTGCACTGTTGGCTGCACCTAAAGCAAGGTTGTAATCAGAAACCGCACCTTGGAATTGGTATAATACTACGCCTGCTTTTTTAACTGTCACCCAACCTGAAGTAGAAATATCCATTTCCATTTTTTGGTTCGCGGTGTACGCCACATTTTGAAAATTCCAAGTGGTTAATGGTAATTTTCCAAAAAGTAGTCCGGCTTCATGATACACTTTATAGGCACCATCTGTCCAGTTGTCTGGAGTTTTGGCTCCTGCCACCGGTAATAAACCAATCATGGCATACGTAGTAGGATTGGTTGTCGTGTATTCTAAATGAATGGGCAATTTTAAAGCTTGGTCAGAGTACGACGTTTTCCAACCCAATGGATTTGCTGATGAAACAGTCGCAGTAGTCGCTGTTTTGGTAATCGTAGCACCGCCCGTAAATGTCAGCGCAGCGATATCCACTGGCGAACAACCGGTTTGTTCTTGGGTATCTAAAATTCCATCATTATCATCGTCAATATCTATATCGTCTTGAATACCGTCTTGATCCACATCGATACATGCTGTTTGAGCCGCATTTGTCGCTCTGGCATAGTTGTAGGTTGAACTATATATACCGCTATCCGTCGCTGTTTCTTTAGCATCGGCTAAACCATTGGTACCATAAGGCGCTGGATGCACATAGTTTGTAGTCGGATTTGAAGTTGTTCCTGCTTCTTTGGCATCCGAACAACCGTCATTATCTGAATCAAGGTCAAGATAATTTGGAATTCCGTCACCATCATAATCACAAGGCTCCACCTGTCTTACTCTAACATCGTCTAAAACAAAATCTTCACCTGTTGCATTGTTCCCTAATGAATTATTTTGAATGTCGAATGTAACTGATGTAGTAGTCGCTGTAATAACTATACTATATTTTTTCCAAACAAAATTACCTTGTAAAATATTTCCAGTATTTAAAGTCGTTATAACTTGATTAGATGGGTCTTTTACAGTAAGTGTAAGATTTGAAAACTCTCCAATATTTGTTAAAGGGTTGGCTATAAATGCAGATAATTCATATTTTTTACCGACAATAAGCCCTGTAACGGTTTTCGTATATACCAACTTGGTGGAAGTCATATTAGAACCCATATACATGTTACCATTTACATCATTTGGTGTATTATCTGGGTTTCCAGCAAACCAATAAGCTCCATTTGTTGGTACAACACTGTAAATACCTCCTTCACTAGTGTTTAACAACATGTTTGCATTAGGTATTGTTGGAACTGATGATGCTGTTCCAAATGTTTCCCAGAATATATCTTGGCAGGCATTTTCAACTATATCGGTAACACCGTCATTGTCATCATCTATATCATATACATCTAATATTGTGTCATTATCTGAGTCTAAACATTCGTTCGCCAAACCATCAATTGAAAAACCAACCGTCTGACCTGCTCCAGCAATTAAAGGCACTCCATTTGATCCTACGTTACCAGTAAGCATATTGGTTGATGAACTTACTTGTCCACTAGCCACGGTAAAAGTAGCACTACCTTCTGTCGCATCATTACAACCGTCATTATCTGAGTCAAAATCAAATTGGTCTAATATACCATCAGTATCAGTATCAATTCCACATACACCATTAACTGCTACTCCTTTTAGATAAAAATCAAAATTATTAATAGCAGCTGTATTAGCTGAAATATCAGTAAAACGAATTGTAGTTGTAGAAGCATTTGGGGTGAAATCAAGAATATCATTTGTCCAAGTTGTACTATAAGGTCTTGTTATTACTTTGGTCGCTATGACAGTAGTTCCATTTAATACATCAACCCTGATTGTTGCACTACCACTTGTATTAACAGTGGCTGGCGCAGAACCCAATGTCTCTAATGAAAGTTGATATTTAAATTTCGGTGAAGTACTAATCACTTGGCTTAGAACTCCATTTGGAATGGAATTTGCTGAATTAAACAATATTGAAGTGCCATTTGAGATTACATTTCCTGAAAGCGTCCATCCTCCAAAATTATTTTGACCATTACCATTAATAATTTTTTGGCAGCTAGGGTTTTCTATAGTATCCAAAATACCATCGTTATCATCATCAAAATCAAGACCATCTACAACTCCATCGTTATCGAAATCAACACACATATTGATACTTGCATCAGAAGCATAAGTATAGGTATATGTACCATTATAAATACCATTATCAGCCGTAGCTTCTTTGCTATTCACTAAACCATTGGTCCCTACTGAGGTAGTAAATTTAAAATTAGCAGTTCTATCAGTAGTAGTGCTTGCTTCAAAAGCATCGCTACAATTATCGCCATCTGAATCTAAATCTAAGTGATTAGGAATACCATCATTGTCAACATCACAATCTGCATTTGGATTAGCTATATTAGTGAAAGTGAAGGTTGCTTTTTTCCCAGCAAACGGCGCTGCAATGTACCTGTCAACGCCTAAATAAGCAGTCGCATCAGTATTAGAAGTCCATCCTCCAGCATCTAGATAACCAGTTGAAGAAGCATTATCTATGACTGTTGTGGTTATTCCGTCGGTTATTAAAAAAGCATCTGCTAAAATATAAGTTCCAGTTGTGGATGCTGTTGGTTCAATTGTGATGGTAATCATTTTGTTAGCACCAGAATATACTGAAGAGAGCAGTTTCCATTGCCTACTACCATAGGTTAAATCAGTACCTGCAGTTTGCTGATTTAAAACAACATTGGTTGTACTTTGTCCGACTATGGACACAGGTACATTGGTTGAGTGAGTGTTAGCTGCACGGTTAAAAACGTAAACTTTGTAAGGCGTTGTAGATTGGCACTCAACAGAATCTAACACCCCATCGTTATCATCATCAATATCAATTAAATCAGTAATCCCATCGTTATCCGTATCTGTACATGAATTAATATTGTTTGAATTAGCATAAGTATAGGTATATGTACCATTGTAAATACCATTATCAGCAGTCGCTTCTTTGCTATCCACCAAACCGTTGGTACCTACTGAAGTAGTAAATTTAAAATTAGCAGTTCTATCAGTTGTTGTGCCTGCTTCAAAAGCATCACTACAATTATCGCCATCTGAATCTAAATCGAATTGATTAGGAATACCATCATTGTCAATATCACAATCTGCATTTGAATTTGATATATTAGTGAAAGTGAAAGTTGCTGTTTTCCCAGCAAATGGTGCTGTAATGTACCTATCGGCACCTGAATAAGCAGTGGCATCCGTATAACCTGTCCAAGTACCAACTTCTGCGTAACCAGTTGAAGCAGCATTATCTATAACAGTTGTAGTTATTCCGTCGGTTATTAAAAAAGCATCTGCTAAAACAACACTTCCAGTTGTGGATGCTGTTGGTTCAATTTTTATGGTAATCTTTTTGTTAGCATCAGAATATACTGAAGAAGAGAGCAATTTCCATTGCCTACTATTATAAGTTAAATCAGTACCTGCGATTTGCTGATTTAAAACTACATTGGTTGTAGATTGTCCAACTATAGATACAGGTACATTAGGTGAGTGAGAACTATGCGAACGGTTAAAAACGTAAACCTTGTAAGGCGTTGAAGATGGACATTCTACCGTATCTACAATTCCATCATTATCATCATCGAGGTCAATCGAGTTGATGATACCATCGCCATCGAAGTCATCTCCTGGCGTTGTACCCCCAACCGTTTGCGCACTTAGCGAAAGTGTACTGAGCAATAAAGCTCCAAAAACAAAAGTTTTGAGCCCCCATTTTTGGAAACTTGGCTTGTACCTATTGACCAAGACAGGCTTTGCTGTCTCAGCTGTAGTACGCTGTAAAGCAATTGCTTTTTCCATCCAATTCACTTTTGGCTCGTGTTGATTGGTAAAGGCCATCCCATTGTGGCGTTTTAAAAGCAAAAGATGTTTACACCTGTTCAATAGCTTAGAAAAAACTGTTGGTACTTGTGTTGAATTTGTTGTAACAACAACGGTTGATGAATTGTCTGTTGACTTCATGCGCTTAAAAAAATTTTATTTTACTGCTTAAAAATCCTGAAGAAATGGGGAGATGGATTTTTTTTTGGTGGGGGGATTGTTTTCAAAAACATTGGATTGCTCTATAAAAAATTGGGTCCTATGTTTTTTACAACACCGCAAAATTCAAAAAATAATAGTAAGAAAAAGCTGGTCTAGAGGGCAAATGAGTCTGATTTCAAATTTGTGAACTCATTAAAATTTTTTATTTGAAAAAAATGTACTCTTTTTGAAAAATGGAACTAAGCGTTCTCAGCCCTTTAAAAATGGGTTTTTAAGGTAGCAATTGAAATGGAAATTGAGATGTTTTGACTTTTTTATTCGTTACATCAGAAAAATTAGCTATTTGAAGTATTTTAAAATAGAGGAGTTCACTTTTAGCAATTGGGTAGGCATTTTTTGTCCATACCTTTACTGTGTCTCAAGAAAAATAAACTGTTTGTTCACTAAGAACTAGTACTAAAAGGGGCTGAATTGTTATTAAACAATGGGTGGCCCAAGAAATAAAAAAATAAATCAATACTTACTTATTAAAAACAACTATGCTTTTTTATTTATCCATTATTTCTTCATTAATTACTTTTGTGATGCTATTGTATAATTACAATCGCAATAAAAATAGTTTTTTATTAGCCGGTTATCTTTTACCGGTATACTTGTATGGGATTAAACATTATATGATTTTAGAAAGTGATTCTATTTTGGGTATCGCTATTTTTCACGGTCATTTCTCTCCTATTTTTTTGTTGCCTGGGGCAATGCTCTACTTGTATGTAAGAAATAGTTTGAAAAATGAGTGGCGTTTTACAAGGTTTGATTTTTTACATTTTATACCTTTTATAATAGATTGCTTAAATGTGGTGCCTTTTTACCTCATTTCTTGGCCTGAAAAAATGGAAACTGCCCGCCTTTTATATGCAAATCCTAATTACAGTAAATTTGCCAACACCAACTTATTATTTCCCTTTTATATAATAACTACAACTAGAGCCTTCTTATTTATGTCCTACATTATAGCCAGTAGTGTTCTTTTGTTTCGACATTGGAAAGACCATTTTAAAACGATTGACTCCATTAATAGGAAGAATTTATTTAGATGGCTTTGTTTTTTAATAAGTAGTGCGATTGTACTGGCTGGGTGTACCATTTTAATCACCCTTACTTTTTTTGGAAATAATCAACTTGAAAAATCGGATATTAACGATTATCATTACACTTTAATTGCTTATTTAATATTGAGTATTATCCCCTTGGTAATGGTGTTTTATCCGCAAGTGCTTTATGGGATACCCGTTTCTCAAATTAGCACAACTGCTAGTCGCGTTCCTAAAAAAGAAAAACCAGCTTTTAAAACCACTGAAATGGCTGACTTAGCTGAAAAGATATTACTGTATTTTGAAACTGAAAAACCGTACTTAAACCCGTCCTTTAGTCTAGACGATCTTTCGGTTTACTTAGGGGTGCCAAAATACCAATTATACGAATGTTTCAACAAGTATTTAAATAAAAAATTCATTGAACTACGAACTAATTTTAGAATAGCGCATGCTAAAAAATTATTGTTATCTTCAGAAATGGACTCCATGTCTTTGGAAGGAATTTGGAATGCCTCAGGTTTCTCATCCAAGACTAATTTTTTTACTACTTTTAAAGAAGAAACAGGCGTAACCCCTATCGAATTTATCCAACAACAAAAATTAAGCTAATACATTACCCATGATTTATTACTTTTCTTTATTAACCCTTTTTCTATGTGTTGTTATCTTAAGCTTTAATTTAAGGATAAATAAAAGTATTTTATATTTAATTGGATTTTTGATTCCGTTAGGGGTGTATGGTATCTTTCATCACTTGGTGTTTTTTAATGATTCAGCATTTCAATTGGCATTGATTAATGTACAATCTGTTCCGTTGTATTTTTTAGCCCCACCTATGCTTTTCTTTTATGTTCGAAGTACCTTAAAAGATACTCCTAAATTAAGTAGAATCGATATTTTACATTTTTTACCCACTATAATCAGTTTTGGTTTAGTGCTGCCTTTCATGTTTAAAAGTTTCGATTATAAACTGGCCCTTGCGCAACAATTTATTGACGACCCTAATGCTATCAAAACAGCCTATATTCATTCGTTTTACCCTAATTTTGGGAATGTAATTGCTAGGCCTACCCAACTTTTTATTTATAGCCTAATTTGTTTATTTATAATATGGAAGTACAATAAGAAAAAAAGCAGTTCATCTCCTGCGGCACAAAAAAAAGTGTTAGTGAAATGGCTCATTTCTATCTCGGTGATTGCGTTGCTAATTAGTCTCAGTTATATGATAATGATCTATTTCTTTATCACTACTGACAACATTAAAAAAGAAGTTTTCAATCAGCTTTCTGTTAGTTTGTTTAGTGGGTTTGCGTATTCTATTATCCCTGTAATAATTATGGTTTTCCCTGATATTTTATATGGTATTCCCCGTGTATCAAAATCCAATCTAATTCAAAAAGAGACAGAAGCAACTGCCGCTATAAAAGAAATTGAATTTGATCAAATTGCTAAAGATCCCTTTTGTGAAACCGCGGTACAAATATTAAATTATATAGAACAAGAGAAACCTTATTTAAATCCAAAATTCAATATCGATGACGTTATTAACGATTTAGCGATTCCTAAACATCATGTGTATTATTGTTTTAAAAACATTATACAAACTAAATTTACAGAACTTAGGACTAATTACCGTATTGAGCATGCCAAGGAATTATTACTCTCCGAGTATTTAGATGTTTTAACTGTGGAAGGAATTGGTGCCAAATCTGGGTTTGCTTCAAAATCGAACTTTTTTGCAGTTTTTAAAGAATCTACAGGGCTTTCGCCAATTGATTTTATTGCTAAAAATAGAAAAAGCACAAAGAACAGAAAGAATGACCAAGAATAGAATTGCCATGGATTTACACAATGAAGTGGGAACTATTTTAACTAGGATGTTATGAAAAATGTAATCATTTTCGAAGACGATTTTCGAATCGCAGCATTATTAAAAGAAAAAATAAACGAGCTTACTGATTATCAATGTGAAGCTGTTTTTTCCAATCCAATCGAATTTTTAGAGAATCCAATACCGGCCGATATTTATTTATTAGATATCATTATGCCCAAAATGAATGGGCTTGATGCTATTAAAAAAATTCTAGCCTTGTATCCTGAATCTAATATTATTATCAATTCTATTAGGGAAGACTCGGGCACTATTTTTAATGCCATCCAATTGGGTGCCATAGGCTATATTGATAAACAAAATTTCCAAATGGACTGCCCAGAAGTTTTTGATGCAATTCAAAATGATGGTGCCTATATGAGTCCTAAAATTGCCCGAAAAGTAATCGCACATTTTCAAAAAAAGAAAAATGATTTGGAAAAATTAACCCAATGTGAAATAGCAATCACAAATGATATCTTGGATGGATTAAGCTACAAACTAGTTGCCGACCGACATAACTTATCCATCGATTCTGTGCGAAGTCATATTAAAAACATTTACCGAAAACTCAATATCAATAGTAAATCTAAACTTTTTAATACGTTTAAAATATAATACAATCTATTAAGGCCAAATTAAACCTACGTTTTACGCTTGATTCAACAAAAAAAGCCTCTTCTTTCGAAGAGGCTTTTGTACCCGGAGCCGAAATCAAATTGATTCAAATTCAAAATAGCAAATAAATTTATAGAACATCAATTCTTCAATATTTTCAATATCTGAGAATAAAAAAATATATAAAAAACACTGTTTTATTTTGAACTAGATTTAATTGATTTGACCACTACCGTACAAGAACCGTACAGAATTTAGATTTGCATTCTAAAATACAATTTAAAATGGCAACAGTAAATTTTTTGTACAGATCAACAAAAAAAAGTGCAAATCTAACCCTAAGATTATTATATAGAAATATGGGGAAAGATTTCACAGTAGATGGAAATTCTAAAATTACAATAGAGAAAGAATTTTGGGATAAAGGTTTAAACCAAAAAAAAATTAAAGACGTTATAATTTTAAATAAACAAACTCAATATAAAAAATTGATAAATGACTTAAGCATTCATATTATCAATAAACTGGAAAATTTAGATTTAAGTTTGGTAAATAAAGAATGGCTCCATTATCAAATAAATGATTTTTATAATCCCGTAGAATTAAGTCCTAAAGTGCCTATATATCTAACTGACTACTTTGATTTTTATATTGAACTTTTGATAACAAATAGGAACACAAAGAAGAAACTAATAACTACTAAGAATAAACTCTTAAAATATGAGCAACAAATCAAAAAGAAATTGTTCATTGAAGAAATAAACAATATTGAATTGAATAACTTTAAAAATTATCTAATACATTTGAAATATAATCAAAACACTATTTTAGGTGATTTCACCAATATTAAAACCATTTGTAGGCACGCTAAAACTTCACTAAAAGTTAATGAAGAGATATATAATTGGTCATTGAAAAAGGAAAAAACACCTATCGTTTACTTAGATTTTAAAGAAATTGATGTGATTTCAAAATTAAGAGATTTGCCCGAATATTTAGACAATGCAAGGGACTGGCTAATCATAAGTTGTTACACAGGACAAAGGGTATCAGATTTTATGACCTTTGATAATACAAAAATTAGAGTTGAAAATGATACAGATGAAAAACAGATTTTTTTGGTAGAATTTACACAAATGAAAACAAAACAAAATATAGCTTTACCATTACATCCAGAGGTAATTAAAATCCTTAATAAAAGAAATGGGGAATTTCCTAGAGCAATTTCTGATGTTAAGTATAATCTATATATCAAATTAGTAGCAGAGAAAGCAAAAATCAACACCCTGATTGAAGGTTCTAAAATAGATTCTAAATCAAATAGAAAATTGAAAAAAATTTATCCAAAAAATGAACTTATCACTTCTCATATTGGTAGAAGGTCATTTGCAACTAATTATTACGGAATTATTCCAACTCCATTAATTATGAGTGCAACTGGGCATGTTTCGGAAAAAATGTTTTTAAATTACATAGGAAAAACACAATCAGACAGAGCTAAATCTTTGTCAAAATATTTTAACGAATGATATTTAAAGAGTTATATAGCAGTTTAAAAGACTGTGAAAATGATATAGAAATGTTATTAAACGGCGAAGTAACTTCTTCAAAACTAAATGACCATTTAATAGATTTAAAAAAAAGTGTTTTTTATCTATCACATGATGTTTTTTTAGCAAGTAAAAAAGAAAATATCTATTGGAGTCACTGTTGTACGGAAACTTATTTTAAGAATTATAATAAAAGATTAAAAGAAGCTCTAATCAATGATTATAGTAAAATTTGTAATGAAACTGATTTTATAGAAAGTGAAATTAATACTTTGAAACATTTAGAGAAAACTTTTAGTGATACTTATTATCATCCAGAATTAATATATCCAATTAATAAGAAAATTAAATTACTACAAAACAAAATAGAGACACTTAGCTCTGCAATTAAAGACCCATTGATAGACTATAGTGATTCATCTGTTGCTGAAAAAATTATCTTTTTACATCAAGTCGGAATTCTAGATTATCTCAAAAAACTATCTCCTTTTAATTCATCTACAAATAAACTTGCAGAGTACTTATCTGCAATTACGAATGAAAAACCAACCACATTACAATCCTATCTCAATCCAATTAATAACCCTACTACTAGTCAAAAGAACAATCCATTAAACTCAAACTTATCAGTAAGGAAGGTTTCTGGCAAACTTAACGACATGGGGTTTTTACCTAAAAATACGAATTAGGGAAACCCTAAAAAATACCTAAAACTACTTGCGGCCATAATTTAAATTTTAAAATTATGGAAGAAACCGTTATGGTACACAATATAGGTGTACAACAACTTTCCGAAATCATCAGGTCAACTGTAAAAGAAGAGTTAAATGATGTTTTTGAAGCTCTAAAAAGAGAGAAAAACGAAACTCTTCTAAGTAGAGAAGAAACCTATCGTTTCCTAAAAATCGATTCAACAACTTTATGGTATTGGACTAAAGCCAATAAACTTAAATGCTATGCTATTGGCAATAGACGATACTATAAAAAAAGTGAGGTTTTAGAATGTTTAACCCTTTTAAAAAATTAAAAAATGGAAGATTTTATTGAATTTAATTTTATCACGGAAAAAATGAAAAAAATTACAATTTCATCTAGAGGAGAATTTAAAAAAATAATGTTTACAGATACAGTACAGACAGAGTACAGTGACTCACTAACTGATTATCAAATTTTTTTTGAGGATCTAAAGTGTACTGAAAACATTAATTATATTAATGGAATATTATATGGTTTTTTTAAAGATTCTATTCCTGAAGAGAGGTTAGATCCTCATTGGCAGTTTGTAAAGGAGCAGATTTTCACCGTCTTTGATTTATTACATTATAAAACTTTTGATATCGCTGATTTCAACACAATCTCATTATCATTTGGAATAGAATTACCCCATTCGATAAATCTAGATGATATTGATAGAAAATGCGCTTATTTATATAATGGTAAAAACCCCAATTATAATCTAGAAGAGGTCAACAAATTAGAAAATTCAAAAAGTAAAGGGAATAAGGGTTATTATTTATCAGTTCTGAACGTGAACTATTAAATAATTATTATGTATTGGTTAAAGGAATTAATATGGCATCAATAAAAGATTTCACAATTGGTTGGAATAGACAAACCAATTTCGAGTTATTTAATTAGGTATCCATATGCAACCAACTTAAAACAACTTGGAACATCAGTTGAATTAATAAGTCAGTCGATGGGTCACCAAAATGTGTCAATCACCTCTGCATACTTGAAAGACTTTGAAGACGACATCATTGATGACGCAAATGAGAGATTATTAATGGAACCAAATTCCACATATAAATTAAATCATGAAAGAAGATACTCAGCATAACAACGCAAACAATCCAACAGACCGTTTTCAATTTTCATTGCCTTTTTTTGAAGAAAATCTAAACAAAAAAGGTGAAAAAGAAATTAGTATTAGTAATCCAAAACTTATTCTGTTTTGGGAAAGCCTTGG
>JACCDQ011924603.1_pt1 | contig 18114 bp, 32 predicted proteins | sample 7446031 | NCBI WGS metagenome assembly JACCDQ01 (sample SAMN15323442, study PRJNA562643) | freshwater metagenome | isolation source: river surface water | place: USA:Blue River Watershed | collected 2017-08-17
CACCTTCAGTATCACCTTTTCCTGTTGTGAACGGTGAAAGAACAAAAGCAAGTCTTGACTTAATGAAACAAAATCTTGTTGACCGAGGTGTAAATAAATCTTTGAGCTTTCAACGGTTTCATGATATACTACCTGACATTGACAAATTTGAAGAAGGAACATTTTAATGCCGTGGATTCAAAATGTAAGTATGAGTGATATTAAGCGAGGTCTGCACTTTGACGCTGGTGAAAACAGCATGTTGATTCAGATTGTTGATCCTGCTTATGAGTTCCCAATACCACTAAAGCAATTCAAAGAAGTACATCAGTTTGAATTTCTGGACGTAGAGAAAAACGATGACAAAAATCTGATGGAGTTTGCGATCACCCAAGAACAAGCTGATAAAATTGTTGAGCTACTACAACGTGCTCTGGACAATGACATGAATGTTGTTGTCCATTGTCATGCCGGAGTATGCCGATCTGGTGCAGTTTGTGAAGTCGGTGTCATGATGGGATTCAATGATACAGAAGTCTTTCGTAGCCCTAACTTACTGGTCAAGCATCTAATGCTAAAAAAATTAGGATGGACTTACGATAGTAATGAGCCTCACACAATCAATTGGCAACCTGTAGATGAAGATTGGAATAATGACAATGAGAAGGTTTTTACACTTGCTGACGCAAGACGGAAATACCGTGAAAGATATGAAGGAGATATTTAATGGAATACTGTATTTATAACTCAATTACAACACCAGACGGTACTGTTCTACGTTGCAAGTACGGGCATGACTATCAGTCACACACTGATAACATTTCTCATGAATGGTATATGAACGATGGACTAGGTTATGGTATTCGCCGTTCTGTAAACGTGGCACCTTATACTGATAACTCAGTTTGGATTGACGTATCCAGATGCTTTATTTTCAAAGATCAACAAGACTTAGAAGAATGGCAAAGACTGCGTAAAGTTCAGTTTTGGGGAACACGAGGGGTCGATGGTAAACAAGCAATCAAGTATATTTCACTTGAAGAAATGTCAGATGAACATTTTAAAGCTATTCTTGATACTCAGCATCTTAATAGTTCACTGCTGTACTTCTTTGGTGTTGAACAAAAGTACAGGTATTATTTGAAAGCACAAGAAAGCACAAGAAAGTAAAGGAGAGTCAGTAATGTCTGAAGTTGAAATGTACTACAATAAGCTACGTCAGCACTTTCCTCAAAGTGTTGATTGGAAACACCTGCATCCACAACAACAGATGCAGTTTGTTCAAGCAGTCAATGTGATTCTGAGTACAATGCAAAACCCTGCAAGGTTTGATGGATTTGAGATTTAAGGAGTAGAGTATGAAACAATGGAAATTTCCTGCTGGTGAAATCGGAGTGCAAGTAGATACTACAAAAACTCCAAATCATCAATATCACGTTAATCTAAACTTTAGATCGTCTGATGATATTATTTCGATGTTAATGCAAGTAGATGCAATTCGGAGGCGAAATAAATCTAACTTGTGTTAAGTTAGTCATGAAACATCAGAGTACAATATGTGCCGTAGAACAGCATTTTGATTTTCTTTGGAACGCTTTGGGTAAACCTTATTATGAAAGGTACGAATGATATGACAGAAAACGACTTCCTAGACTTGTTCTTTCAAGAAGCAGGTATGCAGGTTAACTATCAGAACAGAAATCTTGAAGTTTGCTTAGATATTTTTAAGCAAACAAAAGCTATGCTAAAGCAAAACACTGATAGGTATAATTTGCAATTAGAAGAAGCAAAGCTAAAAGCAGCGAAGATAGTCACTGAAGATTTGGAACGTAAGTACAAGAAACATCTCAATGATTTTGAGTATTTGAAGAATACAACAATTCAAGATTTACTAGAGCGATTAGATGATTGTTGTGATTGTTGATATGAACTGTAAAAACAGCAGAAATGACTAAGTTTGGAGTAAACATGCAAATACAAGAAGTAAAAACTAAAATTCGTGAACTTGAAGATAACATTTTGGACTTGATTGTAAAGTTTCAGAAAGAAACTACTTGTAGTGTAATTGGTGTAAAGCTTGAAACTTTGCCTTCTCATACAGTAACAGGTTATTTTCAAGATTATATTGTTGGTTTGAATGTAGAGGTAGAGGTAAAACTATGAAGGTCGATTTTGAAATTGTAGAGATTTATTATAACAATATCTGCGCACCCTTTACAAAGAAAAGGACACCAGATACAACTGAAGTACATTATGCAATTAAGATCGGTAATGAATACTATCACATTGGTCAAGAAGGTATGGGTGTACACATTTGTGACATTGACGAAGATTAAATAACATGAAACAAAAAGAAGACAATAAAACCGTAGATATTGAAGATGTTTTTATTTGGTGTGATTCTGCGTGGTGCTACCGTTACGAATCAAATGAAATGCAACATTTATCAGATGATTACAAAGTCCTTAGTTTTGGTACTAAGGAGTACGATGATTTCTTTGAGAATTTGATGGGGGAATGATTTGACTAAACAAAAAACAGAAGGTGAACTTCTTTATCACACAGCTTGTATTTCGTGCAGTTCTTCTGATGCAATGGCTGTCTATCAGAAAATTGAAGAAGAATCTGGTGAAATTTATAATGATGCTTTTTGTTTTAGCTGTAATAGTTATTTTAATAAAGATCAAGTATCAGAAGCAGGAGTGAAAGTGTACGAACAAAAGAAATCTCATAAAGAAGAAGTTACTGACTTTTCTGAAATTCAGAGTATTGCTTTTCGTGGTTGGAAAGAACGAGGTATTACAAAAGTAGTATCTGCAAAGTACGGTGTTCATACTGAAGTAACAGAAGATTTAAATGTAATTGCAAGATATTATCCTTCTACACAAGAAGGTAAAGTTGTTGGTTATAAGAAACGAACAATTCCAAAAGAGTTTGCTGGAATCGGTAATACAAAAGCAACGAATGAATTATTTGGTCAATCAGTATTTGAAGCAGGACAAAAATACTTGGTTATTACAACAGGAGAAGAAGATGCTTTAGCAATTGCTCAAGTGCTTCAATCGACCCAAGACAATAACGAATACTGGACACCATGTGTTTCTGTTACCTGTGGTGATGGTAGTATAATCAAACAAATTAAAGCGAACTACGAATATGTAAACTCGTTCAGTAAGGTTGTTTTGATGTTTGACAATGACGAACCCGGACAGAAGTATGTAGAAGAAGCAGCAAGGTTGTTATCACCCGGTAAAGCATTTATTGCTAAGTTCCCTCGTGATGTTAAAGACGCATCAGACATGCTTAAAGCAGGACGTGTATCAGAACTTAAACAAGTATTCTGGAAGGCTGTACCGTTTAGTCGTGTTGATGTACTTCATCTTGAACAAATGTGGGATGACTTTGAATCTGAAGACAACAACGTAAAAATACCATTTCCTTCAGCATGGAGTCATCTGAATGAAATGATGAATGGTGGCATGGAAAAAGGTGAAATCACAGTAATTGGTGCATTGACTTCAATTGGTAAGTCAACGATCATCAATAACATAGTTTACAATTTGATTGAAAACACAAAGTTCAAAGTAGGTGCAATGTATCTTGAAGGTACTAAACGAGAAGTTGTACGTGATCTACTTTCACTTGATGCTGGTTTGAATCTACGAATTAAACAACGTGAACTAATTGATGTTGAATCCTTAAAGCGTAAGTTTTTTGAAGGCTTGGTAAAGAAAAATCAATTTGTGTACGTTGACCATCAAGGTAGTATTTCAACTACAGAAATCTTTGAAAAATTAAATTATCTTGCTAAAGCAGAAGGCTGCGATGTTATTGTGGTTGATCCCATACAGGCGGGAGTCAATTCTAGTGACAACGGTGCTATTATTGCTTTCATGGACACCTTGTTGAAGTTTGCAAAAGAAACGGATACTTGTGTAATCGCAGTAAGTCACATGCGTAAGCCTTCAGAAGACAATCCACACGCTGTTTCTGAATATTGTCTGATGGGCAGTGCCAGCATTAACCAGATTGCGTTTAATACGATTCTGATTAGCCGTGACAAGATGAATGAAGACCTAGCGAAGCGTTCAGCCACAAAGCTACAACTCGTTAAGTGCAGGCGTACAGGTAATACTGGTGAAGCCGGATGGTTGCGTTACGATCATGAAACTACGCACTTGTTTTCAACATCAAACCCTTATGTTGAACAAGAACTTGTGCCAGAAGATGAACGTAAAAATATGTCAAAGCAGCAGACTACTGTGATTGATTTTTAACAGAAAGCAGGTATAATCCTGCTTTTCTTTTATTTGTGAAAGGTTCAAATGAAAATCAATAAAAAGTACGATAGACTCTATTCTGGTCAAATTAAATATGTAACTCAAGAGGGTATTTTGGATTTCACCAAGCACCCTCTGTATTTTACTTGGCGAATGATGAATATAAGATGTTATGATGATCGACATAAGGCATATCATCGATATGGTGGTAGAGGTGTATCTGTCTGTACCGACTGGAGATTTGACAATAGGTTTGGTATGGATAATTTCATCAGATATGTTGGAGATAGACCAGAAGGTACTACTTTAGATCGTATAAATAATAACCTCGGTTATGAAGTTGGTAACGTTAGGTGGGTTTGTAAAAGGACTCAACAAAATAACATAGGAACCGGACTAGCAAACACCTCTGGACATATTGGTGTCCAGTTGGTCAAGAATTATTATGTGGTCACAATAATGTTGAATGGAAAAGGTAAAACTATAGGTACATATCCTCTTAACAAATTTGAAGAAGCGTGTATTCTTTACGACAAGGTTAGGGATTTTAAAATAAATCATACAGATAATGAAACTATGAGTTTTATTAAAAGTTTTATCCCTTACACTCCGGAGAACAAACGAGTAAGGATTAACAAAACATCAAAATATTTTGGAGTTTCGTGGGATTCTTCCAGAAGTAAATGGAGGGCTATGTGTTCTTATCGGGAAACGATAGATGGGGAACTTATAAATAAAATGGTTGGGAGGTTTGATTCTGAAGAAGAAGCTTATAACTCTGTGTTAAAATTCTTAGAGTGGGTTAAAGAAAACGGATATTTCAAGAAATCAGTAAATAGAAACTAATAGAAAGAGGTACTTAATGAAAAAGATTCGACACGACTGGATACTTGATTTGGAAACATATCCTAACATTTTCACCTGTTGTGCAGTCTACTGTAATGGTAAAGGTCTGCGTGTGTTTGAAATTTCGGATAGAAAAAACCAAACAGAAGAAATGCTTGAGTTTTTTCGGAACATTTTAAGAAATGAACACAGGATTGTCACATTTAACGGTTTGTCTTTTGATTACCCAATTATTCATTATATTATTACAAAAGCAAGAAAGTCGTTAAAAGAAGGAAAACAGTTAAAACTTACAGCAAAAGAACTTTACAAACAAGCACAAGAAATTATTGGGTCAATGAAGGAAAGTAATTTTGGTAAACAAATAAAAGAATCAGAAATTGTTATTCCTCAAGTCGATTTGTTTAAGATTTGGCATTTCGACAACAAAGCAAAAGCTACTTCGTTAAAGACGCTTGAATTTAATATGCGGTCAAGTGACATTGAAGATTTACCATTTAGTGTTGGTAGCGTACTTGACGATCAACAGAAAGACGAACTGATAAGGTATAACAAACACGACGTACTTGAAACTCTAAGGTTTTATAATTACTCTGATGAAGCATTGACTTTACGTGAAGAACTTTCTGAAATGTATGGTTTCGATTGTACTAACTTCAATGATACCAAGATTGGTAAACAACTTTTCATTGATTCTATTGAAAAAGAATCTCCGGGTAGCTGTTATATCCAAACAGAACGTGGTAGGAAAATTAACCAGACAAAGCGAGACAAAATTGTAATTAAAGATTGTTTGTTTGATTACATCAAGTTTAACCGTCCTGAGTTTCAGGCTGTTCACACATGGTTTAAGAAGCAGGTGATTACAGAAACCAATGGTGTATTTTCTGATATTGAAGAACATAAACTTGGTGATGTTGCAAAGTATGCGGAGCTTGTAGTCAAACGAAAAAAATTCAAATCAAAACCAAGTGAACAAGAAATTAAAGATTTTAAGATTGAACACCCTTTGGGTTGGATTGAAGAAGAAGAACTAAAAGCAACTGAATGGTTGTTTGACGAAAACGGTGAGCATGTCCTAACACCTGTACTTGACGAATTTGGTAATGTAGATACAAAAAAGAAACCAAAGAGAGTTCGTGTACCGAAGAAATCTTATTACGGTTGCTGGAATGTGTCAGAAACACTGAACGTAGTAATCAATGGGTTTAGATTTGATTACGGAGTTGGTGGTATTCATGGTGCGAAACAAGGTGTTATTGAAGCACCCGAAGGTTGTGTGTTATTGAGTTACGATGTTGCTAGTTATTATCCTAACATGGCAATCGCAAACAACATATACCCAAAGCACCTTGGTTTGACCTTCTGCAAGGTCTATAAAGACCTCTACGAGCAGCGTAAGAGTCACCCCAAGGGTAGCGCAGCCAACTCCGCTTTAAAACTTGCTTTGAATGGTGTGTACGGTGATTCAGGTAATGAGTTTAGTCCACTGTATGACCCTGCTTATACAATGTCAATTACTATAGGCGGACAGTTATCTTTGTGTATGTTAATGGAAAAACTAATTGATGATTGCAGTGCAGAGATTGTAATGTGCAATACTGATGGTTTTGAATTCATCATAAATAAAGAATTCAAAACAAAATCAGAAGAAATCGTAAAATCATGGGAAACCTTGACTGGTTTAGAAATGGAAGGTTTAACTTATGCAAAAATGTTTGTTGCAAACGTAAACAACTATATTAGTGTTACCGATAAAGGTAAGGTTAAACTCAAAGGTGCTTTTGAACATGCCGACTTTACAAAACTTGGATGGCACAAAAACCATTCTGCTATGGTTATTGCTAAAGCAGTAGAAGCGTATTTTGTCAAAGGTGAGGACTATGAAGAATTTATTAAGTTACATGATGACAAGTTTGATTTCATGCTTCGTACCAAAGTACCACGTAGTTCAAGTCTTGTACTTGAGCAAGACAACGAAGACATTCCTCAACAAAATAATTGCAGGTACTACCCATCAAAGACTGGTGGTAAGTTGGTAAAGATCATGCCTGCACTAGAAGAAGATGGTGAACTGCGTAGGATTGGTATTGATAAAGAATGGGATGTTAAAGTATGTAATGATATTAAAAACTTTACATGGAAAGACTTGAATTATCAATACTATATATCAGAAGCCAAGAAACTTGTTGAGTCAGTAATAACCCCATAACTTACTCAGGTATAGCACTTGTGTTGAAACTTGTGCTATACTTCATGCCATGTTGCAACGGTAGCTCAGTGGTAGAGCAGGGAACTCATAATTCCTTGGTCACAGGTTCGATACCTGTTCGTTGCACCAATTTTAACGAAAGGAAAAATCATGCGTAAAATGGCAAGTATTCAAGTTGTTGAAGAAATTAAAGCAATCGAAGGTGCAGACAAGATTGAAGCCTTTCGTATCAACGGATGGTGGGTTGTTGATAAGAAAGCAGCACACCAAGTTGGTGATAAGGTTGTGTATTGTGAAGTCGATTCTTGGATTCCAACAGAAGTTGCACCATTCCTAACAAAACCAGAACACTTCCCAAAAGAATTTGAAGGTATCAAAGGCGAACGACTTCGTACTGTTAAACTTCGTGGGCAACTTTCACAAGGTCTGATTATTCCTTTGAATATTATGGGGAATGAATATTATAAGGACAGGTCTTCTCGTGGCCTAAATAATTGTTGGGTAAAACCTCTCGGTGAATCAATGATTGGAGCTACCGATGAAATCGGTGCTGAAGTCTCACAATACCTTGGTATTAAGAAATGGGAACTTCAAGAACTCAAACATGCTGATGCAAAAGGTATGTTCCCACATTTCTTTCCTAAGACTGACCAAGAGCGTATTCAGAATTGCTACAAAGAAATTTCTGCTATTGATACCCGTTGGTACGTAGAAGAAAAGATTGAAGGTCAAAGTCACAGTGCTTATTTTTACAACGGTGAATTTGGTGTATGCTCTCGTAATCTTGAGTTGAAAGACTCAGACAACACTTTCTGGAATACTGCACGTAAGTATGATCTTGAAAACAAATTGCGTAGTCTTAATCGTAACTTGGTAATTCAATCTGAACAATGTGGGCCGGGAATCAGTGGGAATATCTATAATTTTACAGAATATCTATTGTTTACGTTCGATATTTATGATATTGACAACAATCGGTATCTGACTACGACTGAGCGAAATAAACTAATTGATGAGCTTGGACTGAAGCAACCACCGCACAAGGAAATTCTGAGCAAGTTGGGTACACTTGATGAATTGTTGAGCTACGCTGAACAAAAGTCACAACTTTGTGATACACTTCAGGAAGGCTTCATTTTTCGAGCACAGCAAGACCAACGTGCTACGTTTAAAGTAGTTAGCAATAAATATCTACTCAAGCAAAAATAAGCTGTTTTTCTGGTATACTCTAGTCTTCAACAACTGAAAGGAACGTATGATTCTCAACACTGGCGCTACTGCTGTAGAAATTTCTAGCAATGCTCAAGCTCATAGTTTCAGTATTGCTATTAACCCCAAAGCCTTTAAGGTTTTGAGCAGTACCTTGTATCAAAACAAGCAAGGTAGTATTGTTCGTGAACTCTGTACCAATGCTTTGGATTCACACATCATGGCTAACAAGTCTGATGTTGCGTTTGAAGTACACGTACCTGATACGTTTGAACCTTGGTTTGGTGTTAAAGACTTTGGTGTAGGTTTGTCCGAAGATGATGTGAAAACAATCTTTACGGTATTTTTCCAAAGTACAAAAGATCAAACCAATGCTGTTACAGGTAGCTTTGGTCTTGGTTCAAAGACACCTTTCAGCTACACAGATCAGTTTACTGTAGAAAGTATTCACCAAGGCACTAAAACGCTCTATAGCGCGTTTATTTCTGAGACTGGCCTTCCTAGTATCATTGCTATGCACAGCGAGGTTGTGGACGGTTCTAGCGTGTCTAATGGTGTGGAAATCAAGGTTCCAGTAAAGACAGAAGACTTCTGGAAATTCAAGCAAGAAATTCAGACTCAACTTAAATTCTTTAAAGTCAAACCTATTATCTGTAACTCAAGTATTGAGTTTAGTAAAGAAGATTTCCATTATCAAGACTCTGATGTTGAGGTAACAACCCATAGTAGTTACAACAACGTATGGGCTATCCAAGGTTCTGTTGGTTATCCTTTGAACTGGTATATTCTACAAAATCGTTTGACTTCTGAGAATTCAAATTTCTTTAATGAAGTGCTGATGAAGTACAAAACATACTTGTATTTCAATATTGGTGAGCTTGGAGTTACTGCTTCTCGTGAAAGTATTGAGTATGATGAACCTACTGTAAAAAATATTAACGAGAAACTGAATAAAATTCGTATTAGTTTTGATTTGTTTTCTAAAGAGTGTTTTAAGAATTGTGACAACAATTGGGATAAAGCTGTAGCGTACAATACAAATGATTTGCTGCGTTTGCTTTGTCCTAACCTTGAATTGCAAGGGTTTATACTTCAGCATGGAAAATTGCAATGCAGTACCTATCAGCAATTTCAAGGAATGTCTGCAAAAGCTCAACACAAAACACGTAAGCACTTGTGCAATCAAAACTTGATTGAAGTTAAAAAAGATACAGTATGGCTTGTTAAAGATACTTCAGAAAAAGAAGTTCAACGATTGAAGCAATTCCGTGCTGACAATCAAAACAAGTCAGTGGTGTATTTGACTTATCAAGCTAAAGATAGCATCTACACCAAGCAGTACATTATTGAAAAACTGGGGAATTGTAAGCAAATTACATGGCTGTCTGATGTTCAAGTAGAGATTGCTCCAAAAGTAAAACGTATACATGCAACAGAACGGGTAAAGACAAGTTATTATGAAATTACAGACAAACGAGCCAGTGTAGCTCGTCAGCGTAAGTCAGAAGCAGTACTAACCGATCTGAAAGGTAAAGTAGTTTATATTCTAACCAAGGGTAATGATTTTGTAGATACTGAATCAAATGTACTTGCATCTGCTGAACGTCTATTGACTTCAATTCCTGCTGCTAAAGAAATTGCTGGTGATTATGGTCTTGGTTTTGAACACTTCATTGGTGTAAATATTAAAGACTATAAATCAATCAAAGGTGACAAACGATTTGTTAGTGCTGAAGAATATGAAATTCAACTCAAAGAATTGGTGTTGAAAGACAAACGACTGAAAGTTGCATATAATCGTAGTATTGTTTGGTACGGTTTGGACAGAGCATATAAGAGTTTTGTGAATAGTTTGGTGATTGCTGACAAGAGCACGAAAATCTATAAACTTCAAAGTATTGTAAATACTTACTCAGAGTATGTACTGGATGATAAATACCGAAAAGCTGTTTCGTTTCTAACTAAAGCAAAGTTTTCAATCCAAGAAAATAATAGTAATTACATTATTCGACAATTGAATAAAAAGATCGAGAATAATGCTGTTATTAAGATCGGACACCTTGCTGGTATTTATAATTCATATACAGCAGTAGGTGGAATGGAAAATCTTGTGAAAGCTATTGAAGAAAATTTTAAGAAATGACTACAGGTTATACAACAGCAACAAAAACTGTTGTATAATCCGTACACCAAACTCAAACGAAAGGAACAAACATGATTACTGAAAAACAATTTGAAAACTTTGCTGCACGACAAGGCGTTACACCAGAAAGTGCTTTTCTGTACGAACTAATGAAAGCAAGCTGGTATGCCGCAGAGAAGACTTGCTTTAAGTCTTACAATCAAGTCCCTGCGCTGTTTGGTTTACCAAAAGAAATCCCTATCACGATTAAACTTGTTGACTGTGAAGAAGACAAAACTGTACTTACTCGTTCAGATATTCAATTCTTGGTAGATAATATCAAGATTGGTCTTAGTCTGTATGAGCAAGAACGAGAAATGCTTTCTAAAAATATTCAGATCATGTGGCAGAAATGCAACCCTGAAAACACAAAGACTACACCTTATTTCAATGCCTTGAATGAACTGAAAGACAATAAGGCACGACTCAAACAACAGTTCAAGAAGCTGGCTGAGATTCAGCGTAAACTCAAGCGTATGCGTTGAGGATAGCCACCTCACGGTGGCTTTTTCTATTTGAAAGATTATATGTCAAAAACCAAAACAAAATACTTTGATTTTATTTGTTCAGAAGACTACGAAAAATTTAATCTTGATACTTCACAAACGCAAAATGTTGTGTTACAATCAAGTCCACACCCTGAGTACATCAGGTATTTGAAGAACAAGGTAAAAACCAAACTACATAGACAATATGCGAAAACGATACGTGATCGTAGCCAAGACTTATTGCAAACGCAATAAACAGATTGCAGTAGGTATTAACAACTACAACAAAACAAACAGGTTCTTTGCTGAACTTGCAGCAAGGGTAGGTTTACCAGAAAAACAGTGTATTCATGCAGAAGTTCTGAGTCTGTTAAGAAGTAAGGAACGCAATGTGCATAAGATCACAGTAGAGCGTTATCACAATGATGGTACAATGGCATTAGCAAAACCTTGCCCTGTGTGTCAAGAAGCTATTAAGTTGTTTGGTGTTAAGGTAGTTGAATACACATCCGAAAATGGATGGATTAGAGAGGTACAGTAATATGGCTGGAATGAAAAATACATACCTTAGTATTATCAACAAACGAATAGAACGAGGTATCAAGTTAGGAGATTGGGCATCCTATGATAGAGAAAATGACTTAGCATACTGCGGTTGGATGAGCTTTCACGATGATGATGGACAAGGGGCTTCACGGAAAGACCCGTTTTTCACCATCGATGTAGTATATCAACATCCAGACTCTGCACTTGTTGTTAGAAACGATAACCAGCGGTTTGAATTGCTGTCTGATATTGAGGGTAAAACAGTAACTTTTAATGCAATGCGAAAACATGCTTTCCTACCGTTAAATGTTGCAAAAGAGTGCGTTAGAAAGAACTCTATGCGTCCTGCTAGTTCAATGTTTTCTGACTGTGGTTCAACGGAGGATACAGATGTGCGCTTAATTTGGAAGTGGAAAAATGACAACTATTGAACTCCTTGAAATCAGAATTCGACAAATGAAAAATCTGCACTGCTGGTTGAAAACCCTAACATTAAAATTTCAGGGTAAATCCGTACTGTACCGTAAAGTGATGTATCATCGTTATCTTGACAAGGAGTTTCATGAAATCTAAATACTTACTTGCTTTAATGGATATGACCGAACGCTTTGGGCAAACGTCTGAAGCTATTAGGTTGAAAGTAGGAGCAGCTATTGTTAAGCATGATGCAATCATAAGCCTTGGTGTTAATGGTACTTATCCCGGTTGGGATACAAACACTTGTGAAGATACTGATGGTAATACTTCTTGGTTTGTAAGACATGCAGAAGCAGCAGCACTTGATAAGCTGGTGAAGTCAACAGAATCATCAGATGGTGCTATCATGTTGGTAAGTCATGCTCCATGTGCTATGTGCGCTTTGCGTATTAAAGACTCGGGCATAAAGAAAGTTTACTACAGGCATACTTACCGAGATGAATCTGGTGTAGAATACCTGCATCGTAACAATGTAGAAGTTGAAAGGATTTAATATGAAATTTGAGATTTGGTCAGAAGGTTATCGTGCTACAGGAAATAGTGGAGTAGCAACTTTTCTTGGATATGGAGAAGGTATAGATTTTAAATGTGCCTGCGACGACTTAGCAAAATCGGATTTAAAGTTTAAACAGTATTATGACCCATTAAAATTAACTTACTGGGGTTGTAGATTGTTTAGTAATTCACAAGATGCACGAAAGTTTTTTGGTTAACTAAAGGAATTAAATGACAATTACAGCAAAAATTATTGCAGATAGTATTAACGCAAATAATGTCCGTATAACTACATTTGAATTGCAATATCCTAGGTTCATTCATGCTGAAGTAATGACTCATCGGATGTTTAGTCGTAATTCAGCAAGTAGTCGAGCTATTCCTGTTGCAAAGGTAATTGAACAGGTCAAGACAAATGCAGCAACACCTATTCACTGGGGTAAGAATCAAACTGGTATGCAAGCCAAAGAAGAACTTGCAGGGGTTACTAAGAGTGTAGCAAAATACACATGGGCTAAAGCAGCAGAAGCAGCAGCAGAGTTTGCACGTGATCTTACAAAGTGCGAATTGCACAAGCAAGTGGTCAATCGAATCCTAGAACCCTTCCAAACAATGAAGGTAGTTGTTACGGCTACAGAATGGAATAATTTCTGGTGGTTGCGTGACCACCCTGATGCTCAACCAGAGATTCAAAAACTAGCCAGAGTAATGAAAGGTGAATATGAGTATTCCAAACCTGAATCGCTTGATTCAGATATGTGGCATTTACCTTATGTAAAAACTTCAATCAAAGAAAAAGGTCATAACATTCGTAAGCAGTACTATTTTGACGAACAAGATAGTGAGATTACACTAGATCAAGCAATCAAAATCAGTTGTAGTTCGTGTGCGCAAGTTAGCTACCGAAAGTTGGATACAAGCCTAGAAAAAGCTGAAGACATTTATAAAAAGCTAGTAGAATCTGAGCCTGTACATGCCAGTGCTTTTGAGCATGTGGCTAAATGCATGGATACATGGAATCACTTTGATTGGGAAGACGGGTGGACTCATGAAGATCATCATGGTAATGTATGGTCTGGTAATTTCCGAGATTGGGTGCAGTATCGACAACTAATTCCTAACAACGTAAAGAAAGGCTAATATGCAATCAGGTGAACGATTTAATCAGAATTGGCAAGTAATTTCTAATAAGAAATTAGGTGAAGTAAATTTCAACGAATTGTTCACCTTTCAAGGAACTGAATATACTGTATTTAAAATTACAGCAGATATGACTACAGCAAAAACTGTTGAAGTTGTTGATAAACCAAGCTGGGCTGGATACAGGTTTGTTCTACCAAGTTTCCTTGACGTGCAGGTAGTTACGTATAAGCACTAAATTATGAAATTTAACTCACTTATTCATTGAATTATGAAATTCAACTCAATTATCGTTAAATTATGAAATTTAACTCGCAACTAAAAAAGATCATCAAAGCTACCAAAGAAACTTCTGGTTACTCCATTCCAGAAATTAACGATGTGTATGTGCATTTTATTTATCACCTGACACAAGAAATCATGCAGTCAGAAAAAGCTAAACTAGCAGGACTAGGTACAATCTCAATTAAAAAAGCACACAAACGCAGAACATGGACACCGCTATACCAACGGTACTGTGACTCTGTTGTACCTGCTACACTGAGCATTAGACCTGATTCTAAGATGGTGGCAGCACTGGTAGAGTGGCAAGAACAACAAGACTTAAAGGAAGCATGGAAAGAAGATGAAACTACAATCTAAGCAGAGTAAAAACCCTACAACTAAGTCAAGTACAAAGAAACTCAAGAAATCTGTGCTAGAATACAGCCATGACGACGAACAATACGATGAAGACAAGCAGTATGTTCGGGAGCATAGTTGGCAATTCTCTGATCTGAACCAAAGGAACTTTTATTATGAAGACTAAGACTGAAGCTGTTTATACTGAAGACCAAGTGTATGCTATGCAAAAAGAAGCTAGTAAGCAAGAACACTTCATGACTCGTAGTGAAAAACACAATGGAAAGTTCCAAGTTATCAAAGTAACAAAATATAGCAAGTCATACGAAATTTTGAAAGACAATCTGTGTTATGATGCTGCTGTGGAAAGCCTGAAGCGTTTCAATAAATTCTGACTTAAAGAAAGTAATGTCAATCATGCAAAGTTCTTATGTGAAGCCTCAAAAGAAACGTCGATGGGACGATGATGAAGGTTTTAACTACGGTGAAAGCAAAGACCACGGTAAAAACAAAAAGAAACATAAAGACTATTCTGAAAAACGTAAACAAAAACGAGGTGAAGAATGAGCAATAGAACACATACGTTCTTTACCAATATCGGTAAAGTACTTGAAAAATCCGTCTTTCTATCTGTCACAACACTCCTTCTTATTTCTGTACCGTTGGGGCTTCTGCTTGGAGCTGTATTTGTTCATTGGTATATATCAATTCCTCTGGTTATTGTAGCTTATATTACCAGATTGATTTACGCAGGAGTAACTGGAAAATGAACGAACGAATTAAAGAACTTGCTGAACGAGCAATACGGCAAGTGTGTACTGAACGAACTGTCAAAGGTCAGATTGAGCGCGTATGGTGTCCTGCTCGGTATGATCAGGTTTTTGCCGAGTTGATTGTGAAAGAATGTATAACTTTGATTGAACCTTCACAAGAACACAGAAACAATGATAGTTGGGGTTATGTTGCCGGAGAAGAAGGTGTACAATTAATTGATTCTTTAGTAGTAAAAATTGAAAAACACTTTGGAGTTAAATAATGAAAAATCTCATTTTTAAAATTTCTATGCACTCAATACTACCCTTGCTGTTTGGTATAACAACCTATTTTCTACTATGGATATTCTCTTAATTTCAGGAAATACAATTTCTAGGTATGTAGATAGAATTCAAAAAGAAGTCTACGAAGTTAATTGGGAAGAATTAACCAAACAGAATAACTTACTTCAACTTATTGAAAGTATCCGATTAGGTAAAGTAAGTTAGTAAATTAAAAACGTAAGCTATAGTTTACAAAATCAATAATGAGAAACAAAAATGCAAGCTACAACCGACACAGACAAACTAAGTCTTGAAGATATTGAAAATAAACTTGGACAGTACAAGCATATCTTTGCTTTGATTACAAAGTGGTGGAACGATGACGAGATACTGTGTCTGTGGTTGGCGTACTTGCTGCAAGATACCAGAGAAAATCAACGTCAGGGTTTTCCCGAAGAAGCAGTAAACACCTTGCTTTTGTTGTATAATCAACGCAAGCAACAAGCACAACACCTTACTGGAATGGATTTGTTGCGAGACAAGGTAAGCTCTTACTTGAAAGGATGATGAAATGACCGATCAACTGAAACAAGCAGCGCAGCAGGCGCAACTGGTTTTGCAAGAACACATCCGAAACAACTACGAATCGGTGGCGCAAGAACTGATTGACGTGGAGTTCGCCCTCCGCGCCGCCATCGAGCAGGCGCTTGCAGTGCAGCACAAGCAGGAGCCGGTGGCGAAGGCTGGTCACGTGGTCATCAAGGAGTAAGTATGAACCACACCAAAGCACCTTGGGGAATTTTCCTAAAAACAGACGAACTAACTCAGGAAGGTATTATCATTGAAAGCTGTAATGAACATGATATTCGACCGTCCGATGGTCAATCTCTTGGTGATGAATTAGACGATTTAAAACTTATATCACTGGCACCAGAAATGTATTCTGTACTTAAAACAGTAAAAAGGTTGCTAGATGGTTCACAACCAAAAGACATTCCGGGTGCTTTAATGGCAATAAACCATGTACTCGGTAAACTCGATAACCAATAACACAAAACTATGAAAAATAAACTAGGTGTTGTAATACTGCTTTTAATTAATGCAATTTGTATTTTGCTGGTAGTATTACAACTTCAAAAAGAACCAGAAATTCCTACAGTAAATAAAGCACAAACAGAACTGATTACAAAAGAAAAACAATGCTATCTTGAAGCTCTCTGGTATGAAGCTAGGGGTGAAGGTTATGAAGGTATGTATAAAGTAGCAGAAGTTATACAAAATAGAAAAGAATCAGGTAAATACCCTGATACAGCATGTGCTGTAATTAAACAACCTAAACAATTTAGTTATCGTAACGATCTGCACTACGACAAAACATTGAAAATAAGTTATAATACCAACGAACAAGAAATATACGATCAAGCTGTAGAAATTGCAAACAAAGCAAGTCAAGGTAACTTGACACGCACAATGCCAGAGACAGTTATGTGGTATACTACGCTCAAGATCAAGCGGAGTTGGATGAAAGCAAAAGAAGTCTATACAAAGGTAGGTAATCACAAGTTCTTTAAACTTAAAGAAAAGGAGTAAATATGCAGAATACAAACGAAATTAACAACAACCCTAAAACCAAAGAAGAAGCACAAAGGTTGCTTAATCAACTAATGCAAACTTACGATCAAATCGAAAATGCAATGACTGACCTTGCTTTGGAATTTGAGTTGCATCTTAGTTTGGGTGATTATGGTTATGGTCGATACTTGATTCATGAAGACGATCATTGGAGTGGTAAAGATCGTGGTACATGGATTACTTCTTCTGAAGGATGTTAAAATGTTTGACAAAGCACTTAACTCAAATATTATTTTGATCAGGCAAGATGAACAACTGAAACAAGTAATTGACTATATGCTTGAAAATAAGATTAGTTTTCAAGTAGGGTTGGAACCAGAAGAAGCTATTGATCTAGCTGAAGCACTGGATAGTTGGGAACCATCTGAAGAATTTACTTGGATAAATTCTGGTTGTTAATAAATAAGGAAATCAAATGATTGTAATCGGTAGCACTGCTTTGTTGATGAATGGTTCTTATCAGCATGTACCTAATGATCTTGATATTGTTTGTCATTCAGATGAATTCAAGATAGCGGTAAAATGTATTCAAGAAACACAAGGTAAAATCTTGAAGCTGGACTTTAAACCTAGTGGTGCAGTTGCTGTATTTGAAAGCAAGATTATTCTTGAAGCAAGTTTTCATGATAAGTCAGAACTAGATAAGCAATTGTTTGATTTTCTTAAAGACAATCCTGAATACTTTAAAGATATTCCTAAGCAAGACTTAGGTTTGGATTACTTCCTTCCAGGTGTGTACGTAGTACCCGAAGTTGTGTTGATGATGAAACTCAGTCATCGTTACAAAAAAGATTCAGAGCACTTTGAAAAGACAATGCAAAGTATTTGTAATCTACGTAAACAAGGTTATAAACTAGACTCAAAACTAGAACAACAGCTTAAACAACGTGAAGAACTTACTTATAAGCTATGGAAACAAAAGCCTTACAAACTGAATGTAAAGTCTAATGAATTCTTTACTGACAACGTA
>JACCDQ012017076.1_pt1 | contig 18107 bp, 10 predicted proteins | sample 7446031 | NCBI WGS metagenome assembly JACCDQ01 (sample SAMN15323442, study PRJNA562643) | freshwater metagenome | isolation source: river surface water | place: USA:Blue River Watershed | collected 2017-08-17
ACTACCAATGAAGAATACCGTGAAAATAAACTCTAAATTACAAACATACAAAACATACAAGAAACAAACCAAGTAGATCCTGTCCACTAGCTATATGTACTATCTTTGTCTTCCACTACCATCTACTTCGCCCTCTATGTCTATAGAACTCCCAATTATCATTGAATTGCATTGCTGCATATTCTCAAATATCTTATTTCTACACATCTGACCATAGCGCCTGGCTAACGAGCTGTAGACTACTGCCATACAGAGTATTCTGTACCTGTGAGATTCGGGCTTTGTACTTTTCATACATCACTTTGTCTCACAGCAATGCTCACCTATTGGTTTACATTGGCCCGACTGTACATTGAGCCACCATAGCAAAGATTCGAAGAATCAAAACCGTAGGTGACCGCGGGTGACCCAGTCTGTCGCGATTTTCATCATCAGTTTCCCGATGCGAACGTCCGATAAAAGGAACTTTATACAAAACTCTAATTTGAACAAATATATAGCTATTGAATAATAATCTTCACGAATTTTCAATCTTCAAACATAAGTACTTCGATATCTTAGTTATAATTTTAATCATTTTAATCGTGTACGGTAGATTATTGGTATCACACCAACACTCCATGTCAACTACTCTCGGTCGCAGATATATTCGTTTTTTGCTTGTCTATATAATATGATCTAACACGCCGATAAACTTCCTCTCTTGGAACGAGCCTCTTGCAGTAGAGTGTCATCTAATCATAACAAAAAACAAGTGCATTGAACATCCCCCTTCTAACTACATAAGCATTCTCCGAAATACCCCAATAAGACTTTTCTCAAAATCGGAGGTCACGCTGAGGCGCAAAAAAATAGAAATTAATCTGCTGCCGGCAAATAAATAGATTAATTTTATTATACTTCATTGTCAAAAAACTTTCTTTTTTTTATCATATTTTCTTTCTCAGTTATGGATCGCTTCGACCTTCAGAAATTCGATAAAGAAACCTGTATCTCATCATTGAAAAATGATCTATTTGGTGAGCATTGTGACGGCAGAATTTGTATCAGAAATCTGATTGACTGCAATACAAGCGAGATTCTATCAATGCGCAACCACATGATAACAGAATATCAGCATCAACATTACATTGGAGGAAAAGAGTCAGAACAATTTGTAAATTGTGATGAAAATCTAGTGGTTAACCAGAATGACCTGAACCAGCCGATTTTTGTTGAAGATGACGGTCGCCCAAAAGTTAAGAGAATTTTTGAAAAAATTGTTAAAAAAAACAGAAGCTATGTATCTGTGGTTGATGCAAATCGTCTCATGTTAGTTTTGCATCGCAATGAGCAAAGTGGACTCCTTGGTCAAATCTCTGATTTCATCAATTTTGTTGTGACTCAACGAATTCTTGGAACAGAGCACCCAGTATCCCAATCAGCTGTATCCATGATTTTGTCCACCCCTCATACTCCACTAAAACATCAAGAACTACATTACGACTATAATCCAGATAGACTCGGATCACAACATTCTTTCGGCTGTCTGGTTTTCCTCCAAGGAGGGACAATGTTATTTGCAGAAGATGAAAGCGAAGATTTTAATGCTGGAGATGTACTTTTATTCAAAGGGACTATTCGCCATGCAGGCGCTGGGTATGATCATTTGAATCTTCGTCTTCACTACTACTTTGATTGGACTGGTGGAGATATTGGAAGATCTTTGGATGGGACTTATTCGGCCAGATATACTTTTGATGCTCGCAATCGCATGAAGGCTCAAATAATGCTTGATGCAAGGAACGCTAACCGCAAGTTCAAACAATCCCAAGGCCATCATTTAAATAACAAGAAGAAGGGCGTTGATTCCACAGCACCTAGAAAGGATTTGATACTTCATGACCTTATTGCAACGAGAGTTAAAGAGTCTCAGGAAAAAGAAACGTGATAACATTTAGTTGTTTATGTCACATGTATTTAGTAAACTATATTTCAATCAAACAATTAATATATGTATGGCATAAGAATAATCCCCATCGGATAACCCTAACGCAAGGATCATCTCCGATTGCACAATCGCTTTTAGGTTTCCTCGTAATCTTTGATAATTCTATATTCGTACATGTCACATCCTGCTCCATTGAATATATCAAAAGTCATTGCATCATCCGCAAACTGCCAATCGGACAAGTTTTGATTGAATTGGCTTGCATAAGCAAATGTTTCTGATAGGTTATTTGCATTACCTAGTTTCCATTCATTTAGGGGTTGATTGAAGCACGTAGCATTCTTGAACATACTTTGGAGATTTGCTACATTTTCCATGTTCCAATTCTCCAGTGGTTGGTTAAATGAAACAGCATCGTTAAACATATAGCTCATATCCATTACCATACTAGTGGTCCATGCATTAAGGGGTTGATTGAACTTCGATGCACCACAAAACATATTTCTTGTTGTTATTACGTTTGATGTGTCCCAAGCATTCAGCGGTTGGTTGAATTGTGTTGCTCCTTGAAACATTCCACACATCAACGTAACTTTACTCACATTCCAAGCGTCTAGTGGTTGATTAAAGGATGTTGCAAAGTAGAACATTTCGCTCATTATTTTTACCTTTTCAGTAAGCCACTTTGCAACTGGTTGATTGAATTTCCATGCGTGTGCAAACATTCCATGCATAGTCTTTACTTGGCTTACATTCCAGTCATTCAAATCCTGATTAAACGACGCTGCATAAAACAACATAAATTTCATGTCAGTTACCTTGCGAACATCCCAGTTGTTTAGTGGCTGATTAAAAGAATATGCATGACAAAACGTGTTTGTTAGTGATTGAACTGACGTTGTATTCCAATTATTTAATGGTTGATTAAATGAAATGGCAGAATTGAAAACATCATCAAAGCTGGTCACGTTGCTAACGTCCCAGTCGTTGAGAGGCTGATTAAACGATGTAGCACCATTAAACATGCCCATCATAGACTTCAAACAATTAGGTGTCCATGAATTCAGAGGTTGGTTGAAGCTTTTTGCGCCTTGAAACATCGATCGCATTTTCGTTACTTGCGTTGTATTCCAATTGTAAATTGGCTGATTGAATGACTCTGCGTTGTAGAACATGTTTGCCATAGACTTTACATTACTCACATTCCAGCGGTTAATGTTGTCATTAAACTTCCATTTGCATTTAAAGCATCCATCCATACTTGATATGCGAGCAACATTCCATTCTGCAATGTGTCCATGACGCAAATACATTTCATATCTATTATCACACCATTCGGACACATAATCACGGAGAACCAAAAAACTATCTGGTATTTCCAATGTCACGAAGTAGTACTGCTGACAGATGTCTCGCAACTCTACCGAAATATTTTTTCGATAGAGAATAAGATCCAACATTTCAGAAGAGAGAAAAACTGTGTTGGTGTCCATTTTACTATTCAACATGAGTGCTCTTCGATCAAATACTTGTGTGTGATTTAGGTTTATTTTTCAGTATACTACTGCAGTGCAATTTTTATGGTGACAGAAATTCATGAAAGAAAAGAACGACAAGCCAGGGAGGTAGATAGAATCTGAGAATGTCTAAATAGGACGGATTTGTTTAGCAGTGTTTCCGAATCCAAATTTGACTATATTTGTGTCTTCCTTTCAATATAATATCAGACAAATAATACCGAGTTACGTGCTCATACGATGAAAATATATAGCTTCCAATATATGTGAAGTATCCTTAAACGTCTTTCCGCATCGAGCAGCGTGTCGCCATGAAAATCGCAACTTCATTAAATAGTACCACCCTTCAGTCTATCGCTCTCTACAAGATCGTAATTTTATGTGGTCGAGTTACGTGCTCATACGATGGGAATAGCTTCCAATATATGTGAAGTACCCTAAAACGTCTTTCCGCATCGAGCAGCGTGTCGCCATGAAAATTGCAACTTCATTAAATAGTACCACCCTTCAGGCTATCGCTCTCTACAAGATCATTATTTTATGTGGTCGAGTTGTTACATGCTCATACGATGGGAATAGCTTCCAATATATGTGAAGTACCCTAAAACGTCTTTCCGCATCGTGCAGCGTGCCGCCATGAAAATCGCGACTTCATTAAATAGCAACTTCGAGTAAAGTCTCGTGTTTGACAGCATGTGTCACACTTAGTGGGGAATCTCGTTCATTTCGCAAAGAACCGGATAAAGCTGGATGCAAACCAGTTATACCATAGCGGGATGCTTGATTGTTAAGTTTAATTGTGTGTGCAGAAACTCCACGTCTTTTCTCTTTCCATGTGCTTTCCTTGCCATGATCAAGGAAAAGAATTTTTTGGTAAATATCTTGCGCGTCAAAATATACCAGTGTTCCTTAAGCAAGATACATTACAGTTCTGGACACAATGTTGGGTGTGGGGAGTACACAAGAAAGCACATCCAGTAGGGGGGGGGAGGTATTGTACATTAAATACTTTTGTGTCAACCAGCAGGCGTAACAAACAAATTAGGCAGGCAGCAGCAGGCAGGCAGCAGCGGCAGCAGCGCACGGCTGCTGGTGGGCGGTGTTGATACCGACAACAAAAATTCTTCCATCATGAACAAGAAATAATTGCTCTCTGAATAACACACGTCATAGATGACTACCATTTAAAACCATTGGTAACCAAAACGTTGCGTATTGTCAAAAGTTATGTGAAATGACCGTTTTAAAAGCTTCACGTTCTTCCAGCAAACTAAAAGAAGAATTTCTAAATTGTTTCAAGCAGAGAGTTAACAATAATGGTCAGCACAAAATTCAACCAAGTGTATTCAATGCCCTTCTTTTGGAGGCGAAAAAAGAATCAAACATAAGTGTTGTGCAATTAATCATATGTATTTGTAAGTATCACATTGGCTCTATTCAAATTACTAATCCTTCTTCTCAGTGAAAGATATCATTGAGGACTACAAACAGTACTTGGTAACTGAGAACCAACTTTCTATGGAATCTTTTGATACCGCACAAGCAAAGCTTAACAGTGACCTCAAAGCATTTCGCTCAATCGTGCATCACATAATGCTGACAAGCGCACTTGATTGGTGCCAAACTCAGTTGTGCAGCATATTGGATTCCTTATTTGAATCAAAACAGCTGCATGACTACATACAAAAGCTGAATACAATAAAACACTGTTTTAACCAAAGCTCATCCTGGTTAGAAATGGTGGAAAAATTAGAACAATTCTTTACGTCACCCAAGCAGAGTTTGGCAACGACCATTTCAGAAAATGGTGCATGCTTTTCAGAGGTTGCTGAAGTTGCATTTTGGTTGCGCAATTTAGATTGGTGCTCCATTCTCCTGCACGACACACCTAACGACAATCTCGATGCACCTTTCGAAATTATTGAAGTAGTGCAGCTGTGGGAGAAAAGCTTCTATTGTTCCATTGTTTTATATTTCGTTTCATTGGTAGCAATGCTTATAAAACATCCCAGTTCAAGAGTGAAGGAACATTTGAGTCGACTGCTCTTTATTGACGAAGAGTTGTGCCAACATCTTTGGTGCATTGGTCACGAAATGGATCGTGCACCTCAATGCGATTCAACCAACAACCCTTGTACAACATTTAAACCAATAAAAGAACTAAACTCACATGTTGATACTCCAAAGTTTGTTCAATGGATAAGTGAGCATATTCTAGAAGTGAACAATATTTACATTACGTGTGATCCCATGCCCGAACATGTCTGCTATGAAGCACCGGATCTCCTTGGTACTAAACGAGCAAAACTAGAAGTGAATGCTTCCAAAACGCTAGTTCGAGTATATAAGTTCATGAATCAGTTGGACTTTCTAGAATCTTTACAAAATGAGGTAACTAAAACGGTTTCAAGGGATTTTGACAAAAGAATTTGCTAATTATCTTATCAGATTGGGGTCACGCTGCTGCAAATATATACTGATACGGCGGAAACTATTACAGAAACAGCAAACGTTATTACTCGAGTTCGACAATCCATTGAAAGAATCATAAAAAATCATATTCGTAACTATTCTGTGCTAGAGCTCTTTCGACGATTTGATACAGCTGCGTATGACAACATACAAGGCGATGGGTTGTGTGGATATCGAATCCTGTGTGCACTTTTACATCGTAATGATGTTTGGTTGAGACTACTGATGGCCGATCCAAGTTTTGTTCATGACGCAGATGCATGGAAGTTAGCTGAGCCACAATTGCGTCACACCAGAGTGAGCCGAGATACACTCCTTCCTAATCCTATAAAATGTCAATCTGACAAAGACATTGTGGTGAATCATTTTCAACACGGAATAGAGAGGTTGAAGGTGCTGCTGCAAAACCGAAAACCAACGTGTAGGTACTATGATAGCATTGGTCATTCTATTCAGCGCTTACAGTTGGCTACAGAGTTTGTGCAGAACTGTAAAGTAGGACATAGCTTTTTTAATCCTAATAAAGATGGTTGGTGCTCAATAGACGCATTGCCACTGTTTGGATATGCAATTTATGATAATCGTGTTCCTCTGATGATTTTTAAATCTCATTCAATGACTGGATGTCAATCAAGTCGGTACATGCAATTAGTTGCTTCCAATATAGGATTTATTTCCGACCCCTGCGAGGAAGTTAAATTTGATGATTCTAAGGAAGCTTGGACATATAATCATATTCATGATGTACTGAAAGAATTAAAGTCTAGTGCAACGGTTTGTGATCATTCACACTTTTATATACCTGAGCTAGATAGTCCAAGAGACGAACTCCAGTAAGTGCAGCTCTTTTAATGTCAGCAATCTACCTGACATCATTATTGTTTAGGTACTTTAACGATGCGGTTGATAATCTCACCCGTATGATCACAAATACAATAATGAGCTACATAAGAGATTTTGGATGTTCTTGGGTTGCCGATATTCGTCCATATCTGGAATACAAGCATCAACATCCAATGAAAGCCAAAGAAAGCCTTGTCGGTGCTTTGCCATCTCAGTCCAAAGAGCTTCATTGTCAGGTTGTTAGTTTAGATTGTTAACGTCATAACATGAGTCATCTATAACCCTAACCTAACCCAAGCTACATCATCTTACATTATAAACTACAGACATCATACAAGACCAGTTCTCAATCACCACGTAAAGGATGGAACATTAAGTATTGGCTTTTGCGTTAAGTGTGTCAGCTACAATGGAATAATATTCAATAACTTTTCTATCTACGAATACTAGGATTAAAAAATTGAAATTGAAAAAGACTATTTACTTACCAACGTCATTTCCAATTACAGGTTTTTGTGTTGCCCAAGAAAAATATAGTGCCAAAAATGGTTCACCAACGCCAATGTCCCACACCATATCATCCGTGGTGATGTTGAGGTACTGGGAAATTTTTGCAATCGCATTTGTTTGAGTGGGATGTGCGCCACCAGGTGGTCCAATGCTCGTTACGCTATTTCTCCAAAAGCTTCGTAGTTCTTCTGCCTTTTGTTGTAACAATGAAATTCGCTCTAAGTTGCCCAGCCTCTCCCTTGCTTCTTTTTCATCTTCATCCGTTTCCAATCGAGTAAGAATGGTAATCTAACCCATATTAAAGAGAAATAGTAGTGCCGTGGAAATGAAATATACCTGCCGTACATCTTTTTTAGAATAGCAAACGTCAATAGTAACAGCATGAGTAAATCTACCGCTCTCCATTAACTCAATTTGCAGCCTAAATTATGAAAGGAACGAATTAGTGTAGTTAGTAACTTCTCGGCAAGTAATACTTTTTGCGTGATGGCTTAGAATTATCACTAATTGTACTCGGGACCAAATATGCAAATCCTCGCACACGCTCAGTTATATACCCAAGACTCAGTAGTGATACCCACTCCTCCAATAGCTCCAAATTACCAATGATACATGTTATTATTGTTGGCGTGTATGCGTGCAGGTTGGGAAGAGAGCGCCAGTTACGTCGGGCACAGATGGCACTTATTTCACATGGGAAAATGAAGAGCTCAAGATGAAAGTTAGGGATTGTCTCATTCGCGGAGTTGGAACTCTCAGCATCAGATACACATACTTTGATATGCATAGGTTTTACATTTCCTAATATTAAATACAAGACAGCAGCATTTAGAATATGAAATTGCTATTTGACACAACTAACCTTGCTTGGTCTTTCCGGACTTACACACAACTTCGCTTTGTACGCTGGAATACGTCTCCCAGTTATCACGTCGAAGCTTTTGTTTGTGATTCTGAGAACTATTTGTGGGTTCATCTTTCTCCATTTCAGAATCAGATTCGAATAACGTTGCTCTCTTGTTATTTCGTGTCGGTAATTGTGGACTTCCATCACTATCGCTAAGTAGCGCTTCTGACTTCGTGGTCAATGTCGAAGGCTTTAAGCGCTTGCCTGGTGGTGTCGATGTATCGGTTTCATTGTCACTAGGATCTTCTAACTCTTCCAATGAACCTTTGTTTCGCTTTGATTGTTTCTTTTTGGGTGTCTTTAGGCTGTTACGAATAGGTGTCTCCATTGGTTTACCTTCTAACGCTGAAATAAACTTGTCTAGTGTTTTTCGAAGCTTTGTGTGCAACGCCTTGCGGGTCAGTTCCCATTTGTAATACAATCTTCGGGTCGTTCCATCTTCAAGGCTTGCAACATTACTCAGCAATTCGTTCGTTGGACTAGACGCTACCTGCTTTTGTGATAATTCTGGATTATCTAAACATAAATACCAATTAACTAATACAGCTTTTCCCAACTTTGTCTCATCTGTAAATAGGCCTCTGTCACCTGCAATCTTTCGGCTCTCACGTTTTGCCAGCAGTGCCTGCTCCACAGCTTTCTCAACGTGGTCCATTTCCTCCGATTTTGATATATTTAACATAGAGCGGATATATATAACCAAGGCCCAACGTTCTACGACCTCTTGAGGTTTAACATCGTACAATAAAAGTGATAAAGGAGATATTGCTCTAGCAATCCAACGATATATACGTTCTTTATTCGCTTTTAGCTTCATTCTGGTTAATCAATTAATGTAAATCTGTTAAAATGCAAAACTAACTTACGCATGACTGTTTAGTAACTTTGGATTCTTAATGTCTAACGCTGCTATGATGCGCTTTGCCAGTGTATCGCGGTATATACAACCACCATCTTCAAGATCAAAAATCGAGGTAAGCACATCGAGGTGATCATGTGTTAATCGAAGATAACTATCTATTTCCAAATATGGTTCAAGAGGAATTTCAGCCATTGACTTGTAATTCAAGAAGATCTCCATGACATCGTCTGAAATAGGTTCTTGCAAGCGCGGCGGAGTAATGATCTTATTCCCATCCTGTTCACCTTTAGACGAATCAGTCCTTTTCTCCTCTTCTGCCTGTTGTTTGTGAGCCAATATTTCTGGTTGTCCTGCAGGATTGGGTTTGCTGGAACGTTCGGAAATTTCTTCGTCCCCGCCAATCAAGTACCGCGACACACCACTTGTGGAAATGGACAATTCGGAAATAGGTGATTCTGTTTGATTAGAACTTGAAAGGAGCAAGTCGACTGTAGCTTGTGCCGTGTTTGTCATGGTTGTGAATTAAGTGCTGGAAAGCAAAAATCTTGTAAATCCGGAAAATGACTCAAGTTTGGTTTTTACTCGCAAAGAGGGTATACCGTATCAGGCCGGTGGCCGCACCTACGCGTGTGATTGTCCGGACCACACAAATATGTTTTGTTTATAGAGTGACAAATTAAGTCAACTATTGGCTTCATTAACAAACTAATTAACCACATTATATTAATTTATCTACATTGGATACTAACGTTGAATTAAAATATTCCCAGGACCAAATGTCTTAAATACAAACTCTTTATTGTAGTTAACCTTTTGGATTCGAAATACTGTTCTTCTACTATCACTTTCATTTGGAGGACGATGGTGGCGATCAAAAACCAAGGCATAAGGATTGGCCCTTACTTCGTCTCTCGTAATGGATCGAGTAGTGGCAAATTTTTTTACATTAATCATTCGACTAAATAGAACATAAAATAATCCCCAATTGTTTCTAGAGTTTCGAATATTATTAAACAACAAGCATTGCTGATCAAGTGACATTCCCTGCAACGGTTGAGGTGTACTCCAGCTTGCAGGTTTTAATGGAAACTGTTCAACCATACGAATCGAATTTTGTCCAGTAGATGTGCGCCACGGAGCATTTGCTAACACGATAATTTTTTTAACACTTACGGTTGGTTGCCATATGGAATGATGTGGTGACAATTTTTCAACAAGAATTTCAGAAACTTTTCCATCTTCACCCTTACGAAACGCTCTTACAATGCCTGTCTCATTATTACTGACATATTTAATACGGTTGGTTGTGAATATTACTTTCTGTCCTATCTTAAGTTCAAGGTTTGGTACCAGTGTCTTTTCCCATCCAGTGTCATGACCCATAGGCTTACCACCAACCCACAGTGATCGCCTAACCAGACCATCTCGGGAACTATCTTTAAAGCCTCTCCCATAGCCCTCCAGATCTTTGATATGCTCCAAGTCAATATTCTGTCGGGATGTATAAACGCATGTTGCTGCATTCAGATGCATCACATTTGTATCATTATTTGTGACAACATGTGAAGGTTTGTATAGGGCCAGTTGAGCTTCAATTGCATCAACTTCAACATGTTCCATCCCAACAATAAACGTCGATGAAAGTGCAGCTTGCAATCGTTGATATTTAGAATATCTAGAATCGTACTCTTTGGTAAAGGGACGGAGCATCAATTCTTTTTGAAGTTCATTTATAGGCAGCGGTTTGTGAATATAAATGGAATTCAGTTTGTAATCATTCGCTTGTTGCTTCCTCGTATTTTCACGATTGTGGAGCTCATGCATTGTTTCGATTAGAAACTTCACCAACTCTTCGGATATATCACTGCCACATTGCGAGTTTATATACGCTATATCATCATCGGTTGGTATACCATCCCGTAAACGGTTCAATAAAGCGTGAACTGAACTATCACTTTGACGAAATATTTCCGTCAGATAACACACATGAAACGCAGCTTGCTCGTTACCCCACACATCTGAAAGGAAAAAATAGAAAGGAAGTTGGGGACACGCGCGATTGGTCGTTTTGATAAATTTCCAAAATTTCTTGCGGGCATCAGCATCAATGTGCAGATTTCCTGTCGCCTCTGCTCTATTCCAATTATTGTAACATACGTCAGATAATGGTGGCATCTGCAATATATCGCCGCATAGCAGTACTTGACGGCCACCAAATGGAGTGTTACTTTGCTCGCGACGCACAGCTTGGTCTTCGATGCACAGGGCTGCATCGTTACTTGCAACAGCCATCAGGTCTCGATACAAAATATCTAATAAATCCAAAATACGCCCATGGAGCATAGACACTTCGTCAATAATTATTGTATGTATGTTCAATAATTGTGTTCTCAAGGTTTCATTGGATACTATATTAGTCCATGCCGTGGTATAGAGGGTTGAACAGTAAAACAAGTCTTCAATATCAATTGCTCCAAGACCAAGAAAAGCATGCAACGTTGAACCCTGTATATGTGCAGAAGCCGCTTTAGTACAGGTGATACAAGCAACAGCATCTACACCATACGTAGCACGTAACTTTGCAATAGTACATACTAAACTTTTAGACTTTCCACATCCAGCATATCCAGTAAGATACATGTTATGCCCTTTCAATGCAAAATCCACAACAGTCTTTTGTGCATCACTTAGCTTATCGTACATATCATTTATTAGTTGTTCACAGGCAAGACTTGAAACATCGACCGCCATTCGGTCATTTTTCGATTCAGCATAACAGGGATGATCCAAAAACCCATCACCGTCCCCGCGTAGTTTGGGGTAACCACATTGGCAGCACACTTGGCCCTGTGGGATGGTTGGCGTTGCAAACATTCGAAGCTTTGGCCGTATCAGAACAGGTGGGGTTGGTCGCTCTACGATTCCAATATCATGCTCAAACTCAAGATACAATTCACAATATTGGGGGATTGTGTCGCGAATAATAGCCAGCATATCTGTAGTCATTGGGATTAAAATTGGTCGATTGATCAATACACTTAATCTAGAACAAATCAATGCATTAGCAGCAAACATGTTTCGCCCATTATACCACTTATGCCAGTGACAACATTCCTCCATTAAATACTGAAAAAAATTATGAATCTTGCCACGAGTCAATACATCGCTTCCAAGCAACATATTAGCAAAATCACTGCGTTGACGTAAGCCATTTGCAAAGAACAACATTGTAGTAGTCAGCGGCTTGATGATATCATAAAATGTCAAGGTTGTATCTGCACATTCCAGAAGATTGAATATAGACTCCCGTAACCCATCCAAATGATTTGCAAACGTTGTGCATTTAAAGCCCATTTCAAGGCGTGCGGCATTGCCCGTTTCTTTTAGCATATTACAATTTTCATTTAGATTTTGAATGCAGTTTTGACATTTTAGTTGAACATTGTCATATCGAAAATCAGTATCTGACATGTCTACCTTTGGATCAGTGCAATATTTAGCATGCGCTAAATAAGTCACGCTTGCTAATACTTCCTCTGTAGCTGTCAGTGTAGTTGATGAATTTTTTTGTCCGATCGATAAACGCGAGAAGGCATCATAATGCTGTAGCTTCACTGGTACACAACAAACACAAAAGCTTCTTCGTCTATTGCTGCCATTCATTTGCAAGGTGTACGGCTGTTGGTTAGTTGGAAGCAAACCACCGTGAACATGATAGAATTGCAATGTCCATTTACATTTGTGTTTGTCCACTGTACACAACTGCAATGTTGTACCTACTTTCAATTTGTCTACAACATCCTTTAGTTCGGGCGCAAGCATGTTTTCGTGATCTTCATCGGAGGCAATATCATCATCCTCATCGGAGGCCTGGGTTTCAGTATCTTGATCGACACGATCATCACTTCTCTTGTCTGGCTGTAACCACCGTTGCATCTTACTCAATGGGAACGACGCATAAACCGCATCACCCGAGGCTATACGCCCTGAAGTGGTTATACCAACACCCCAAAAAAACATGTTTCTATTTGGTTGTATAAGCTTCAATTCATTAGCACAATACGTACTAAAGAGATGGATAATCGCACGAACAGATCCGGGTGCTGGTTGTAAGAGTGCCGCAAGCTCAATAGCTTTTTCATTATTTGTTGTCCCTTGTAAACTATCTAATGCAATAGCAGCACCATTACCACGCACTTTACCACCATATGTTTCAAAGCTTGCCGACACTGAAAAGAACGAGCCATTTACTTCCTGGTGAAAAGAAATGCGTGCCCATTCTTCCAACAAGGCTGTGATGACTGTTGCCAGAAATTGAATTACACTGCCACCGTGACATCCAAACTCGTTTGAACTGCTCAGCGCCTGCCAGCCAAGCTTTTGAAGCTTGATATTGCATTGCTTTGCATGGAATCCCCACGTTCGAGAATTTATATGGCGTGCAGCTAGTACGAGACCTGTAAAAATGCGTTGCCGTTCACTCCGTAAGTGATAAGGCGGCATACGCTCACTCTCTGCCAATAACATAGTTGCCCCTTCATCAAATGGCATTTCCCATCCTGAAATGTCCCCCATATTAGAACGGATACTTAGCCGATTAAGAAGCAGCCCAGAGCGAAAACTCTCACCAAGATGATCCTGCCAGTTGGTACGAATATAAGCGTTACGTTTTTTGGAATGCATGTAAGTATTTCCACCAGCACTTTCTCCAAATGGATTAAAAAAAGATTTAAAACTGAATTGGTTCAGTTCCCCTGGTATGTGGTTGTTAAATACCTAGAACATTACAATATAAATTATATGAAATAGAACATTAATTAATAATTCTGCTTACCGATTGCTGAATTCCATTCCAATGAAACTGACAAAACTGATCAAAGGTTTTTAGGTCATGTTGACGGGCATGTTCCAATAGGAGGGGGCCGAGATTTACAACCTCGAGAGAGACTTGGTCAATATCGACTGTCGTATCCGCACTATATGATATGGTAGCTTTTGGAAGTGGCAATAAATCTGCAATACTATATTTGGAATTGCTAAATATATCAGCAGCGATTAACCCTTGCAATGTCGTGTCAACGCCCTTTAGCTTTAACTTGTCAATTGCATTTGCAAACGAAGACAGCGGAACCGGAACGTTAAATGCGGTATCCATGCCCTTACTCAAAAAAGATTGTTCATTGTTTTGCGGAAAAAAATTTAACTGCTCTTCCTTGCCGAGGATGCGCTTTGTTGAATCCACAAGCGATATATGGGTAGAAGGATTACCACCCCTTGTGCGATTATTCGTTAGACGTTGAAATTTTGGCATATCCACTGTTTTCTGAGCTCTGCCTTCGTATAATGTTTTCGTGGTATTGGTCAGTTGTAATGAGGTTGTCGTTGACAGTTTCAAAGAATATGGCCGTTTAGCATTTAACGTGGTAAGTTTAGGGCATTTAATAACATTACATCGATGCACCGCCAACCATTTTTGAGTTATTAACTGTTCAGGTGGACGACGTTCCGCATTAGGAGTAAATACCATTGGCTCATCTGTGTTTGCAAGTGCAAATTTAACGTCACCATATAAAGAAACCACTACAGGTGACTCTTTGATCTTAACCTTCTGAGTTACTACATCATTGCCTTTCTCATTATGTACGATGCCGAGCGATAGTAGAGTTGAAGTTCGTGAACTGTCCATCCATTTTATGTACATCATAACATTCAACCTTTTATTTTTTTTTGTATTTGGCATTGGAATTTGGCAATGGCCAAGATATAATGCACAATCTGGCTGTAGCTCATCACGCGATGGAAAGCCCGATAATTTCCAAGCTGATGGATCACTCACCAATGAAGCAACTTTTGATGCAAATGAGATGCATTCAACCGGTAATTGAGGCTCACTGGAGCCAAATGGTTCATCGACAATATCACGTTTTCTCCAACTTAGAGAATGAATTACTTCCCCATTCTTTCTATAGAACATACCATTGTTTCCGGAGAAAGAAATGACGTACTGCTCGGTTTTGCTACCCAAATACAGCTCAAACACAGTTTCATTGTTGTGTTCAAAAATTTCGCATAAGTGGCCACTTTCTAAAGCACTTCGTTTGAGGGGGGAAATATCATCATTTTCTCGATAATTTCGCTTCTTTTCACTGGTTTCCATGATGTTTAGAAATAAATATAAATAAATATGAAACCGTTGTCCCCATGCTCACATCAAACTACGATACTCTCTAAATAAGGAGCGCGAAACTCTCTAAAACAGAAAAGTCCACCACCGGCCTTAAAAACTCGTCTTTTATTAGTTTCCTAGCAAATCGATATTTCTTGCCACAGTGCTGCTGGCTTGATAATTTTTTTGCTTTTTTGGGAACAAATTCTATATGTTGTTGACTGAGGAAAGGAATGGCTCATCAACACAATTCTCACGTCAGCGTCAGTGTCGATGAAGGAAAAGAGGCGTACCCTTTTTATGTTGCAAATGATGGTGACCAGCATCGCATAATTGCCACCTGAATACGCAGAACATCTTGGGCATTGAATCAGCGGAAGTATTACCTCAGGGTGGACTGTGATTGGAATGATACAAACGCTGATCTGAAATGATGAAAAAGCGAAGATAGAGTATGTTTTCTCACATCAGTGCGATGACACCAATGTACAAAGCTTCCAAATACACCAGCTCCTTCTACCCCCGTTGCAGTCATTTTACCCTACCTTGAAGTCAGTGAAATAATGAATGTGGGATGCATCAATGGACTCTAGTTGTTGATAACATGCATGCATCCAAGAGTCGATCCAACCCACAAATAAGATGTTTATTTATGCAGTGTACGAATGCCACTCATTGATGTTACAGGGTACTCTTTGCACTGCCTTGAACACACAACAAGCCAATAATGCAAGATCACAGTTCTTTCGATAATACAAATGTAGATGAATAGATTTAGAATCAAATGGACCAAAAGAAAACAATGGGACAGACATAGTGCATTAATGTTTGATTATTTATTTGATATCAACTATAAGTGCTCCGAATTTGTTACCATACTTTATCATATTTCTTATTATTTAGAGCCCTGTCCCATCAGCTTGTTGCTCCATAACTGCAACAAAACTGAATAAAAAGAAACCTAACTAGCTACAATGGATTGATCAGTATAGCACACCACAATTCCATGAATATTATTGCATCGATTTATAACACTACTTACAACTTTTATTGCGGGTTTCATCTCTCATCAACCATAGTGCAAGAAAGAAGGTTCACGCCATGAATTATGGGTTGTGCGGCGTGTTCTTCGCGAAAATGTCTTAATTTTATAACCTTAGCAACATTGCTATTGTTGCAAACACTACAGGACGATCAAGTAAAGAAAAACTCATACAACATAGTAACATGTTGTTTGATTTAATAACTACTGTCGACATTAATATTGTATAGCATTACAACAACACAACACAACATTCGCGGAGAAAGATGCGAACATAGGAAGAGGGAGTGATTGTACAATGACTGGTTAGTGATGTTCATCGTAATCATTGTTGAAACCCATGCACATAGAGACCTTTAGTTAGTGGGTTGCTTGGTTGGTATTGATGAAAGGTTGTATAGATGGTTGAACGGAAGGTTGTGTATGGGTTGTGTTGTGGGTCTGTTGGATGGTTGGATGGCTATCAGTTGGTCTAACTGTAGGTTGGCTGGTGGGGTAAATAGGTTGAGAAGTTGGCCGAGAAGAAGGTCTTAGTAAGTTCAAATGTATGCGTGCCATTCTTTAAAGCGCTGCCATTTGATTCAATCAACTATTTGTCGATAGCGCTTGTTGCTCCGCTGTTGGATGAACTGATGACCAACAAGATGCTGACGATGATGATACATTATTATTACGAGGATATTTTGCATGGAGATGAACGGAGAATAGTGGTGTGTACATTCATATTCTGCTCTAGAGAAAAGACTTTTAGGAGATTGTGGCTGTTGGTGCGATAGAAAGTTGATTCAACAACACAATCTCTCACGGAACTGGACTCATAGCCACACCAAAGTGATGAAAAATCCTGCTCAGGAGAGAAAACGTCATGGTTTCTTTCAAGAAACTATCAGACATCAACAATAGATTAGGTTTGGAACCCTAACCCAGATTGAGCAAAATGCAGAGGCGAGTTCTGTCAGATATTCCTGGCGAAGATTAAGTAGATGTGGTAATAATGGAAAGCAGACTGCCAAACTGACGCACGAACATCATGATGAACATCGCCAAGAAACAACAAGTTGTCAAGAAAACGCAAAAAGTGGACTTTCTTACTGTGACAGACGATTTTTCCGTTTTAGATATAATTTAGTAGAGGTGTGCGGCAGTGCGTTATGAGAAATGGTTGAATAAATCGGTTTTCTACGGTGGTTTTACCTAGCGAGCATGAAACTGCTAGAGCGAAGAAGTTGTCACGCGATTTGCGTAACTCACAATTGTAAAAGTTATTTTCAGAAAAGCGCTTTTTTCACAGAGCAACATGACCGTTGAACCATCGCCTTTCTATCGCTGAATCGTGAACACAACAACAAGAAACTTTGCCAAACAAATTTTTTAAAAACTTCGTAAACAGACTACCATTGACCTCTCGTGCTCCAGAACAGCATATCTCTCTATGTTGAGTCCCTCTGTGGACGCTTCCTTGGCTCTCGAGGTGATGTCTTCTGAGGCCTCTGGTACTCATCACCCTCTGACCGCGCCGCCCCCTCTCAAATCTTCACTGGTCATTGGTCCTGTGAGCTCGCTGATGTTCCCAATGGTCTTGGGTGGTCCATGACAGCATATCTCTCTATGTTGAGTCCCTCTGTAGACGCTTCCTTGGCTCTCGAGGTGAGGTCTCTGGCACTCATCACCCTCCGACCGCGCCGCCCCCTCTCAACTCTTCACTGGTCTTTGGTCCTGTGAGCTCGCTGTTGTTCCCAATGGTCTTGGGTGGTCCATGACAGCATATCTCTCTATGTTGAGTCCCTCTGTAGACGCTTCCTTGGCTCTCGAGGTGATGTCTTCTGAGGTCTCTGGCACTCATCACCCCCCGACCGCG
>JACCDQ011505807.1_pt1 | contig 18100 bp, 15 predicted proteins | sample 7446031 | NCBI WGS metagenome assembly JACCDQ01 (sample SAMN15323442, study PRJNA562643) | freshwater metagenome | isolation source: river surface water | place: USA:Blue River Watershed | collected 2017-08-17
CATGACCGACACCCCCCAAACTCCCGCAGACCAAGAAGACGAAATCAGTCTCCTCGACCTGCTCCAAGTCATCGTCGACAACCTCCGTCTGCTCGTCCTCGGCCCCCTGGCCGTCGGCGTCATCACCCTCGGCATCACCTTCCTCATCCCCCCCACCTACACCGCCAAAACCCAATTCCTCCCCCCCCAGCAACAGCAAAGCTCGGCATCCGCCCTGCTACAAAGCCTGGGTGCCATGGGCGGCCTGGCCAGTGCGGCAGGTGGCATCAAAAACCCCGCCGACCAATTCATCGGCTTCCTCAAAAGCACCAGCATCCAAGACGGACTGGTCGAGCGCTTCAAACTCCAAGACCGCTATGAAAAAAAATTCAAAGTCGACACCCGTAAAGAGCTGGAAGCTAATACCAAAATCGCAGCAGGCAAAGACGGCATCATCAGCGTCGAATTTGACGACCACGACCCCCAATTTGCAGCAGATGTGGCCAACGGCTATGTGCAAGAACTGCGAAAACTCATGGGCCGCCTGGCCCTGAGCGAAGCCCAGCTGCGCCGAGCCTTCTTTGAAGGCAAGCTCAAAGAAGCCAAAGAAGGCCTGGCCCAAGCCGACCAAGAGCTGCGTGCCACCGGCATCAACGCCTCCACCCTCAAGTCCAGCCCCACGGCAGCGGTGGAGGTGGTGGCCCGGGTGCGTGCAGGCATCGTGGCACAAGAAGTCAAGATCGCTGCCATGCGCGGCTACATGACCGAATCGGCTCCCGAAGTCAAACAAGCCATGGTTGAACTGGGCGCACTGCGTGCACAGCTGGCGAATGCTGAAAAAACCGAACCTCAAGAAACAGGCCAAAGCAACTACGTCGAGCGTTACCGCAACTTCAAATACCAAGAAACATTATTTGAACTGTTTGCAAAACAATATGAATTGGCTCGAGTAGACGAAGGTAGAGAGGGTGCTGTGGTGCAAGTTGTTGACACAGCGCAAAAACCGGAGAAAAAATCTAAACCTAAAAGTGCCATTTTTGCATTGGTTGCTGGCGGATTATCTTTTCTATTAATTGTAATAATTTTGATGCTGGGATTTATGTTCAGAACTTATAGTATAGACAATGCCACTAGTGAAAAGTGGAAGTTGATTAAAAAAGCATTTCTAAAATCTGTAACTTTGAAATTCAGTAAACTTTGAAATTGGTAAAAAATTCATTATCGAACTTAGGTAGTTCAATAATAATTGCTTTAATAGCATTCGTAAGCATACCTTTGTATATTGAAAAAATTGGCCCAGCTAATTATGGAGCGTTGGCAATAATATGGTTGATCATTGATCATTTCTCAATATTTGATTTTGGGTTGTCGCGAGCAGTTGCACACAAAATCTCAGATGTTAAAGATGTAGAAAAAGAGCATTCAGAGATATACTGGACGGCATTAGTTGTGAGTAGTGTCGCAGCAATTATGGTGGCAATATTGATATATCTTGTATTGAATGTGTTGGTAAATAAATTAAATATCAAAGTATATGATGAGGTAGGTGGTCTACAAGAACTAATTGGTTATATATTGCCTATTCTGCCACTTAGCGTCCTTCAATGTGTGTTGGTGGGGGTGGTGCATGGAAAAGAAAAAATTCATGCAATGAGTATTATAAATATATTGAGTACATTAGTATATCAACTGCTTCCTTTGGTCGCAATTTGTATATATGGTGACGATATAAAGCTGATTATCCTTGCAATGGCAGTGGCGAAATTGGCTGCCGTTATTATTTTAATTGCGTACACAATTAAAATAATTGGAGTGGGTCGCGGTGTAAAAATATCAATAAATTATGGGTTGAGTTTGCTGAAATACGCAAAATGGGTGTCTGCATCATCTATGCTAAGTCCTTTTTTGAATTCTGCAGATAGATTTTTGGTGGGTATAATTTTGGGCGTTAAAAATATAGCGTATTACACAATTCCACTTCAACTAATTCAAAGGGCTATTATAATACCCTCGTCAATTGGGAATGCCGCATTTCCGACTTTAGTTAAAAAGTCAGACAAGGATGGGATTGAATTGGTAGCGGTATTATTTGGGGTGGTGCTGGGTATAATAACTCCAATAATTTGCCTTTCCTTACTTTGTTTTGAAAATTTCATTGAGTATTGGATAAGTGCAGAATTTGCAAAAAATGCTGCCGAGCCTGGTAAGATATTATTATTCGGGGTTTGGTTTAATTCAATTTCAGTGATCTCTTATGTGCAATTACAGGCAAGAGGGTTACCTCAAATGATTGCGAAAGCACATTTCTATCAAATCATACCGTACATGTCTTTTTTATATTTTTTCAGTATTAATTTTGGAATCGAGGGTGCTGCAACGGCATATACTCTTCGATGCTTATTGGATATGTTTCTGATGTTGTATTTTTCAAAAATAAAGAGAGATTTTTTTCGCGTAATCATCACGCCACTCTCCCTTTTGGTAATTGCATATATATTAAGCTATTTTGCTGATTCAGCATGGCATATTATAGGCGTGGTGTCGCTTGCAGTAGGTGTTGTTTTGTGGCTCATTCTTGAATTTCCGACTGAATATTTTAAATCCAAAAATACTGCCATGGATTGAATGGCCGAATATGATCTCAATTATAACGGTAACTCACAAATCGAGAGATATTCTGAAAGATTATGTCGCATCTTTTTTGCATTTTAATAAAAATAAAAATATAGAATTTATATTCGTTGAGAACTCTGGAGACGAGGGGATAGCTAGAGTAATTGAGCCATTAATCCGGAATAAATATTCGGTAAAGATTTATTATGTGGATAATAATGGATTCGGCGCAGGCTGTAATTTTGGTGCATCAAAGGCAATTGGTGATACTCTAATTTTCGCGAATCCAGACATCAATTTTCTAACAGACTTATCTTCCATTGAGAAATTTTTTACAAAAGAAACTGATTGGGGTACAGTCTGCCAAGAAAACAGTGCTGGAAATAGTTGTTGTTTCGATCTGTTACCAGAATATAGAAATTTGTTTTTTGAATTAATGAAGCCGCAGCGTTATCTTCATAAATTCACAAAAATACTTGGAAGGTACATCTATCCTTCAGGTGCTTTTTTTATCGTTAATAGTCAATTATTTCGCAAAGTAAAAGGGTTTGATGAAAGATTTTTTATGTATTATGAGGAAGCTGAACTTAGCAGAAGGTTACGTAAATTGGGCGGCTCACCAATTTATATAAATAATATTAAAATATTGCACGAATCATTTGGCACGCAAGAAAATTTTGATCATGTTATCGAAAATGAAACAAATGGATTGCTAACATATAGCAAAGTAATTGAAAATGACAAAATAATTAAAAAACAATATTTGCATTTAAAAATTATTTCAGTTTTATCTGGAAATGCGAAAAAACGTGCGTTAATTCTTCGTGGGCATATTAAGTGAAAAACATTTTAATATCCGCCTACGCAATTTCACCATCGCAGGGCTCTGAATTTGGAGTAGGATGGAATTTTGTTATTCATTTATCTAGGCATTTTAATCTTACAGTGCTTTTTGGTACAAGTGAAGAGAGAATGGGGGTTGAAAAACCTCTTTATGATTATTTAAAATCCTATCCATTGCCAAACATAAATTTTATATTTGTTCGGCCCTCAAAAAAAACTAAAATTTTTGATTGGCTTAATCATAATGTTGCAACGATATTTTTTTATTTCGCACTAAAATCCTACAATAAGGATGTTTATAATACTGCCAAAACTTGTCTTGAAAATAAGAAGTATGATTTTTTGTATCAACTTAATCCAATAGGATTTCGTAATCCTGGGTTTCTTTGGAAAATGGGTATTCCATTTATTTGGGGGCCAGTAGGAGGAACAGTCAGTTTAGATGCAAGATTGTTTTCACTACTGGACATTAAGTCAAAATTTAGACATGTGTTAAGAAACCTGACGAATAAATTTATATTAAATTATTCTGGTAATGTGCGTGGAGCTGTTAAAAGTGCCAAATTAATATTTGCGGCTACTAATTCGGATGCTATGAATTTAAGGAAATACTATAATGTATATCCTGAAGTGATGCGTGAAAATAACGTAACACAGATCAATAAAATTAAGTTATCGAAGTCAAAGGCTGTTCAGTTAATTTGGGTTGGTCGTATAGATGGAAGTAAGTCTCTTGCAACATTGCTACGATCGCTTGCTATAATTAAAGTTACCAAAGAATGGAGACTAAATATAGTAGGGGATGGACCTCTGCTGAATGAATGTTTGGAAATAGCTTCAGATCTCCAATTAAATGAAAGCATAACTTGGCATGGAAAATTACCCAGAGATCAAGTAATGGGTATCTATGCCAGTTCTGATGTCCATATATCCACTTCCATTATGGATAGCAATCCGACCGTATTAATTGAAGCTTTCGAGTATGGATTACCGACTATTGCTATTGATGGCTATGGTTTTTCAGATTTAATAGACCCAACTTGCGGGATTAAGATACCTATTAATAAAAAAAGAAAATTAATTTATGACTATGCCAGAGCCATAGAGACCTTAATTGAAAATGAATTATATTTAAATCATTTAAAAGATGGCGCGCACAAGAAATCAACGACGTTGATTTGGGATCAGGTTATTTTAAGAATGGTTAATAAAATAAATGAAGCACATTAGTTTTAATCATATCGTTTCAGCACTGATTGCCAAATTAAAGGGCGAAAATTTTCAAATTGATACCAAAATTCCATTTTTGTATATTATTCAATTGATAATAGAGAGGGTAATTCAAAAAGTACGAGGAATTTTATTTTTATTTCCGAAGGGAAGAAAAGTTTTTTTAGGTAAGAGAGTTAAGTTAAAAAGTAAGAGCCTAATTTTTATTAATGGGGTTGCTTCGATATCCGATTATTGTTACATTGATGGATTGTCATTAAATGGCATATACTTAGGTAACAATTTTTCGCTTGGGCGATTTGCTTCAATTGAATGTACAGGTAGTATTAAAAACATAGGCATTGGATTTAGTGCTGGCAAAAATGTAGGAATAGGCTCATTTTCTCATATGGGGAGTGCCGGAGGTATAAAAATTGGTGATGATTCCATCATAGGGGGCTACGTAACTTTTCATGCAGAAAATCATGAAATTTCCGATTCTGATATTCTGATTCGAAATCAGTCAGTAACGAGATTTGGTATTGAAATTGGCGAAAATTGCTGGATAGGATCTAAAGTTACAATATTAGATAATGTTTATATCGGTTCGCATAGTGTAGTCGCCGCTGGAGCCGTTGTTACTGCAGGTAGATACCCCTCCTATTCAATACTTGCTGGTGTTCCGGCTAAAGTAATCCGCAGAAGAAAATGAGTATAATTTTTGTCCATTTGTTGAATGATCGATCCGGTAGCCCAAGAATCTTATCTACGGTTATATCTATTTGCCAAAAAATAGGTCTTAATTTCGATGTTTATGCTGCAAGTAACGGTGATGGCTGGTTGAATGGACTGTCTATAAAAGAGTATAAATATATTCGTTCAAATAAAAAAATAGTTACTCTATTCTCATATTTTATAAGCCAGGTGATCTTATTTGCAAAATTGATACGCGAAGATAAATGTCGAAATTCAGTATTGTATATAAATACTTTGCTGCCATTTGGCGCTGCTTTATATGGATGGCTCTTTGGGCGCAAGATAATATATCATTTGCATGAGGTTTCAGTTAATTCAAGAATTTTAAAATATTTTTTACTTGCAGTGATGCGATTTACTGCTAATGAAATAATATGTGTATCAAATTTTCATGTGAAAGAATTGAAGTTGGAAGGTAATGCTAGGGTAAATGTGATTTCAAATGTTGTCTCTAAGGATTTTCTAATCGGAATTAAGGATTTTGAATATTGTAGCAATCATAATGGTGAATTTAATGTGGTTATGGTGAGCTCACTGAGATTATACAAAGGTGTCGACGAGTATGTGAAATTGGCTAGATATTTTGTTTGTGATGATTCACTGAAATTTACGTTGATTGCGAATGCATCTGAGGATGAAATTGAGCTTTATTTCAAGGGGAATTTGTTACCTGCAAATATAAAAATTTTTCCAAAAACAAATAATGTTGAATATTTTTATAAAGCAGCTAGCCTTGTTGTAAATTTAACGAGAATTGATCTATGTCAGGAGTCGTTTGGAATGACTCTTTTAGAGGCCATGGCGTTTGGTATACCGGTAATAGCTCCGCCAATTGGTGGCCCTGCCGAAATTGTAAAAGATCAGATAACTGGGTATTTGATTGACTCCCGCGATATAAATCAGGTGGCTTGTTGCATTAAAAAACTTCAAGATAATGCTGATCTTTGCAGGGAAATTTCAGTGGCTGCAAAAACAAATTTTAGTAAATATGGTCAATCTGAATTTGAGAAAAAAGTAATTAAAATTTTTAACAAGTATATGGATGTGAAGGTGGCATAATATAATGGTTGGCGTTAATTTTGCTAATACATATTGTGCAATTTTTATAATTTTTACTTGTATTTTTGCTCCATCGTATTTGTATGTCGTTATTTATTTTGCTTTGTTTTTATTTTGTTTGCTAAGAGAGCGAATTTATTTTAATGACAGCTCTAGGCGTTTAATTAAAATATTCTTATTGATGAATGCGTTAGGTGCAATTTTTGTGTCTAATAATGAGATATCTAATGCTGGTCGAGACATTTGGTATGCCCTAAAGGTTTGTGTATGCTTTTGGTTAGGTTATGCCATTGGATTTTCTGGTATCAATTGGAAAAAATTCAGTAAACTTTTTGTGTCTGGCGCAACATTTGTTTCTTTGGTGCAGTTGTTGAAGGTCTATTTTTCAGGACAAGAGCTTGAATTTAATGGCGATGCAAATATCGGTAGTGTTTCTATTATCTGCGGTGTTGCAGTTTTTTTAATATTATGTAGAAAATCCAGCTTGTTTGGATTTGGGGATAGATTTCTTAATGCGGTGTGTTTTTTAATAATTAGCTTTGCATTTATATTTAGTTATTCGAGAACTGGAATAGGTTGTTATTTGATTTTTTTGTTGAGCGCTTTGGGTTTTTTTGAGAAGAAAAAATGGATTGCAATTGGGCTTATAATTTTATTTGTTTTATTTTTTCTGCTAGAGGCTATTTTGCCGGATATTGACGTTCAAAATTTAAATTTTGCTTCAAAAATTAAAAACTCTATAGTAGAGATTGCATTCAATGATGGTGAAGATCCGACGCAAATGCTATTAAATTGGCGTGGGTTTGAATCTTATCGAGCATTTCTGGGGTTTGTTAATGCCGATATTTTTAAAATGATGTTAGGTCAAGGTTTGGGGGCAACTGTTGATCTGGGTATGCTTGTTGATATGGGTAAAGATATGCAATATCAATTTTTGCCGGTACTGCACAACCTGTATCTGCAAGTGTTGACAAAGTTTGGATTTTTTGGTTTGATTTTATATTTGTTTTTTGTCTTGGAAATTTTTAAAAATTCAAAAAAAATAGGTTCTCTAAGTTTTTATGGGGCTGATAAGCTCCTCGTTTCATTTGGGGTGATAATTTTATATACATCTTTGGTCATTACTGGTATCTATAACATCACGCATCTGGATCCTGTTATTATATTTATGGGTATTATTTATGGTATTGCAGGATATGTACAGAAAATGGATAGAATGCATTGACGGCGTAAAAAGGGAGTGATAGAATTGATAAAAAATTAGGAAAAATATGCACGCTAGATTTTTCGACAATTTTATCAATCTAATTCAGCAGACTGGAGTTATTCCAATGTATCTGCGCACTGCATTTTTACGATTTTTGGGGTGCAAGATTGGAAGTAGTTCTAGAATTGCCTCAGACGTTTTTATTGGATCGTACCGCAATTTGGTTATTGATGAAAATGTATTCATTAATATAAAATGTTTTCTGGATGGCGTGGATAAAATTAAAATCGGATATTCTGTGAAAATTGGCCCTTATGTTAAGATATTGACTGGATCGCATACTGTAAATCCTGGTGTACTCCGACGTTGTGGAAATAGTAAAAATATTTCTAAAGCTGTTGAAATTAATCGGGGGGTGTGGATTGGCATGGGTTCAATAATTATGCCGGGCGTGATTATTGCTGAAGGCTGCGTAATTGCGGCTGGCACAGTTTTAACAAAATCAACAGAGCCTAACGGTCTGTATGCTGGAAACCCTGCAATACGAATAAAAGATCTGCCAGTTGATGATTAAAATAATATCAAGTTGTATTTATGAAGAAAAAAACATTAGCTATAATTGGAACTAATGGGCTGCCCGGTCGTTATGGAGGTTGGGACCAATTATTGAATCATTTGACGGATCATCTACGTAGTAAGTACGCAATATCAGTTTATACAAGTTCATTTGATGCTGTAAAAGGCGTGGATAAGTTTAATGATGCTGAGCTTCCAGTAATTCCTCTGCGTGCCAATGGTGCGCAAAGTGTTTTATATGATATCTTTTCAATGGTGCATGCTGTTTATAAAAGGCGCGATATTTTGCTGATTCTTGGAACGTCGGGTTGTATATTTGTTCCTGTATTAAAATTTCTGGGCGTTAAAACTATATTAAACCCTGATGGCGCTGAGTGGAAGCGGGGCAAGTGGAGTCCTTGGGTCAAAAAATTCTTGGCTTATTCAGAGTGGGTTGGTGTTAAATATTCCTCGGCAGTTGTTGCTGATAATAAAATAATTCAAGAATACATACTTGAAAAACATGGCTATAAGCCACACCTGATTGAGTATGGCGGTGATAATGCGCGATATGTTGGTATGCGGGCAGATACAGAGTCAAAATATGCGATCAAAGCAGGGGGGTATGCTTTCAAGGTATGTAGAATCGTCCCTGAAAATAACATTGATTTAATTCTTGATGCATTCTCAAAAATTAACTATAAGTTAATTGTGATCGGGAATTGGAATTTCAGTGAATACGGTATGAGTGTTCGTGAAAGATTCTCTGGATTTTCAAATCTATTATTGCTTGATCCAATATATGATCAAGAAACTTTGGATGAATTGAGAGGTAATTGCGGATTGTATGTTCATGGGCACAGTGTCGGTGGCACCAATCCTTCCTTGGTCGAGGCGATGAGTTTGTCTCTATGTTGTTTGGTTTATGATGTGGATTACAACCGTGAAACAACTGAAAATTCTGCTGTTTATTTTAATTCAACAGATTCGTTGCTCGAAAATTTGAATATGATTGTTTCGGGTCGAATTGATGCTGCTAATGTCGGCTTAAAATTGTGTGAGATTGCCAAAAGACGTTATGTATGGAAATTGATCACAGAAAAATATGATGATGTAATCAAAAGCTTGATTTAGAATGAATATTTTTTTGACTGGTGCCAATGGATTTGTTGGGCATGCTATTGCACGAAATATTTCTAATCAGCTAAGTGCCCACAAATTAACGATGTGCTTAAGGAAATGCAATCCTGACTTGAGTGGACTCGCTAAGACTGTTTCGATAGGTGATTTTCAGGAAGTAAGTGACTGGCGAGTACATTTGGCTAGTAATGATGTTGTCATACACACTGCGGCGCGGGTGCACATCATGAATGAGATCAGTGGTGATCCGCTTGCTGAATTTCGTGCGCTGAATGTAGATGCAACTTTAAAGTTGGCTGCGCAGGCTGCAGAAGTTGGTGTTAAGAGATTCGTATTTGTAAGCTCCATTAAAGTGAATGGAGAGCAAACAGTTGCAGGCAAAGCTTTTTCAGAAACTGATCCGCCAGCACCTCAAGATGCTTATGGTCAAAGCAAACATGAAGCAGAGATCGGTTTACTGTCCCTCGCGTCAGCTACCGATATGGAGGTGGTCATTATTCGCCCCCCCTTGGTGTATGGCCACGGCGTGAAGGCCAACTTTGCCGCTTTGATGCGCGCAGTGCAGCGCGGTTGGCCATTGCCTTTGGGCTCTGTGCACAACCAGCGCAGCTTGGTGGCGCTGGACAACTTGGTGGATTTGATCGTCACTTGCTTGGACCACCCTGCTGCGGCCAATCAGACATTTTTGGTGAGTGACGGTCAGGATCTTTCTACCGCAGAGCTGGTGCAAGGGATGGCGCAGGCGGCTGGTGTGCCGGCGCGTTTGTTGCCGGTTCCTGTGTGGGCTTTGCAGGCCGGCGCCAGTTTGTTGGGCAAAGGCGCAGCGGTACAGCGTCTGTGCGGTAATTTGCAGGTAGACATTAGCAAGGCGCGGTCTTTGTTGGGTTGGGTGCCGCCAGTATCTGTGGCCGAAGGCTTGCGACGGGCTATGGGCAGCGATTCTGGATTGACACGCTCAGCGCGAAATGTCGTATGAAAAGAATTTTTGATTTAATCTTGGCTTGTTTGGCGACATTGGTGTTGCTGCTGCCGGTGTTGTTTGTCGCAATAGCTGTGCGCGTGACCTCCAAAGGTCCTGCCTTGTATTGGTCAGACCGTATAGGGCGCAACAACGTGATTTTCAAAATGCCCAAGTTCCGCAGCATGCGTGTGGGCACGCCGGCTGTAGCCACGCATTTGTTGGGCAACCCCCAGGCACACTTGACGCCCATTGGCTCGTTTTTGCGCAAGTCCAGTTTGGACGAGTTGCCGCAACTGTGGAGCATTTTGATGGGGGACATGAGCTTTGTCGGTCCGCGTCCAGCCTTATTCAATCAGCAGGATTTGATTGCTTTGCGCACCGAGCAGGGTGTACATCGCTTGGTGCCTGGCTTGACCGGTTGGGCGCAAGTCAATGGTCGGGACGAGTTGCCGATTCCCGACAAGGTCAAACTTGATGTGGCGTATCTGGAGCGCCAATCGTTGGCGTTTGACATTCGCATTTTGTGGATGACTTTTGTCAAAGTGATCCAGCGTGACGGGGTGTCGCACTGATGCCAGCAAGCCGCTTGCTGATCGTGGGTGCAGGTGGGCATGGCCGTTCTGTGGCCGAGGCGGCGATGCTGTCAGGCCAATACGTGTTGGCTGGTTTTGTGGACGATGGGATGGCCGTTGGCAGTCCGATGTGGCAAACATCGGTTTTGGGCGGCACGGCAGATTTGAAGGCTTATGCCGATTTGTGTGACAAGGTCGTGGTGGCTATTGGCAACAACGCTTTGCGCGAATCGCTGGTCACTCAGTTGATGGGGCTCGGGTTTGAGTTGACCACCGTCATTCACCCCAAAGCGATCGTTTCTCCGTCTGCTGTGATTGGGCAGGGCTGCGCGATCATGGCTGGCGCCATCGTGGGCACAGAAGCGCGGCTGGGTCAGGGTGTGATTGTCAATTGTGGTTCGGTGGTGGACCATCATGCACAGGTGCATGATTTTGGCCATTTGGGTGTCAATGCATGCATGGCAGGCGGCGCAGTTCTTGGTCGGGGTGCCTGGATTCAGGCAGGTTGCGCATTGGGATATGGGGCACAAGTCCCTGCTGGTGCCGTTCTGCCACCTGGCACAGCAGTGTGAAGCATTAAACAACCTGTAGGAGCCGCACCCTGTGCGCGATGGTTCGCAAACCACAAGCGCCTGAATCGCGGACAGGGTCCTGCTCCTACAAAGACCAGACACACCATGTAGGAGCCGCACCCCGTGCGCGATGGTCCGCAAACCACAAGCGTCTGAATCGCGGACAGGGTCCTGCTCCTACAAAGACCAGACCCCCGGTGTAGGAGCCGCACCCTGTGCGCGAAGGTTCGCAAACCACTAGCGCTTGAATCGCAGACCGGGTCCAGCTCCTGCAAACACTTCTCTTGTAAAAAAATCAAATGCTCTTGAACAAAATTCCCAACCGAATCTTGGCGTGGCCACGCGCGCTTAAAAGGGCTGTCGCCGTCGGCGTGGATGCTTTCTTGTGCGTGTTCACGTTGTGGCTGAGCCTGAGCCTGCGCTTTGAGCGCGCCTTGCCCTTGGCCGACTTGCCCGTGCATGTGGTGGTGTTGTCGGTGGGCTTGGCCATACCGTTGTTCATTCATTTTGGTTTGTACCGAGCCATTTTTCGCTATGCCGGCCTGAATGCCCTGATGGCCATTGGCCGCGCCGTGGGCCTTTATGCCTTGGTCTTCACCACCATCTTCACGGTCATTGCCTTGCCGGGGGTGCCACGTTCGGTGGGGGTCATGCAGCCCATGCTCTTGTTGTTGATGGTGGGCTTGAGCCGCACGGCGGTGCGCTACTGGCTGGGCGGCATGTACCGAGAAATGTTGGCCGGCAAGGGCATTGCGCAGGTGTTGATTTATGGCGCCGGTTCTGCCGGTCGGCAGTTGGCTGCCGGGCTCTCGGCCAGCAAGGACATGCATGTGGTCGGCTATTTGGATGACGATGAGCGTTTGCATGGTCAGGTGCTCAACGGCATTCGCATCTATGGCACAGCCGACATTGCCTCATTGATCGACAAGAAGCGTGTGTCCCTGGTGCTCTTGGCCATTCCATCTGCCCAGCGTGGGCGGCGCAATGAGATTTTGAATCTGCTCAGCCAGTACACGCTCAGTGTGCGCACTTTGCCGCCTTTGTATGACCTGGCCGATGGGCGCGTCAAAGAGACCGACTTGAAGGAGCTGGACCTCGAGGATTTGCTCGGACGCGATCCGGTGGCCCCCAACCCGTTGATGCTGGCCAAGACGGTGGCGGGCAAGACCGTCATGGTCACTGGCGCAGGCGGCTCGATCGGTTCAGAGCTGTGCCGTCAGATTTTGCGCATTGGCCCGCAAAAGCTGTTGTTGGTGGAACTGAACGAATACGCGCTGTATGCCATCCACCAGGAGCTGGAGCGCTTTGTGCTCGAAGAGCTGGAATTGGACGTGGATGTGATTCCGCTCTTGGGCAATGTGCGCGATGCCGTGCGCATGGGCGAGATCTTGAGCACCTGGAGCCCCGAGACGGTGTACCACGCTGCGGCCTACAAGCATGTGCCTCTGGTGGAGCACAACCCGTCTGAGGGCATTCGCAACAACGTGTTTGGCACACGCACCGTGGCCTTGCAGGCCGCCCTGTATGGCGTGACCGACTTTGTGCTGGTGAGCACCGACAAAGCCGTGCGCCCCACCAACGTGATGGGCGCGAGCAAGCGCCTGGCCGAGATGGTGCTGCAGGCCAACGCAGAAAACCTGGCCCGCAAGGGCGGCAAGACCCGCTTCAGCATGGTGCGTTTTGGCAATGTGCTGGGGTCTTCGGGGTCTGTGGTGCCTTTGTTCCGCGAGCAGATCAAGGCGGGCGGTCCGATCACGCTGACGCATGCCGAGGTGACGCGTTATTTCATGACCATTCCCGAGGCCGCGCAGTTGGTGATTCAGGCGGGGGCCATGGCCACAGGCGGCGATGTGTATGTGCTCGACATGGGTCAGCCTGTCAAGATCAGTGACTTGGCGCGGCGCATGGTGGTGTTGTCGGGTTACACCGTCAAGGACGAGCAGCACCCCGGCGGCGACATCGAGATCCAGGTCAAGGGTTTACGTCCCGGCGAAAAGCTGTACGAAGAGTTGCTGATCGGTGACAACCCCCTGCCGACCAATCACCCACGCATCATGAAAGCGCATGAAGAGTTCCTGAGTTGGGACGAACTGCAAAACAAGCTGACGGCATTGAACGCATCCCTCGACCTCAATGACGTGCCGGCCATTCGCAAGTTGCTCAAAGACCTGGTCCCTGGCTACCAGCCCGACGGCGAAGTGGTTGACTGGGTCTGGCTCGAAAACGAAAAAACAGCAGCCGGCTAAATCAAGCACTGCCCCCACCACAAAGGAGCCCAAGGGCTCCTTTGTCGTTTCTGCCCCCAGGGAGGAGCCACACCCCATGTGGGGCAGCACCCCATGTGGGAGCTGCACCCCGTGCGCGATTCTGTGCAGACCCAACCGCCCAAATTGCGGACAGGGTCCTGCTCCTACAAAATACCGCTCCCCCCAATGTGGGAGCCGCACCCCGTGCGCGATTCTGCGCAGACCCCAACCGCCCCAATCGCGGACAGGGTCCTGCTCCCACAAATACCGCGCCCCCCCCCATGTGGGAGCAGCACCCCGTGCGCGATTCTGCGCAAACCTCAACCGCCAAATCGCGGACAGGGTCCTGCTCCCACAAATACCGCTGCTCCTGCAAAACACCGCTGCTCCTGCCAACGGCGGCGCTTGCCTTGCGGGGGCCATTACATTTCTTGATCTAAAAAAGGTCAGAGCTTGTCAAAGTGGCTTGTCCGTGCAACGCGGCAAGTGGCTGTTGCCTTTGCTTGTTCGTTCACGGTTTGGAACAGGAACAAGCTGCAATGAACTTTCAGGATTTTCAACAGGGCGCGGCATCGCTCGTGTCCCATCGCGCCCGGCGACGGTCGCTGCTGGGCGCGGGTGTCGCGGCGTGGGTGGGCACGGCCAGTGGGTTGGCGCAGGCGCAGTCTTCTGCATCTGCAACGCGACCAGCCATTGCGCCCGCTTGCACGGCAGCGCCTTTGGCTCGGATGAGCCTTTACAACGTGGTGGATTTTGGCGCGGGCTCAGGTCAGGCCGATCAGGACACGGCGGCTTTCAAGTCGGCGCTGAGCGCGGCCAAGCAGACCAACGGCACGGTGCTGGTGCCAGAGGGCACTTACTTCATCAATGACACCTTGAGCATGACGGGCAAGGTCAGTTTGGTGGGCATGGTGGCGGGCAGTTGGGCCACGGCCGCCAACCGTTCGCGAGTGGTTTTGCAGGGGGTGGGCAATGCGTTTGCAGCCACCGATGTGCCGTCGGCGGTGGCCGCCAACGCCGATGCTTTGGTGGCCTACACCTCAGAGGGGCAGCAAGGGCAGCGGCCATTGCAACGCGCTTTGCTCGAGCTCGAAGGCGGCTGCGCTGCCGGTGGTTTCACCCTCGTGGGGCTGGGCGCGGCGGTGCCTCAGGCCGCTGTGGCTTTGATGGGCAACAGCACTGGGGTGCGCTTGTCGAATTTGCATGTGCGCAATGTCTGGATCGGGATTTTTTCGCATGATTCGCTGGGGCGCTCGGTCATGGAGGATTGCCTGATCAGCGATGTGTACCGCACAGGCATCAATTGCGGTGCTTATGGCGGTGGCTCGTTTGACGTGAGCCGCATGTTGCGGCTTCAGGTGCAGGCCGCTCAGGGCGTCAAGAGCAACGCCCAAAGCGTGGGCATGGTGCTGGGCCATTTTGATGGCCACGAGGTCAACGATTGTGTGGTCAGTGGCTTTTACACCGGCATCCGATTGGCGCGTGCGGGGTCGTATGCCAGCAGTCAAAACACCAGCTTGATTTCGTTCGTCGATTGCCAGGTGCAGGGGTGTTCTTTTGCGCTGCAGTCGTGGACGGCCAGCACCGATTACAGCTGGGTGGGCGGCGTGCTGGAGGGGGATGTGCGTGCCATCGATTTGGCGCAGTGCAGGAGTTTCATTGTGCAAGGCGCGGTGCTCAGGAGCCAGACGGATGCGGCCGCTTATGTGCGTGCCAATGCCGCGCATCTGGCTTTGTCCAATTGCACCGTGGAGTGTGCGGCGACGTATGCCGTGGCGTTCAACAGCTCGGGCGCTTTGGTGGTGGCCGAGTGCACGCTGGCCCGTGGGCCTGATCGCCGAGTGCCGCCACCTGCGGCCACCCATGACGTGGCCTTTGTCCAGGTCGGCGGGACGGGCTCCGTGGTCGGCTATTCCAATCTTGTCAATGCTTGAGTGATGCACATGAAAAATCAACACGTTTCAAATGTTTGTGCTGACGATGCAGCGCAAGAGGATGCGGCGGCATCGGGGTCGATGCGCCGTTCGTTTTTGAGGGGCTTGGGCGCGTCGGGCCTGGGCGCAGCGGCGGTGCTCGCGGGCTGCGGCGGCTCTTCGGGCCGAACGACCGATGCGCAGGGCAACGATGTGCCCAACGGCGATGGCTCGAATGGTGATGGCTCCAACGGCAATGGGTCGAACGGTGATGGGTCGAATGGCAATGTGCCGCAAGATGCCCGCTTGCCGGTGACGGGCTGTTTGCTGCCGGGGTCTGCGCAGATTTACAACGTCAAGGATTACGGCGCGGTGGGCACCGTTGGCCATGCGGCCGCAGACACGAATGGCTTTTTGGATGCCATTGCCGCTGCGACCGGAAAGCCCGGGGCGGTGGTCTATGTGCCCGATGGGACTTACACCATCAACCGGGTGCTGGAGCTCGATGGCGTGACCTTGCTGGGCAAGGTGGTGCCGGGTTGGCCTTCGGACCATTTCACGGTGATGCCCAAGATATTGCCCGTTGTCACGCCGGGCAGCAGCAGCGATGCGTTTTTGACGCTCAAGAACGGGGCCAGTTTGTCGGGCGTTTTTCTGGAATGCAATGAGCCCGCTAATCGGGCCAACTGGATCATCCAGATTGTGGAGGGGGCTGCCAAAGTGCAGATCGATGGCATTCGCATCAGCGATTGCCAAAACGCGATCAAGACGGCGGGGGCCGCCAACTCGGGTGGCGTGTCGATTGCCAATTGCTTTTTGCACAACGTGGTCAAGCGGGCGGTGTATGTGCAAGCGCCCACCACCGTGACGACAGACAAGGTGCTGTTGAGCAATGTGCACATTTGGAAGAACTCGGGCGCGTGGTCATTCACCGAGCATGGTTTCTACATCGAGAACCCGATGGATGTGACGCTGGACGCTTGCAGTGTGTTCACCTGTGACCGTGGCATCGAAGTGGCCGGCTGGCGCACCGGCGGGGCTTTGGGCCGGGTCAAGGTGCGCAACTTTGATGCAGATTTGAACCGTACAACGCTGGTGGTGTCGTCGCCCTGTGACCTGGAGGTCATTGGCGGCGTGTTTTGGCAGCACGAGTCGGCTTTCTGGGCCACCGGCAATTCGCAGGCGGCCCGCGTGTCCATTGTGGGCGCGGACATGAAAAGCAATGGCAGCCCGGTGATCAACGCAGGGGCTTTGGCCAGCTTGACCATCAAGGGCTCGCACTTGAACCGCAGTTTTCCCTATCGGCAAAACGTGGTGGCGGTGAGTGCACCATCGGTGACATCGCTGGCGCTGTCTGGTTGCATTTTGGAGGCGGTGCGCTCCAGTGCTGGTCAAAACCCGGCGCAGTGGCTGCTCAACTTGTCCAGCACACAAGCCGTGACCGATGCCCTCGCCCGCAACGCCGTGATCCCCGCTTCCGCCGCTTAAAAATCCCTCCCTCTGTAGGAGCCGCACCCCGTGCGCGATGCGGGCAGACCACCAGCGCCAACCATCGCGCGCAGGGCGCAGCTCCCACAAATCCTCTCTCCCCTGTAGGAGCCGCACCCCGTGCGCGATAGCTCGCAAACCACAAACGACTGAATCCCGCGCAGGGCGCAGCTCCCACAAATCCCTCTCCCCTGTAGGAGCCGCACCCCGTGCGCGATAGCTCGCAGACCACAAGCGACTGAATCGCGCGCAGGGCGCAGCTCCCACAAATCCCTCTCACCTGTAGGAGCCGCACCCTGTGCGCGATGGTTGCCCTGCCTTAGCCGATCAACAGTCCCGTGCTGTAGTTGTGGCTGAGGTGGCCGTTGGCGTCTGCGGTGTAGAGCTGGTAGGTGCCTGCGTCCAGTCCGGCCAGGGACAGGCTGGCGCTGGTGGTTTTACGCAGCATCACGTTGTCGATGCCAAATGAGGCTTCGCTTGCGGCCACGATGCTGCCGCCCCAGCTGTTGCTCATGCCAAAGCCCAGCACCAAATTGCCGCTGCTGTTGGTGGTGGCCTTCAGGGCGTAGTGGTGGGCTTCTTCTTTGAGTGCTGTGGTGCTGTTGCCGCCGTTGGCACTGGTGGACAGGTTGCCCAGGTCAATGCCGCCGTCCCATGCATCCGCTGATGTCAGATCAGAGCCAAAGTATTGCGCCGAGTTGACCATGGTGCCGTTGATGAACACGTTGAAGTTCTGGCCTTTCCATGCGTCCATTTCGACCATGTCGAATTCAACCCAGACCTCGGTGTTGGCCAGACCCAGGGCGTAGGTTTTGCTCAGGGTTTGTGTGCCTTCTTGTGTGTTGGTAAAGCGCCCGAACACGCTGTTGAGGCCGTTGCTGCTGCCCAGGTTCAGGGTGCTGGTGGCGGCGCTGCCGTTGTAGGTCCAGCCCGTGGGGGTTTGGTTGAAGTCTTCATAAGACAACATGCTGTTGGTCACGGCGACCG
>JACCDQ010787191.1_pt1 | contig 18094 bp, 14 predicted proteins | sample 7446031 | NCBI WGS metagenome assembly JACCDQ01 (sample SAMN15323442, study PRJNA562643) | freshwater metagenome | isolation source: river surface water | place: USA:Blue River Watershed | collected 2017-08-17
CCAGCGCCCGCGCAGCATCTATCGGCAGGTCCGCCAGCTTGATCCCGGCCATGTGCTGCGCATCGGTCCCGAGGGCGAGGCGCGCAGCCATGCCTATTGGACGCCGCGTTTTGCCATCGAGACCGGCCGCTCCGAGGCCGACTGGGTCGAAGAAACCCGCGAGCGGGTGATGCAGACCGTCGGGCGGCACATGCTTTCGGACGTGCCCGTTGGGGCCTTTCTGTCGGGCGGGGTGGACAGCTCGGCGATCCTCGCGGCGATGCGCCGCCAGAGCGACCAGCCGATCAAGGCCTTCACCATCGGTTTTCCGGGCAACCGGAGTGACGAGACCGAGGCCGCCGCCGAGACCGCGCGTCATCTTGGCTGCGAGCATGTCGTTCTGCCGATCGACCTTGGTCACGCCCATGACATCGTGCCCCGCATCGTGCGCGATCTCGACGAACCGCTGGGGGCAAGCGCGGTCATTCCCTGCTGGTACGTGTCGCGATTGGCGGCCGAGCATGTGAAGGTCGTTTTGTGCGGCGAGGGCGGCGACGAGATGTTCGCGGGCTACAAGCGTCACCGCAATGCGCTGGCGATCGAGCGCTGGGCCCCCGCGATCCGGCTTCTGGGTCATGTGGCCGGGCTGGCGGGCGCCTTGCCGGTCGGTGGTTCGCGGCGCTGGAACCTGATCCGCCAGCAGATCGGGCGGGTGCGCGACTTCGCGACGCTCGGCTCGGGCTATGAACGCTTCATCGCCGGCACCCAGATCACCACCTCCGGCTTGCGTACGCAGCTGCTCGCCCCCGGTTTCCGCCATGCGCAGGAACAGGGGATCGACGCGCTGGTCGAGGAGTATTTCGGGGCCGAGGCGGCCCTCGAGGCGCCGATGCTCGAACAGTTCATCCTTGGCGACCTGCGCGTCCACATGCCCGGCGCGTTGTTGCCGCGGCTCGATCGCACCAGCATGGCCCATTCGCTCGAGGCGCGCGTCCCTTTCCTGTCGCATGACTTCGTCGACTGGTGCCTGACCATGCCGCTCGAGATGAAGGTGCGTGGCCGGGGCAAGCATGTGCTGCGCGAGGCGGTGCGCCCTTGGTTGCCCGAGGGCATTCTCGACCGCCCCAAGCAGGGATTCCAGATGCCGGTGAGCGACTGGTTCCTCGGCAGCTTCGCCGATTATGCGCGCGAGGTCTGGCACGATAGCGGCATGGCGGCGGCGGGCTATCTCGATCCGGCCGCGGTCGACGCGCTCTTTGCCGCACACCGCGAAGGGCGCGCCAATCATGGCAAGATCCTTTACGCCATCACCGTCTTCGCCTGCTGGTGGCGCGACACCATGGCCTCGCCCTCTGCGCAGACAGCCTGACACGGAAATCCTTTCCGCCCAGTACGTTACGGATACGTATTGAAATAGACGTCAGTTCGGCGCCAATTGGGGCTGCTGAACAGGGCGGGGAGGCCCATGACGTTTCTTTTCCTGGTGCGCCGGGCAGTGGTCCGGTGTGGGGTCGTGGCCCTTGTGGCCACTTCGGGTGGGGGCTTTGCGGCCTCGAGAGGGCATGCATCTTCCTTTGCCGCTCCGGCAAGCGGGCGGATCTCGGGGGCTGCCCGTGTCACCGACGGCGACACGATCCGTATCGGCGCGGCGCGTATCCGGATGCACGGGATCGACGCGCCCGAAAAGGCGCAGCCTTGCGACCGGGACGGCGTGGCGTGGCGCTGCGGGATTGAGTCCCGGCTGGCGCTCGAGAAGCTGATCGGCAGCGCGCAGGTGAGCTGCGTGGTGCGGGACATTGATCGTTACAAGCGCGTGGTGGGTGAATGCTTTGCGAGCGGTCGCAACCTCAACCGGGCGATGGTCGCGGGCGGCTGGGCGCTGGCTTATCGCGCTTACTCGATGGATTATGTCGATGCCGAGGCGTCTGCCCGCGCAGCCCGGCGCGGTATCTGGGCCAGCCGCTTCGAGATGCCGTGGGACTGGCGCAAGGCCCGGCGGCACCGACGGACGTGATGCTGTCGGCCCGCCCTCGTTGCCTTTGCGGCGAACTTGGGCGAAACAGCCTGTTATCCCTGATCTGACAGGGATGATGCGGGGGGCAGGGCGATCGGCGGTCTGACGGTCATTGGCGCGATCATCGCCTATGGGGCGCTGTTGTTCGCGATTGCCTCGTGGTTCGAGCGCCGGGGCGGCTCGCCGCGGCTGCACCGCATCGCCTATCCGCTCGCGCTGGCGGTCTATTGCAGCAGCTGGACCTTCTTCGGCGGTGTCGGGACCGCGGTGACCCGCGGCTGGACCTATTTCTCGATCTATCTCGGGCCGATCTTGGTCTTCCTGCTCGCGCCGGGCCTGTTGCGCCGTACGGTACGCCTGTCGCGCGAGGCCGGTTCGACCTCGATCGCCGACTTTATCTCGCGTCGCTACGGACGCAGCCAGAGCATCGCGGCGCTGGTGGCTGGCTTCGCACTGGTCGCGGCGATCCCCTATATCGCGCTTCAGCTCCGGTCGGTCTCGTCGAGCTTCAGCGCGCTGGTCGGGATCGAGCACAGCCCGGTCATCGGTCCGCTGGTCGCGCTGCTGCTGGCGGTCTTCGCGATCAGTTTCGGCGCACGTCGCTACGAGGCCGCGGGACGCAACGAGGGTGTCGTCGCGGCCATCTCGGCCGAGTCGGTGATCAAGCTGCTGAGTTTCGGCGGGCTCGGGCTGTTCGCGCTCTGGCTGTTTCTCGGCGCTGACCCGGTGGTGCAACAGGCGGGCGTCGCGGCCTATGTCGAGAGGCTGCACTGGGGCACGTTGTTCTCGGCCGATTTTGCGATGCAGATGCTGCTTTCTGCGATGGCGATCGTCTGTCTGCCACGTCAGTTCTACATTGGCGTGATCCAGGCAAGCGACGATGCCCCGGTCGACGGGGCTCGCTATCCCTTCATCGCCTATCTGCTTGCGATCAGCCTGATGGTGCTGCCGCTGGCGCTGGCGGGGGTGACGCTCCTGCCGACCTCGAACCCCGACCTGCTCGTCCTCGAGCTGCCGCTCGCCCATGGCGACGACATGGTTGCGCTGCTGGCTTTTCTGGGCGGCTTCTCGGCGGCGACCGCGATGGTGATCACCGAGACGATCGCACTGTCGACCATGGCGACCAACGACCTGCTCGCCCCGCTGCTGTTGCGCAGTCGCCGGCTGCGGGGCGAACCCGATCTTGGCGGCCTGATCCTCACCGCGCGCCGCCTCATCATGGTGGTGATCCTTGGCGCCGCCTTTTTCTATGCGCAGGCGATCGATAGCAGCTGGTCGCTCGCCTCGATCGGTCTGATCGCCTTTGCAGGCGTGGCGCAATTCGCGCCGGCCCTGATCGCCACGGTCGCGTTCGATTTTTCCGATCCCCGTGCGGCGCGCGCCGGGCTGATCGGTGGCCTTGGCCTGTGGGTCTATACGCTGTTGCTGCCCTCGATCGGCGATAACGGGCTGCAGGCCCTTCTTGCAGGGGCCAGCGACAGGCTCGATCCGCACGCGCTGTTCGGGCTGCACCTTGGATCACCGCTGGTGCATGGCGGGATATGGAGCCTGTCGGTCAACATCCTGTTGATGCTTGTCGTCCACCTCTTGCCAAGCCGGCCGGCGGCGATCGACCCAAGCCGGGCGCGTTTCGGTTCGGTTACGACAATGGGCGAGCTCGGGTTACTGGTCGGCCGTTTCGTCGGCGAAGAAGAGGCGGCCGAAAATTTCCGTCGCTTCCGGGTCGGCCCCAATCCCGAGGGGGACCCCGACGCGCCGATCGACGGTGCCGCGGCGCGCATGGCCGAACGGTTGATCGCGGGCGTGATCGGCGCCCCCTCGGCGCGCCTGATCGTCACCTCGACCATGGCCGGGTCGGCGCTCGAGGTGGCGGACGTGGTGCGGCTGCTCGACGAGAGCGGGCAGAGCCTGCAATTTTCGCGCGGGCTGTTGTCGGCGACGCTGCGCGCGATCGACCCCGGTGTCAGCGTGGTCGATCATAATCTGCGGCTGGTCGCATGGAATCCGCGCTACCGCGAGATGTTCGATTATCCCGAGGGCTATGTCACGGTCGGGCGCCCGATTGCCGACCTGATCCGCTACAATGCCGAACGGGGTGAGTGCGGTCCGGGCGAGGTCGAGGCGCATGTCGAACGCCGCCTCGGCCATTTGCGGCGCGGCCAGCCGCACAGTTTTGAGCGTCAGCGTCCGTCGGGACGCTGGATCAAGACGGTCGGCGCGCCGATGCCCGGCGGCGGCTATGTGATGAGCTTTACCGACATCACCGCTGAAAAGGAGGCGCAAGCCGAGCTCGAGGCGCGCGTCGAGGCGCGCACCCGTGAGCTCGAACGGATCAACGCCGAGCTCGACACGGCCAAGACTGCGGCCGAGACGGCAACGCGCGACAAGACCCGCTTTCTGGCCGCGGCGAGCCATGACCTGCTTCAGCCGCTGCACGCGGCGCGACTCTTTTGCGCGGCGCTCGAACAGGAGACGGCGGCGGCGCAGCTTCCGCTGATCCGCAACATCGACCGGGCGATCGGTTCGGCCGACCTGTTGCTGCGTGCGTTGCTCGACGTGTCGAAGCTCGATGCGGGCGGGGTGACGCCTCGGCCCGAGCATTTCGCCTCGGCGCAGCTGATCGAGGAGTTGGTGGCCGAGTTCACGCCGCTTGCCGCCGAGCGGGGATTGACGCTGCACGCCCATCCCGGCGCCTTCATCGTCGATACCGACCGGCTGCTGCTGCGCTCGATCCTCCAGAATTTCCTCTCGAACGCGGTGCGCTATACCGCTTCGGGGCGCATCTGGATCGGCGCGCGCCGGCGCGGCGACCATGTCCGGATCGAGGTGCGCGACAGCGGCGCGGGCATCGCTGCGGCCGACCAGAAGCGCATCTTCCGCGAATTCGAGCGTCTCGAGACTCGGGGCAGCGCGGGCGGCGGGGTGGGGCTTGGCCTTGCAATCGTCCAGCGCATTGCGCGCCTGCTCGGTCACCCGGTGACGGTGCGCTCGGCGCCGGGGCGCGGGTCGACCTTCCGGCTCGACGTGCCGCTGGTTTCGGTCGAGCGCCGCCGCCGTTCCCGTCCCGAACGACACCGCGATGCGGGCGACCCGTCGGGGCTGGTCGTCCTCTGCCTCGACAATGATGCGACGGTGCTTGCGGCGCTCGAGGCCGCGTTGCGTTCGCGCGGCTGTCGGCCGTTGCTTGCGCAGACGATCGAGCGCGCCCTTGCGCTGGCCACCGCCAGCCGCCCGGTCGCAGCACTGGTCGACCTGCATCTCGACGAGGTCGAGGATGGTCTCGACGCCGCCGCGATGCTGCGCGACATCGATCCGGGGCTTGTGCTCGCGGTGGTGACGGCCGACCGGACTGTCGGGACGGATCCACGCGTCGCCATGCTGGGGGCTGCGATTCTACCCAAGCCGATCGAACCCGAGGGACTCTGGAAATTCCTGACGGGGGTCGCGCGAGACCTCAGGCGGCGAGCTTGAGGAACGGCACCGGTGCGGTCGGCTTGAGGATGATCGGTCGCCCGCGTGTCGCCTCGAACAGCTCGCCGTCGAGAATGACGCTCGAGCGGTCGCCCTCGATCCGGATCTCGTCGTCCATCTCGAGGTGAACGCCGCGCGGGGTCTCGCTCATGCGTCCTGAAATGCCCGCGACGATCGCGCGCAAAAGCGCCAGCGGACTCTGCTCGACCAGCATCAGGCGCAGGCGTCCTTCGCTCTCCTGTCGAGGTCCTGTGCCGCTGCCGAGCAGCATCTTGTGGAGCGTGGTGACGATCAGAAGGGCGAAGCGCCCCTGAAGCTTGCCCTTGCGGATCAGCGAGATGCTGATCGGGCTGGGTCGCGGCGGCAGGAAGCGCGCGCGAATCCGGAAGATCAGCGACGCGAACACCGCCAGCGCGGTGAGCACATGGCTCAGCCCGTTGGGCAGCCCAAGCGGATAGATTTTGTGGCGGCAGAAGAGGATCGAATCCGCGAGCCCCGCCCCGCCGAGAAACATGCCCAGTACCGGGCGCTCGTTCGCGGCTCCGTTCGACAGGGCAATCAGCTCACGCGCAACGAGATGATCCGAGAAATCGTCGCGCCGCGCGAGATCGAGAATCCGGTCGAGCGCGAGGAGCGGGTCGCCGGTTGCGCCGAGGTCGAGCGCAATGAGGTTGGTCTTGCCGTTGGGCAGCACGGCGACAGGCGGCACCGCCTCGCCGAAATGGCCGCCATGATAAAGCTCTGTCAGCGACGCCTGGACCGTGCCGTCGCCGCCGTTGATGACCAGAACACGCGGCTGCACCCGGGCGATGGTGCGCAGCGCCTCGCCGATCTGGTCGATGGATTCGACCTCGTAATGGAAGATTTCGCCATGCTGGGCGCAATAGCTGCGGACCCGCGGCAGCAGCGAGCGGTTGCCAGTCGACTTGGGGTTCGAGAGCAGGGCGACGAGGGTCATCGGCTGATCGGCTCGAACGAGCCCCCCTGCACATAGTTCATCACGATCTGGATCGGGGTGACGCCGTTGCCGACATGGACCTGCACGCGTGCGGGCGCGGGCTTGCGCTTGAGCAGCAGGCCCATCAGCGAGACGTCGGGATTGCCCGACATGCCGCCGCCATCGGCCCGGTCGCTCTTGCCGTTGCCGTTGCTGTCGTGGCGGACCGAGATGGCATAGGTGCCGGGGCGCGGTACCGGGACGCAGACTTGGTCGGCCTGCCCTGCGGGCAGCTCGACACGGCGCAGATAGGTTCCCTTGTCGAACCAGTGCGCCGGGTCACCGCCATAGGACTGGACCCGGATCAGACCGGCGCGCGACTTGAGCCCCGATACATTGACGAGGATGGCGGGCGCGTCGCCCGCACAGGCCGTTGCGGGCTGGGCGAACGCGGGGGCGCACAGGGCAAGCACACCCGGTACGCACATCGTCATCGCTGCCCGCAGTTTCGACATGACCTCGTCTCTCCCGGAAGCTATAGGCCATCCCCGGACGCAGGGAGGTGCAGCTTCTTTCTTGTGTCGCACCTTCGGCCGTCTTTGCGGCCAAAACATGGTCATGAGGCGTCGACAGTTGGAAATCGCGACCAGAACGGATCGTTACATTGCGCGTCTGGTCGCGCTCCCGCTTGCCGCGACGCTGGCGATCGCGGCGATGCTGCTGCTGCTCGACAAGATGCTGCGCCTGTTCGATTTCGTGGCAAGCGAGGGCGGCCCGGTCAGCGTGGTCTGGCGGATGCTCGCCAATCTGATGCCCGAATATCTCTCGCTCGGCATCCCGATCGGGCTGACGCTGGGCATCTTGCTCGCCTTCCGCCGGCTCGCCTTGTCGTCGGAACTCGACGTGCTGCGCGCGGTGGGGCTGAGTTACGGCCGGCTGCTGCGCGTGCCCTATGCCTATGCGATCGGGCTTGCGCTGTTCAACCTCGTCATCGTCGGTTTCGTCCAGCCCTATGCGCGCTATGCCTATGAGGGGTTGCGCTACGAGCTTCGCTCGGGCGCGCTCGGCGCCTCGATCAAGGTGGGCGAGTTCGCCCGGCTGGGCAAGCGCATGACGCTACGCGTCGAGGAGAGCCGCGACGGCGGACGCGAGCTGTCGGGGCTGTTCGTCCGCGCCGAGAGCAAGGAAGGCAAGGTCCTGTCGGTAACCGCCGAGCATGGCCAGTTTCTCGCCACTGACGATCCCGACACGATCATCCTGCGCCTGTCGAATGGCGTTCTGGTCCATGACGCGCCGGGTTATCGTGCGCCGCGGGTGATGCGCTTCGTCGCGCATGATCTGCCGATCGATCTTCCCAAGATCAGCGCCTTCCGCGAGCGCGGCGGTCGCGATCTCGAAATGACGATTCCCGAGCTGCTGGTCGTGGCCCGGCAGTCGGAGACCAGTCCCGACATGCGCAGCCAGTATCGCGCCGAGTTCCATTTCCGGCTGGTCGAGGTGGCAACGATGTTCCTGCTGCCGATGATGGCGCTCGCTTTCGCGGTGCCGCCCAAGCGTTCGGCCTCGGCGCTCGGCGTCTTCCTCTCGATCGTGTTGCTGGTGACCCAGCACAAGATCAACCAATATGCCGAAAGCGTCGCGGCGCTGGGCCGGGTTGACCCGATCCTTGCCTTGTGGGGGCCTTTCCTCATCTTTGCCGGGATCGTCTGGTGGATGTACCACACGCTGGCCCATGTGCCGGGCGGGCAGCCGATCGGCGCGCTCGAGCGGCTCGCGGCGCGGCTGGGCCTGTGGATCCGGCGCCTTGTTCGCTTCGGACGGCAACGCATGGGACGGGGCGGCGCATGAACATCGACTTTCTCGGCTCGCGGACCATGACCTGGTACATGGCGCGGATGTTTCTTATGCGTTTCGCCGCGGTGCTGGGGGCACTGGTGATCGTGCTGATGGCGCTCGACCTGTTGGGCGAGGCGGGCAAGATTCTTGCCCATCCCGGCAATGGCGAGCCTGAAATCTGGCATTATGTCTCGTTACGCGTGCCGCAGATCATCGCGCGCTTCCTCCCCTTCTCGGCGTTGCTTGCGACGCTGATCACGCTCGCCACGCTCAACCAGCACAGCGAGGTCATCGCGATGAAGGCTGCGGGCATTTCGGCGCACCAGATCCTCGCGCCGCTGATCCTTGCCAGCATGATGGTTGCGGGCCTGTCCTTCTGGTTCAATGACCGCGTCGTCACGCGCGCGACTGCGACCCTCAAGGCATGGGAGGCGGCTGATTATGGCCCGGTTCCGTCGGGCGCGGGTGCCAAGGGCGATGTGTGGGTGCGCCACGGCGATGACTTGATCCATGCCGCGATGGTCAGCGGCCATGGCCGCGACGTGCGCTTGCAGGGGGTGAGCCTGTTTGACCGCGATGGTGGCCGTCTTGTCCGCATTGCCCGCGCCGACAGCGCCTCTCTTCTTCCCGACGGCATGTGGCGGACGGGCAAGGCGTCGGTGTTCGACGTCGAGCGCGGTGCGCGGCGCAGCCTGCCGTCGCTTGATTTTGCACAAGGCCTTGCGCCTGAACGCTTCACCTTGTCGAATGTCGACGCCGACGGCCTGTCCTTCGGGGCGCTGCGCAAGGCGATCCACGGCCTCAAGGCGGCAGGACGTCCCACCGACGCGCTCGAGGCGGGGCTGTGGCACAAGCTGTCGGGGCCGATGTCGGCGATCCTGATGCCGCTTTTGGCCGGCGTCGCGGCGTTCGGCACGGCGCGCTCGGGGCGCCTGTTCATCCGCGCGGTGATCGGCATGGCGCTCGGCTTCGCCTATTTCGTTGCCGACAATTTCGCGCTGGCGATGGGCAATCTGGGGGCCTATCCGCCGCTACTCGCGGCGTGGGCGCCCTTCCTGCTGTTCCTGATGATCGGCGAGATGGTGCTGATCCGCACCGAAGAATAGGTCCGAGGCCCGCTCAGCGGGCGTGGCGGATACTGCTCGCAACAAGGTCGGACACCAGCCCGGACAGCCCGCCGCTGTAGCTGGCCCGGTGATAGGCCGAGTTCTGGCCCAGCGCCGTCGACAGGCGGCGGTGGGCTTCGCCCAGGGCATGGTAGGGCAGCGTCGGCAGCAGATGGTGCAGCGCGTGATAGCGCAGCCCCACCGGCGCCCACAGCGCGGGCAGGATTCCCGGCGGCGGCACGTTGACGCTGTCGAGATATTGCGCGGTGACGCTCATCTGCTCGCCTTCATTGGCCCAGAGATGGGCAACGAGGGTGCGGATCTGGTTGAGAACGATCGTGCCCGACACGATCCCGAGCGCGATCAGCGCGGGCTGGATCGCGATCGCCCCTGTCGCGACCGCCGCCAGCAGGGCGATGGCCCACAGGCTGCAGGCGATTTCGAGACCCAGCCATTCGCGGCGGAATGTCCCTTCGGGGGCGCGGCGCTGGAAGCCGGGGTTGATCACCAGTCCCGAATAGCGCGCGACGACCAGCCGGCGGAGCGGCGGCACGAACAGCGACAGCGGACCGAGGATGGCGAAGCGGACCAACAGCGCCACCGGCCCGAACGCGGCGACCAGCACGAAGACCGGCACCGTCCACGGCTTCATTAGCGCGAGCGGCAGATATTCGGGATCCTCGGCCGTCCCGTAGCGGGTGCGGGCGTGGTGCAGGCTGTGAACGCCCTCGTACATGAAGGACGGGATGAGCAGCGGGATCCCGACCAGCAGGTTCCACCCCAGCCAGAAGCCCGGAACGGCAGAGCGCTTGATGTGGGTGATCTCGTGCAAAAAGCCCGCGGCACGGTAAAGGCCCAGCACCGAAAACAGCGCGGCGGCAAGTGCCAGCGTCAGCGTCGGCGCGGCCAGCGCGAGCGCGAGCGCGCCATAGCCGATGATCGCCGACCCCAGGAAATCGGCCCAATAGACCGCAGGCCGCGGTGCGATCAGGTCGCGGGTCAGCTCGGCCGCGGCACGCAGCATCTCCTTGTCCTCGGTCTCGACGGCCGGGGCGGGGGCAGAGGCGGGCGCGATCGAATGGGCGGCTTTGGTCATCATGGTCCTCACAGACAGGCGAGGCGGTCCGGCTAGGCAATCATAATGGCAGCATCATGGCACCTGTCTTGCCGCATTTGGGCAGTTGGACTAAGCCACGCCGACCAACAGGGCGCGGTCGCGCGTCGCAAGGCAAAGGACCCCGCGTGGCCGCCATCCAGATCAGCATCGCCCCCGTGACCACCGCCGCCGAGCGCCGCCAGTTTGTTGAACTGGCATGGAAACTCAACGCCGGCGATCCCAACTGGGTGCCGCCGCTGCGCGCCGAGGTGGCGGCGTTGCTCGACCCCAGGAAGAACCCGTGGTTCGGGCATGGCCGCGCCCAGCTGTTCGTCGCGTTGCGCGACGGCACGCCGGTCGGCCGGATCAGCGCGCATATCGACGATCTCGCCTGCGCCCAGCCGATCGAGCAGGGCATGGGGCCGGGGACCGGCAACTGGGGCCTGCTCGAGGCCGAGGACGAAGCGGTCGCGACTGCGTTGCTGATGGCGGCCGAGGACTGGCTGCGCGCCCAGGGCATGGCCCGAATGCTCGGTCCGCTCTCGCTGTCGATCTGGGACGAGCCCGGCTTGCTGGTGAAGGGCCATGACCATCCGCCGACGGTGATGATGGGGCACAACAGCCCGGCCTATCAGGGGTGGGTCGAAGCGCTGGGCCATGTCGGGGTCAAGGACCTGCTGACCTATGAGCTCGACATCACCCGCGACTTCCCGCCGCTGATCCAGCGTATCGTGCAGGCGGGCGAGCGCAACGAACGCATCCGCATCCGCAAGGTCGACAAGAGCCGCTTCGACGAGGAAGCGGCGCTGGTCCTTGGCATCCTCAACGACGCCTGGTCGGACAATTGGGGCTTCGTCCCGCTGACCGACGACGAGATCGCCTATGCCGGCAAGAAGCTCAAGCCGATCGTCTTCGAGGACCTGATCCGCATCGCCGAGGTCGAGGGAGAGCCGGTGGCGTTCATGATGACGCTGCCCGACCTCAACGAGATGACCGCCGACCTTGACGGTGACCTTTTCCCCTTCGGCTTCGTCAAGCTCTTGTGGCGGCTTCACAACCCCAAGGTGCGCACGATGCGCGTGCCGTTGATGGGCGTGGTCAAGACGCTGCAGGCCTCGCGCCTCGCCAGCCAGCTCGCCTTCATGATGATCGAATATATCCGCCGTGATTCCGTCGCCAAATATGGGGCGACGCGCGGCGAGATCGGCTGGGTGCTCGAGGATAATCAGGGCATGGTCGCGATTGCCGAGGCGATCGAGAGCCGGGTCAACAAGACCTACCGGATTTACGAAAAGGCGCTCTGACCCCGTTCGGGATCAGAGATGCATGCCACCGCTGGCCTCGATCAGCTGGCCGGTGACCCAGCCGCCGTCGGGGCTCGCGAGGAAGGCGACCACGCCGGCAATGTCGTCGGCCTCGCCGACGCGGCCGAGCGCGGCGGCCTTGGCGAGCAGCTCGACCGTCGCGGGGTCGTTATAGAGCGCGGGCGCAAAGTCGGTGCGGGTCGCGCCGGGAGCGACGCCGTTGACGGTAATGCCGCGCGGCGCAAGCTCGGCGGCGAGTGAACGGGTCATGTGGTTGAGTGCGGCCTTCGACATCGCATAGGCGTTGCAGGCCGGATAGGCGGCGCGGGTGACCATCGACGAGATGTTGATGATGCGGCCGTTGGCGGCAAGGCGCGGCGCGAGCGCGCGGGTCAGGAAGAAGGGCCCCTTGACGTTGACGTTCATCATCGCGTCGAACAGTGCCTCGTCGGTCTCGGCGATGCTCGCCATCTCCCCGATGCCGGCATTGTTGACGAGGATGTCGAGCGACGCGGGCATTGCTTCGACCAGTGTCGCGACCCCGTCCATCGTGCCAAGGTCGGCTTGCACCGCGATGCCCTTGCCACCTGCCGCTTCGATGGCGGCGATCGTCTCGGTGGTCGCAGCTGCGTCCGAGCGGTAATTGACGTAGACGGTGGCGCCGGCCGCGCCGAGGCGGAGCGCGATGGCTCGGCCGATCCCGCGCGAGCCCCCGGTGACGAGGGCGGTCTTGCCGTTGAGATGTTTTTCCATGGGCCGGATGCTAGCCCCGCGGGGCCAGCATCCGAACCTGTGGTTTAAATCAGGCCGCGGCCTTGGCGCGGCTGGCGCGCTTGCGCTCGTGCGGGTCGAGATGGACCTTGCGCAGCCGGATCGATTCCGGCGTGACCTCGACCATCTCGTCCTCGTCGATATAGGCGATCGCCTGCTCGAGCGTCAGCTTGCGCGGCGGGGTGAGGCGGATCGCATCATCCTTGCCGCCCGAGGCGCGGAAGTTGGTGAGCTGCTTCGACTTCATCGGGTTGACCTCGAGGTCGTCGGTCTTGGCATTCTCGCCGACGATCATGCCCTCGTAGAGCGCCTCGCCCGGGCCGACCATCAGGATGCCGCGCTCTTCGAGCGGGCCGAGCGCATAGGCATTGGCCTCGCCCGCACCGTTCGAGATCAGCACGCCATTCTTGCGGCCTTCGATATTGCCCTTGTGGGGGCCGTACTTCTCGAAGATGCGGTTCATGATGCCGGTACCGCGGGTGTCCGACAGGAACTCGCCATGATAGCCGATCAGGCCGCGCGACGGCGCCGAGAAGGTGATGCGGGTCTTGCCGCCGCCCGACGGACGCATGTCGGTGAGCTCGCCCTTGCGCTGCGCCATCTTGTCGACGACCGTGCCCGAATAGTCCTCGTCGACGTCGATCACGACGGTCTCGTACGGCTCTTCCTTGCCACTGGGGCCGTCGCGGAACAGCACGCGCGGACGCGAGATGCCCAGCTCGAAGCCCTCACGGCGCATCGTTTCGATCAGCACGCCGAGCTGAAGCTCGCCGCGGCCGGCAACTTCGAAACTGTCCTTGTCGGCGCTTTCGGTGACCTTGATCGCGACATTGCTCTCGGCTTCGCGGAACAGGCGGTCGCGGATCATGCGGCTGGTGACCTTGCTGCCCTCGCGGCCCGCCATCGGGCTGTCGTTGACGGCGAAGCGCATCGACAGCGTCGGCGGATCGATCGGCTGGGCCTGGATCGGCTCGCTCACCGAGGTGTCGGCGATGGTGTTGGCGACGGTCGCGACCGACAGGCCGGCCAGCGAGATGATGTCGCCCGCCTTGGCTTCGTCGACCGGAACGCGCTCGAGGCCACGGAAGGCCATGATCTTGGTCGCGCGGCCCGCCTCGACGACGTTGCCGTCGCTGTCGAGCGCGTGGATCTGCTGGTTGAGCTTGAGCGTGCCGGTGTTGACGCGGCCGGTGAGGATGCGACCGACGAAATTGTCGCGGTCGAGCAACGTCACGAGGAAGCTGAACGGCGCGTCGACGTCGACCTTGGGCGCGGGCACATGGCCGACGATCTTCTCGAACAGCGGCGCCAGCGTGCCCTCGCGCGCCAGCGGATCCTCGCTGGCATAGCCGTTGCGGCCCGAAGCGAAGAGAACCGGGAAGTCGAGCTGCTCGTCATTGGCGTCGAGCGAGACGAACAGGTCGAACACCTCGTCGAGCACTTCCTGGGTGCGCTCGTCGGGGCGGTCGATCTTGTTGACGACGACGATCGGCTTGAGGCCGAGCGCCAGCGCCTTGCCGGTGACGAACTTGGTCTGCGGCATCGCGCCTTCCGACGAGTCGACCAGCAGGATCACGCCGTCGACCATCGAGAGGATGCGCTCGACCTCGCCGCCGAAGTCGGCGTGGCCCGGCGTGTCGACGATGTTGATGCGCGTGCCTTCCCACTCGATCGAGGTGCACTTGGCAAGAATGGTGATGCCGCGCTCTTTTTCGAGGTCGTTCGAATCCATCGCGCGCTCTTCGACGCGCTGGTTGTCGCGGAAGGTGCCCGACTGGCGGAAGAGCTGGTCGACGAGGGTGGTCTTGCCATGATCGACGTGCGCGATGATGGCCACATTGCGGAGGCTCATGGTCTCAAACTGTCCTGAATTGTGCGGATTTGCGCGGCCCATACCCTATTCGCGGCGCTGCAACAAGGAAAAACCCCCGGCCGGGTGGCCGGGGGTCCTGTCAAACGGCCTTGGGTCACGCCAAGGTTCAGTCGATCTTGTCACCGATGACCGCGCCCGCAGCGCCGCCGATGATGGCGCCCTCGGTCGTGTGGCCCGACTTGCTGCCGATCGCGGCGCCCGCCGTCCCGCCAAGACCCGCGCCCACAAGGGCACCGGTCGAACAGGCCGCCAGCGGAGTTGCGGCCAGCAGAATCGCGGTCAGGCGAAATGTCATATGACTGCACATGGTTCGTCTCCTGGGTTGATCCCGGATAGAAACTTAACCCGGTGCAAGCAGGGCGGTTCCGTCACTGGCCTTTCGCCCGGTGCTGCACGCCGTGTCGGCCGATCAGTGCAGGGCACTGCGTTGAAGACTGTGCTTGAGCTGGCTGACCCGATCATGCCCGCGTCGGACGCTCTCGAAGCAGGCTCGCACCACCGCGGCCGTGTCAGACGAGAGTTTTCCGTCCTCGAGCGCCGCCTCATATTTTGACTTGATATGATCCTCGCCGCATTCGACTTCCTCGATCACCGCCTTGTCGTTGTCGCCCTGAAGGGCGCTGCGCAAATCCTCCCAGCGGCGGTGGACCGCGGCGGTAACTGTCCCATCGTCTTCGGGTGTGCCGCCGAGGGCGCGTACCTGCTGTTGCAGTTGGGCGGTCGCCTCGCGTCGCTCGCGGGCGAAGGTTTCGAACATCTGCCTGAATTGAGGGTCGTCGACATTCTGGACTGATCGCTCGAACCCATCGGCGCTGTCGATGGTGGTCGCGATCAGATCGTTGAGAGTCGCGATGTCCTTGTTATTGCCGAGCACAAGTGCCTCCTCGTGATGCGATGTCACGAAGGCAACGGCCATCCCCGCAAAAGTCTCCATGTGGCGGGGCCGGGTGCGACGAGCGCCGGCCCCGGCGCCATGAACCGTTTGCTAGAGCGTGCTGCCGCCGTCGACGCGCATCTCGGCGCCGGTGGTGAAGGCCGATTCGTCGGCCGCGAGATAGACGGCGACCGCGGCGATTTCCTCGGGCTTGCCGAGACGCCCGATGGGGTGAACCGACACCCAGCCGTCATAAAGCGCCTTCGGGTCCTCGACCTGCGCCATCACCTTTTCGAGGATCGGGGTATGGATCGCGCCGGGATGAATCGAGTTGCAGCGGATGCCGTAGCGCATCTTGGCGCAATGGAGCGCGACCGACTTGGTGAGGTGGGTCACCGCGGCCTTGGCGGCATTATAGGCGGCAAGGTCGGCTTGCGCGCGGACGCCGGTCATCGATGACATGTTGATGATCGAGCCGCCATGCGTCTTCATCGCCGGGATGACATGCTTGCACCCCAGAAAGACGCTGACGACGTCGATCTCGAACTCGTGGCGGAACTGGTCGAGGGTCAGGTCCTCGATCGAGCCGTGCGTGGTGATGCCGGCATTGTTGACCAGCACGTCGACATGCCCCAGCTCGGCGAACAGCGCGATCCACTGTTCCTCGCGGGTCACGTCAAGGGCGGCGAAGCGCGTCTGCGGACCAAGCTCGGTGGCCAGCGCCTCGCCATTGGCGCGGTCGATGTCGGCGATGATCACGGTCGCGCCCTCGGCGACATAGGCCCGCGTGATCGCGGCCCCCAGCCCCGAGGCTCCCCCGGTCACCAGTGCAATCTTGCCTGCGAGTCGGTTCATGGCGTTTTCCTCTCCCTGTCCTTATGTCGCGCAATCCTGTCGCGCGCGCAGCGCGGGGCCAACCGACCTTTGGGACAGGTCGGGTGTCTTGGCAGCGAAAGCGAAAATCTGGATGCCCCGTGAGGATTCGAACCTCAATTGACGGAGTCAGAGTCCGTAGTCTTACCTTTAGACGACGGGGCATCAGCCAGAGAGCGCGCGAAATAGGGATTGTACGGGGCGCTGTCAACGGGGCGCGCCGGGGGCGCACTTGCCCCTGCGGGTGCGACCCGATACAGTGAAGGCAAGTTCCGGGTCGTCTTGTGCCCGGTGAAACAAAGAAGTGGTTACCAGATGGCGCATCGCCCCGTATCGGCCGCGTCGTCGCGCCGGGAGTCCCCGCGACAGTCGGGGGGAGGCGCGACGCTTCCCCGATTTTCCCAAAGACCCCGCTCCGCGCGCTATGCCGCGCTCGACCTTGGCACCAATAATTGTCGCCTTCTGATCGCCCAGCCGTCGGGCGAGGGGTTCACCGTAGTCGACGCCTTTTCGCGCATTGTCCGGCTTGGCGAGGGGCTGGCCTCGACCGGCCGGCTCAGCGATGCCGCGATGGAACGGGCGATCTCGGCCTTGTCGGTGTGCGCTGACAAGCTGCGGCGGCGCAATGTGTCGCTGGTGCGTTCGGTCGCGACCGAAGCCTGTCGCCGCGCCAGCAATGGCCGCGACTTCATCCGGCGCGTCTATGACGAGACAGGGATTGCGCTCGAGATTATTTCGCCCGAACAGGAAGCGCGACTTGCGGTCATGGGGTGCCATGCCCTGCTCGAGCCGGGCGAGGGGCATGCGCTGATTTTCGATATTGGCGGCGGGTCGACCGAGCTGGTGCTGATCGAGAGCGACGGGCCCGACGCGGTGCCGCGCGTGCTCGATTGGTACAGCGTGCCGTGGGGCGTGGTATCGCTGACCGAGGCCAGCGCCGACGAAACCGACGATGCGGTGCAGCGGGCTGCAGGATATGCCGAGATGCGCGCGAGAGTGGCCGACTCCTTCCGCCCGTTTGCCGAGCGCCTCGAGAAGGTGGCGCATGCCCCGGGCCGGCTTCTGGGCACCAGCGGAACGGTGACCACGCTTGCCAGCGTCCATCTCGGTTTGCCCCGCTATGACCGGCGCCAGATTGACGGGCTGGTTGTGCCGAGCGCCGAGATGAAGGCCATCAGCGGGCAGCTGGCGGGCCTGTCATTCGCCGAGCGCGTCCAGATGCCGTGCATCGGGGCCGAACGTGCCGACCTTGTGGTCGCTGGCTGCGCGATCCTCGAAGAAATTCTTGAACTTTGGCCCGCCGAGCGGCTTGGCATCGCCGATCGCGGCATTCGCGAGGGTATTTTGCGCGGGTTGATCGCGCGGGAAGGACGATTGTCATGAGCCGGGGCGGGGGCGGCCTGCGCAAAAGGGTGAAAACGGCACGCGGTCGTACCGCGGCCTCGACCCGTTGGCTCGAGCGCCAGCTCAACGATCCCTATGTGCGCCGGGCCAAGGCCGAGGGCTATCGCTCGCGCGCCGCCTACAAGCTGCTCGAGCTCGACGAGCGTTTCGGCCTGCTCAAGGGCGCAAAACGGGTGGTCGATCTTGGCATCGCGCCGGGGGGATGGAGCCAGGTGGTCCGCCGCCGCCGTCCCGATTCGCGCGTGGTCGGCATCGACCTGCTGCCCGCCGATCCGATCGACGGCGTCACCATTTTCCAGATGGACTTCATGGCCGAGGAAGCGCCGGGGCTCTTGACCGAGGCGCTGGGCGGCAAGGCCGAGCTGATATTGTCCGACATGGCGGCCAACACCGTTGGCCACGCCCAGACCGATCATCTGCGCACCATGGCGCTGGTCGAGGCGGCGGCGTGGTTCGCGGGCGAGAATCTCGCGCCGGGCGGGGCCTTTGTCGCCAAGGTCCTCGCGGGCGGGGCCGACAATGATCTTGTCGCGCTGCTCAAGAAGATGTTCACGAC
>JACCDQ011498715.1_pt1 | contig 18087 bp, 16 predicted proteins | sample 7446031 | NCBI WGS metagenome assembly JACCDQ01 (sample SAMN15323442, study PRJNA562643) | freshwater metagenome | isolation source: river surface water | place: USA:Blue River Watershed | collected 2017-08-17
TATGCAAGAACATTAAAACTTCCAAACATCATTTGAAAAGCAGGTCCAGTTAAAACATGTCCATTTGCCAAACGAATAATGTCAGGAGATCTTCCCATAATTTTTGTTATTACTTGGCCATTATAATTGTAAGTTTGTTGGCTATCAGCAAGTGTTATATCATCATCTAAGTCATATCGTAGAAATGGGAAAGAATAACTTAGTAAATCTGTAACCAATAATTTGCCCGTATCTTTGTCGTAACAATCTACAACCTCAGCTATACTGTTGTAGCCAACATTATAATATCCCTTATTAATTTCATAAGCCGTTATACCTCCATCACGTGCCCCATAACAATCCATAACAAATCCAAATGCCTTTTCTATTTCTGCACGATATTCTGGTGTTAGCATTTCAGCGGTTGGAAAACATCCCTTTACACTGTCTAATTTTATTTTATTTTTATTCACATATTTGGCAAGTAAAAATAATGCCGCAGCATAGCCGTACAGGTATTTAGGTCTCTTTTTAATTAAAAGAGGAATAAGTTGTGAGATTTTTTCATCTGATAAATTTAATGCACTTATTCGAAGGCTATTTTTGAATAAATGATAGAATCTTTGTTTTAAGGTAGGATTTGGCGAAAATAGAGATGAGCTTCCGATGGTAGCATAAGCATCTCCATACAGATAACCGCTTGTTTGCCATGAGTAAATCTTAATGGCCGTGGTATAACTCCAAGTGTTATTGTCTAAAAGGTATTTTAAAGTCTTGCCAGAAGAACCGCCAGAACTTGCTTTTTTATGTGGTAATGAAGCTATATTTGATGGAATAAGCTCGTCGTAATGATTACGAATAATATCTTTATTCAGTAGAGGAATTTTAACTAAATCCTCCTTTGTTTTAATATCATTAGGGTTTAAACCTATTTTATCAAAAAGACGACGGTAATAAATCGTATTTGAATAAAAATGGTTGACTAAATTGTGTAATTGTTCATTTTGCCAATTTTGCACCTCCTGAGCAGACCATTTATTCATTTGTTTTATTTGGCAGAAGTAATAGTGTATTTTAGTACCAAGAAATAGGTCAACAATAGGTAAAGCTATCTCTACGATAAGAAAGTTTTTTGATTTTCTTATTAATTCAATCATTTATTATAAAGGTTAATAATTTTATTTGCCACTTCATTAGCTGTCAGTCCTAACACTTTTAGCTTTTCCAACCCATTAGTTCTTTTGTTAAAGTTTAAGGCTTTTTCAAGTAAAGCTGCTCCTTCAATTGACGTAAATGTATTCATAATATAAGTACCTTTTACTTCTTGAAGTAGATGTTGAACATCCCCAACATTTGTACATACAATAGGGCAACAAGCAGCCATTGCCTCTTTAATTACATTAGGAGAACCTTCTGTAAATGACGTTAACATCAATACGTCGGCGGCTAACATATACTTTACTACTTCTTCTTGTGTTTTATTAAAGACAGTAATCAATTTTACATTCTTATCTGTAATACAATCAACAGATTCTTTGCATAATGAAAAGTTTTTCTCCTGTCGTTCTGGGTCGGAAACAAATATGATAATTTTTTGAGTAGGCAAAAATCCAAGTTCTAATCTAATCTCTTCTCTACTTTGGTGTAAAATAAACTTATCTACCTGAACACCATTTGGAATTATTGGTGCTTTACTTAACCCAATCTGATTTTTCATTCTTTGAGACTTTACAATCACTGCTTTCCAACGCACTGCTGCCAATATACGAATCAAATAATATTTGTATGTATTCTTTTGAAAAGACCCCATTAATGAAACTACAATATTAGAAAAATAAGGAGACGCCAGCGTTACCAAAAAGCCACATAACGAATAGTGAGCATGAATCACATCGTAGTTTTTTGAATGTATTGCTTTTGATAATGGTAGCAAATTTCTGAAATAGCCTAAAAGACCTTTCTGGTTAATAGTGTAATAGTCAATTTCAACACCTGCACTTTTTAGCGACTCTCCTTGATTATAGACAATAGGTGAAATATTTCCTTTTTTATTACCACTACTTACAAATAAAACTTTCATTTTGATGATTACTCTCTTCCAGCAAGTTTAAAATAATTCCATCCAACAATAATAAAAAAAACAAGTACCAAATAAGGAATGTAGTATTGTTTATTTTTGGTATTCAATTCTGTAATACCATAAGATGATAAAATAACGATAAAGGGTAAAACAGGGAAATGAAATCGTTCCGAAATTGCAAATTTGCTCAAGGCTATTACTACTAAATAACTAAATGTAAAAACTATAATTAGGAGATGTTTTTTTATTTGTTTCATATTAACCAAGGTAATTAAACCTATAAATAAGAAAAAGACAAAAACATTTCGAACAAAATAACCGCCATTCATCAACATTTGATTCTGTTGAGTTTTTATATCTACCAAAGTAGGAAATGGGCCTAAAAGCATAAATGGAGCAAAAACAACAGCAGAACCATAAACCGCTAATTTATTTCCTGAAACTCGTTTAGCTCGGGCTTGCATAGACACAGATTGATTCGTCTTATTTTGTTCTAATAGCGAGTTAATTTCGTTGCTTATTGCCCCACCACTCATGAGAATAATAAAAAGAACTGCAATAGTTCCTAAACCTATTTTTTTCCTTATTCCTAAGTAACGATTAGTGGAAAATGTAAATGCAGTAATAAATGCTAATAATGCTGCAATCCCTAATACTGTACGGAAAAAGAAAAGAGCTCCGCCTGACAATAAAATTATAAATAATGTAAATAGTTTTAATTCTTTTTCTCTCAGTATATAATCAGCTCGTTCAATAAAAAATACCAATATAAAAATCATCTCGGTCTCTTTTAAATGAAGTCCACAATAATAAATAAAATTAGGAAGTAATAAAGAGGAGATTCCAGCAATATTCGCTACTGAGTTTCCAAAATTTCTTTTAGCTATTTTATAAATAAGAACACAGGTATAAGCACTTAAAACTGCTTTTATCAAACGTACAAGGAGAACACTCTTCGCTAAAAATGAATATATAAAGGTTAAATACGCAACATAGCCTAAATCTGAATAATTTTCCTTTATATATACCCAATAAATATGTAATTGCTTTTTAGAAAGTAAATCCAATACCCACAAAGCCTCTTCATGATACCCCATAGCATCCGCAGTATCAAATTCAAAAGGACTCCCAGTCATCCAATAATAGAAATAGTAACTGAATAAAACATAAAATATACGAATAGTAAGTGCAACTCTAAAGAGCTTCCTTATGAAACTATCTGGAGAAAGGTTAGACCAGTTTTTGGTAAATAAATTACCAAAATAAAAAAAACCAACTACTTCTATAAACCCAAATACTATCCAATGGTAAGGTAGTACTTTGTTATAGAAGAGAATGGAGCATATACAGAGTAAAATCGTATAAAGGCTTATTGCTTTTGACGAAAAATATCTTGGAAAGAAAGGCTTCAAATATTAATCTTTTAAAAGTGAATTGTAAATATTTTTTAAGTTAAAAATATGTCTTCCAATACTGTACTTGTCTTTGAGTATTAAAGTATTTTTTTTAGCTACCTTTCGATAGGTATCTATGTTATCTACAAAATGGTTAAACTTCCCTAAGAGGTCATGTTCATCTTTGCTTTTATATATAATTGCATATTTCCCTTCATTAGTAATTTCCAACATTACTTCCCAGTCGTTCACAAATACAGGAATACCCATCAGCATTGCCTCAACAACTGCAATACCAAAAGTATCGTGTTCGGTAGAATATGTGAATACATCTAATTGACTAAGAATATCAGGAACATCTGCTCTTGTACCTAAAAAAAACACATTATTCCCTAACCCATTCTCTTGACAATAAGCAAAGCATTTATTGTATATTGAAGGTTCTGTTTTAGATTCAGCCCCGATAAATAGAAAATTAAATTCAATGTTTGTTTGTTTTAAGAGATATAGAAATTTGCAAAGTGTAAAGTGGTCTCTTCCTGAGGTAAAGTTCCCCACCGTACCAATTAATAGTGCTGTATCACTTAGCCCTAATTCAGCTTTAATTGACTGTTTATGTTGAACATGAAGTTTTTTTAAATCTATCCCATTAGGCAGTACTATGCTTTGGGGAATAATCTTATATTTTTTCTCGTAGTAATTCTTTTGTGATGAGCTTACGAAAATATTCAAAGCTGTTTTCGTAAGAACCCACTTCCTTAACAGGTTTGCCGTAAAATTGCCATTTATTCCATGACCATGAAAACTAAGTAAGACCTTTTTTGATAAAAAAAGAGTGGCTAAGTAAGCTAACCAAGCGTCAATTACTTGATGGGCATGTACGATTTGAATATTATTATCAATAATAATATTTCTAAGCTTTATAAAATAAGCGATGTCGAAAATATGTTTTGGATGAATTTGGTGTAATTCAATACCAGATTGAACAAACTCTTCTTTCAGCTGCCCATTTTTTCGATGAATCAATATGATTTCAAAATTATGTTCATTAATATTTTTACAAATATCCAATACTAATGTTTCTGCTCCCCCTCGATTAAGAGACCCCATCAAATAAGCTACTTTCATTTCAAAACTATTCTAATTAATCTTTGCTTCGTAAGTGAGCCTATTTTTTTAAGCATAAAAAATATATTCACCACAGATTTGGGATACTTATAAATAAAATTGTAATAGTTTGATTGTTCGGTAAAGTTTACTTTCCCAATTTCAATCGCCACTTCATTTTTATATTTACCATTCAAGTGATAACGTATTAATGATCTTACTCTAAGTCCATCTAATAGCTTTTTTAATGGCTTGTTATTTGCAACTTCATTCTCTAAAAATGATAAATTGAATATAAAATGAGTACTTGTATGATAATACTTATTATTGCCTAATGCCCGATGATTATGATTTACATCTTGATTTGAAAAAGCCATTTCTTTATTCAAATAAGCTACTTTGTATTTTAAGGCTATTTTTGCCCATAAATGAAAGTCTTCACCAAATTTTAAATCATCTAAAAAACCGCCTACTTCTTCAAATATTGTTTTTTTTACTACAACAAAAGAACAGTTAATAGGAGACCAAAAAGTGCGGGCATATACTTGAAAATAGTCAATATATCCTTCAACAAAATTTTTATCTGTACCAATATTGGCAGGATACAATATTGTATTTTTAACTCGGTTATAGCTGCATCCGTATAAACCAGCTTCCTGATAACCCATGATTAATTTGTACATTTCCTCTAAAAAATGAGAATCCCACCAATCATCAGCATCCAAAAAAGCAATGTATTCAAATTTAGCATACTTTACACCGTTGTTTCTTGCAACTGAAACTCCTGAGTTGAGTTGATTATATACTTTAATTCGTTTATCCGAAAACTGTTCCACAACCGATAGACTACTATCGGTTGAACCATCATTGATTATAATCAATTCAAAATCTCGAAAGGTTTGATCTAAAACGGAATTTATAGTCTTTACTAAATAATCAGCTTTATTGTATAATGGAATTATTATAGAAAACATTTATTATCGTTGAATCCAGTATTTAGAAAAATACTCAATTAATCATATTACATGTACTGTAAAATTGCTCTATTCTTTTTTAAGAATCTGACTAACTTAAAAAGGAAAATATTAGTAGTAGCTTTAACTTTGAGGTTATTACATCCAAGATTTTTCAATCGACAAGCATATTTTTTTGCAGAACGATATTGATTTTGTTTATATGCAAAATTCAGTAATATCCCTAATTTGTATAATATATATTCCCTTTCGTTATATGTTAAATCATTAGGAAAATAGCTACAAATTAATTGGTACATGAATTGATCTTTTTCTAATTTTTCCTCAATTTTCTTTTTAGAATTAGTGTTTGATATTGATGAATGTCCAGTTCTATATGTTGTGGTTGATATATTTAGATAGCCAATTTTTACGTGCTTTGCAATAAACATCCACGTCGGCCAATCTTGAATATTGAAACAATGCTGAATGTATAAATCTAATGGTAGATACTTATCAATAGCATCTTTTCTTATGAAGCTGGAAGAAAAACAAATGGGTACTTTACCTTTGAAAATTTCGTAGAATAAATATCCTTGTGGGATATATTTATTTAAATTATTGTTTTTAACGATTTTTTTTTGGGGTTCCACTAATAAATCTATCTCAGTATGCACCATTCCATAGTCCTTATTCTTCTCTAAAAAATCAAATTGCATTTGCAATTTGTTGGGGTTATGCCAATAATCATCGTCATCACAAAAGGCTAAGTATCTGCCTCTTGCTTCTTTAACAGCTAATGCCCAGTTTTTACCTAACCCGTAATTTTCTGTTTGAAAGACCAGTTTAAATATTTCAGGAAATCGCTGTTTATAATTCAAGCAGAGTTCCCTTGCCCCATCCGTGCTGCAATCATCCCCTATAATTATTTCAAAAAAAAAGTCACATTGTTGGCTTAATATAGAGTCTATTGTTTGAAAAATAGTATTTTCCCTGTTAAAGGAACATATCACCACCGACACTAAGGGCTCTTGAGTAATACTATGATTTGATGTCATTTGCTATTAGCGAACAGTTTAAAATGATCAGTTAGTTTTCAAAATATTCTTCAATGATTTTACACCATACTCAATACTATCCAGAAAAAAAAGTTGAAATCTATATGACATAAAACTCATAGAAAACTTAGCTTTATGAATGGTTAATACATTTTTCAATGCCCAAATTTCTACAAAGGATAAAAATTGAATATTTACAGCTTGTTTGGATAAGTCTTTTTTCTTGCTTACCGAAATATTCATTGAAGAATTAATTTTTTTTAATAAAGTAAATCGGAGTCCATAGATGTAATAAATAAGTCTATTATATATTATTGTATTTCTATACTCCTTAGAATAGCGAATCAGCTCTACAATTGTTTTAATATAATCAAGAATATTTTTTTCAATAAAGGTGTACATAATTGAGCCTTTCCTGAAAGTATAGTGATATGTAATATCCTTTATAGTACCTAAAGATTGGGCTGTTAGTGCTACTTGAATAGAAAAAAAAACGTCTTCGTTTAAAGATTCTGGAATACAATATATTTTATTTTTTCTTAAAAATTCTGTATTGTACAACTTATTCCAAATCATAACGTAATAACCGCCGTGTAAAAAAAAACTACCTACCGAGTATTCTCCTCGTATAATATTTTTTGAAAATATCCACTCCCACTTTTGATTATTTCCATTAAAATCTACAGAAGTATAAGAACCAACAACAACATCTACTTTTTCATTTGACGCAACTTCATAAAGTTTTTCTATCGCATGGGTTGGAATTGTGTCATCACTATCTAAAAAATATACATACTCGCCTTTTGCATTATCTATTCCTGTATTACGTGTGGCTCCCAATCCTATATTATATGGATGATTGATGAATTTGATGTCACATTTTCTGGGATGAGACTCTACTATCTTTTTTGCTATTTCTATACTTTTATCAGATCCCCTATCATTAATCAGTAAATATTCTATTGAGTTGAAACTTTGGTTAAACGCCGAAAGTAAACACCGCTCAATAAATAACTCTACATTATATATTGGTATAATGATTGTTACTTTATAGTCCATTGAAAATCCATTTCAAATAAATTTATAAAAATTTGATAATCAACATATTAAAAGTTGTAGAGGTATTAAATTTTAATTATGTACATTACTCCTCCCTTTGAAATATTAATTTTTGATGAAGACTTAATAGAGCTTAAATAATCATGTATAGCCTTTGATGTCCCATCCCAGATGTGATAGTCATCAACGATTAATAAGCCTCCGATTTCCAACTTTGGGAAAAGGTAGTACAGGCAATCGTGAATACTTTCATACCAGTCTCCGTCCAATCGAAGGATAACTATTTTTTCAATAGAAAAAGTTGGGAGAGTGTTATGAAACCATCCTTTTATTATTTCAAAATTTTGTATTTCAGCTAAAGACATTGCTTTTTCTGCCTCCTTCAACTCTGCTTTACAATTATCTTGAATATTTTCTTTTTGCCAATTAATAGCTTTTTCACCATCTATTTCCTGAACATTAGGCAATCCTTCAAAACTGTCTAATAAATAGTATTTTTTATTAATTTGTCCAATGGTTTCTGCAATACCAGCAATCATACCGCCTCTCCAAACACCACACTCAACTATATTACCACTAACAGCTTTATACCTTTCACAAATGGCAAGATTTTCACAATAAAGGTCTTCGGGCATCATAGTAAATTGCTTAAACTTCTTGTAGGTACGCCGATATTTAGGTTTGAAACTGGTCTTAATAATTTTATATCCAATTAGATTCAATACTCTTGAAAAGACTGATTTCATAATGTTCTTATTTTACATTAAACATTAATGTGTTTTTTATATATCTCTTGATTGTTTTAAAATTTATAATCTTTCTTTCCAATTGATTAATTCTTCTTAAATAACATTCATAAAGTTCTTCTGAAATTAATGGTTTTATTACTTTAGTTGCAACGAGGTTTACTGGATAATTCCGATTAATAAAAATTAAGATATTCTGTCTATACCACCATTCAACTTCACGATTATTCCAAAAGGTGGGTCTAACAATATCGTAGCAACTATATCCATTTTTTTCAAAAAGTTCTACCCAATACTGAGGTAAATGTTCATTTATATGCCCTTGACCACCTTGAAAAGGAATTGCTGCCGAAAAAACTATCACATTACTCAATTGAACTAAATCAAAAACTAAGCTATCAGCACGTTTGGATGTTAAATGCTCTGCTACTTCTAAGCAAAGTAAAAGTTCAAAAGTTCTGTCAATCTTTAGTGGTTTTTCTAAATCTACATCATAAAAATTGCCAGTTGGTATTAATAATTTACTTTTATCTATATAAGCTCCATCTGCACCAAAAATGTCTTCAATTCCCTTATCAGAAAACGATTTTAACCACTTTCCATAGCCACAGCCAACATCAATCACACTTTTTGGGTTAAATAAATCAATAAGGTAAGAAGAGATTAGTTCGGCACCGGCACTGTAGTTAATTTCTTGTTCTGTGTGTATGTATTTTGTCATAAATCAGCTTTTATAGATAAAACCATCAAGACTCCATAAATTGATAGTATGAAATTCACCTCAAAATATACGAAGTATGATATTGTTTTTATCTTTTGGCAAACTACCAAAAATGTTTGTTAAATGGTTGGAATAAATAAATGATAATGGACGGATGAAATACTTAAAATTTAATTAACCTAATTTCTTTCTCGTCATTTTCAACTTACTTATTTTAAAGTTTAAGTTTTCAATAAATCAAATAATAGATTTTCGCCTTTGATTGTAAGGCTAAAATCATACTTTACTAAAGCACTAAAAATAGACTTTGAAGTACCTTTCTTAAATCTATCATGGGTTTCAATAATAATTGTATTTACAAAAGGTAACCATTCATCATGCCCCAGCTCAAACAGTTCTTTTTCAGAACCTTCTATATCAATCTTTAATATATCAATTCTATCTAAATCAAATGAAGTAATAATTTCTTTAATGCTAATTCCCTTAATCGTAGATTCTGTTGGATGGTCGACTGCCTTTACCACAAAACCCCATTCGCCCATGTTTAAATCAACCACTTCTAAGTTTGTTGAAGTGTTCCAAATTCCAGCTTTAATGCACATAATATCAGGATATGATTCTGTATTTTTCAATAACATCTCATAATTCCCACTATCAGGTTCAATGGCTATTATTATTGCATTGGGAAATTTGTTTTTAAAATAAATGGCAGAAAGCCCAATATTTGCACCACAATCAATAATTACTTTAGGTTGTTTTGAGAAAGGGAAATTATATTCTTCGCTATAAAATACTTGCAAGAATGTAGCATAATCTGTACTGTTATTTCTCAAATAAATTGGAGATTTTTGTTTATTCAGATAAAATTTTAATAGAGGCTTTTTACTAAAAAATACATTTGTGATTAAAAAGAAACCTTCGATGCCAAATTTTTTATAGTGTTTATATGCTTTTGTCAAATATTTAGTTTTTCTCATATTTATGAATCTGTGCTTATCACAAATACAATTTATTAAAATAGACTTTTAATTTTTTCTATATAAAAAATGGTTCGTTCAACAAATCCGAATAAAAACTTAGTAGCTGTATAGTTCTTGATTCTATTCATTTGAATAATACCTGTTCCATATCTGTCATAATCGACCAGTATATTTGATGGAACTATGGCTTCCAAAACTAAACGCCTTTCTGTCTTCAACAACTCTTTGGAAGAGTTACTAATCCCATTCATATCAAAAAGGCTTACATTAATGTCTTTATATACTACTTTTTCATTGTGCAGTCCTATTACAATTAAATACCATTTCCAGTCCGATACAATTTTCAAAGATTCATCGTAATATCCATATTTCTCGAATAAACTCCGACGTATGTAAGCGGGAGAATGGTTCAATGTACCTCTATAAAAAGTGAAAAATGTTGGTTGTTTATTGCCGATACCATTATCAATTATACATTTTTCATTGGGTAATATTTTCAACATATTTCCTATCAACACACTTGTTTCAGGCATTCTGTATAGCATCCTTTCCGTAACATCTTCTTGAACAAGACAATCTCCTGAATTCAAAAACTGACAATAATCTCCTTTGGCAGCTTTTATTCCCTTGTTCATAGCCTGATAAATACCGTTATCAGGTTCACTTATCCAATAACTAATTTTATCTTCAAATGCTTTGATAACTTCTACACTTCCATCCGTTGAGCCCCCATCAATTAGTATATACTCAATGTCATTGGAGGTTTGTTTAATAACGCTTTCAATGGTTTTGTATAGTCCTGTGGCATTGTTGAAATTTATAGTAATAATGGATAGTTTCATTTAAAGTCAAAGCTTTTTTTTGAAAAATACAGTTCATTTTTTTGTTTATCTACTTGCCCTCTGGCAGTATAGAATACGTAAAGCATATCATTTTTTATAAACCCGGTAGGTTTATAAAAGCAGAATTGCTGAGAAACATGAACATTCAATAATGGAATACGATGTGTCTTGAAGTTTATATAATCATCTGATATGCTGAGCATAATATTATCGCCCCATTCCGCCACAGATAGCATATACAACTTATTTTTATGCTCAATTAAGTCAAAATGCCAAATATCATGCTTGAGTGGTTTTGGAATAAATAAAAGCTTTCCTAAAAACTTTTTTTGTTTAAATTTATCAACGGTAAATGTTAATGGTACATGTGTTGTCCTTACTAATTTGAAGTTTGGTGCATCTAAAGATGTACTTTCCCAAATAGCAACACCTATATTTTTTCTTACAGGCTTATATTGATAGTGTACAGCATAGAAAAGATATTTATTCTCTCTTTTAATTAAAATGGGGCTTTGTTCTGTATCATGGTTTGGTTCTTTATGTGAGAGAAAAACCTGTGGCTCACTAAAAGATTTTCCATCCAAAGTATAAACTCCAACGGTAGCCATCAATGCACCTATCTTATCACAAAGCGGTGTGAAGCATTCACGCCAAAAAACCCACAGTTTACCATCTTCAAAATATATATTAGGATCAGAATTATATCCTTTTGAAGGGGTTTCTCTTACTATGGCGATTGGTGTCCAATTTATTGGTTCAACCTCATCTTCTGAATAGTACAATATTGGGTTTTCTAACGCACTGCTACGCCCATAATAAGGAGACTGTACCATCCACCATTTATGCCCTAAAAAGCCTGAAGCAATATATCTAATACAAGGATGTAAGCAATCATTCCTATACTTTTCGGAATTAGGTGTCTGAATATCAACAGTTATACCTTTCGGCATTTTCTGTTTGGGATAAAAAAAGTACAGATATGAACTGATAAATAGTAGCAAAAAAATTAGTCCTATTATCAACGTTATTGACAATGAAAAGTCTAATTTCATACTAAATCAAGTGTTTTAATGCACTTTTTAACCATACTTTTATAAAGGATTTAGAGGTAAGTTTAGGAAGAATGATATTTATCAAATAATGTTTAATCTGGATAATTGGTGTTCTAAATAGTGTAGTAGAATACAACTGTACTCTCTGAGCAAGAAAACGTTTTTTATAGAAATTGTTTCCCCAAAGCAGATGAAATTGTTTTCCTTCTAATTCTATACATCTCTGTATCGTTAAAAAAAGGCAAGTATGACCAACGCTATACTTGTCAAAGTCGGGGTCACTCGAAATCGTCTGCATAAAATAATGGTTACCTATCTTATAGGTGATTAAGCCTGCTACAATAAGATTATTTATTTCTAAAACAGTTACAAATCCGTAATTGGAGACAAAATTTAATATATTCTTCTCATAGTCTTCATTTATTCCTGAAATGATATTCTTATTTGACATTCGAGAATGGTTCATTTTAATAATTTGCTTAATTACTTTGTCAGGAATTTCTTCTTTTTCATAAACTCTGAAATCATAATTTAAAAAAGCTTTTTTCAGATTATTTACCCTTCTTTTAGATTGTTGCCTCATATTAGGGCTAAGTTTCAGCAAATAGTCTGAGACAGAAATGGGTAAGGGAATAATGTAATTTTCATCGTAAGGGTTACATACTAAATTAATATTCTCATTTCTATTAAAAGGATTAAGTAAATGTTTAAGAGAAATTTTCTTGACATTTTGAAAATCTGAAAATATTAAATTAGCGAGTAAATGAAGATACTTTGTATCCAAATAAAACAACCTGTTTAGTATATATGCTTCCTTATCATGCTCGTTAATATAAAATACAATTAAATGGACTAACTTTCCTTCATCATGAATCGTTATTAAATTAAATTGTTTGCCATCAAAAAACGTTTCAAAGTATTCAAATGTAGAGAATGGGTTATTATAAAGCTGTCGTATTTGAATTTTATGCTCTTCTGAAATATCATGAAAGTAATTTTTTATATTAACATTCATTAATTTAATGGTTTCAAATAATCTAAGTCTGGATTCGTACTCTTGCCAACTCTATTAAGATTTTAATTGCGAATTTCGTTATTGTAAAGTTTAACCATCATATTAAAATCTTACAGTTTTACATCAAGACACTTTCAATAATAAATTCTTTAAGTAACGTTTAATGTTTCGTTTAAGAGTAGTGTATCTGTACCTTGGTAAAATATCATATTTAAAAACATAAATATATTTAGCAACAGAACTTCTCATGATTGTAGTAGAATGAAGTTGATTGGCAACAGCCAGAAAGCGACCTTTATAAAAACCAGTACCCCAAAGCATGTGAAATTCTTTACCTTTCAGTTCTATACACTTTTGAATTGTTAAATACATACATGTATGGGCGACGTTGTATTTATCGTAATCAGGATTATTCGATATTAAATGTGCAAAGAATCTATTTTCTATATAATATGTTGCCATACCGGCTAATACTTCTCCGTTTACTTCTATTGTGGTTAGAAAGCCGAACCTTTTTACAAGAATTAATATATTTCTCGCTTCTTTATCATCTACAGCTGAAATCTTTTTTTTTTTTGCATTCTAAGTGTCTTCATATCTACAAGCTGATAAAACATCGCATCCGAAATATCACTTTTCTCATAAGTATTAAACGAAAACTGACCAATATTTCGATTGATTTTTGATATATAACTCTTTGTTTGCTTTCTCATGTGATAGCTTAATAGCAATAGATATTCAGCACCCGAATTTGGTAATTGAATAATATAATCTTCATCCAATAATTTATTATATTTTGGATAATTCGATTTTCCTAATGATGGGTTTAGTAAATGATCAAACTGAATTTTTTTTATGATAGATTCCTTCATCAATAGATAGTCTGATACAAAGTTGATATACTTAGTATTTAAATCAATCATTCTATTTAAAACATATATGACATTGTCCTTGTAATCTATTTTTATCATTAATAGATGTACTAATTTATCCTCTTCAAAAATAGATAGACATTTTAATTCATCTATGTTAAAATACGTTTCATAATATTCATAAGTACAATATGGGTTTTTGTATAATTCTATAAATTTTTCTCTTAAGTATTTTGAATCTTCACCCGAAATATGTTCTACTATTGTAAGCATTGAAGTATAAATAATATATTAATGTTGTTATCTAAAACTATGGTTGTACCTCAACTTTAAGGCTTTTGAGAAGAGATTTTATAGCTTCCTTCATCGGTAATGTTTGAATTATTGACAAAAATGCTACTTGTTTCAGCAAGATGATTTAGGAAAAAACTTTCCGTTTAATTACAAATACATTTTCACCTCCTATACTGCGACTCAATCTGTTAATAATCTTCTGCCACAACGGCCGTTTTAGGCTACAATTAGCACTATAAAAGGCATTAATAATTCGTTTATCTTCATACAGAATATCAAGAAATTTTATATTTTCATTCTCATTTAAACCTCTATTTCTTAATGACAAATTGGGTTTGCAATTTTCTCCTGTACCATCGAGACCTATATTATCAACATAAGACACTGTTGGTACAATCGAAACAGCATGGTTTTCAAAATGAGCTACTGTAAATTGAATTGACCAAATATTTAACTTTCCACTTTGTTGAGATTCTAACATTGGATACACATCATCACCCCTTCGGTTAAAAGCATCTTGTAATGGCTGGTTTTTTGAAATAACCTTAAAATTAGAGACAGACCAATCTACTTGATTCCATCTATCTTCCCACGTGGCCCATCCCCATGAACCATTCCGTAAACTGGCATACACATCATAATCATAATCATCGGGGATTGGCATCTTATTCGGAGGTAAATTATATCCACTTATTGAAAATACAGACATCCTTTTTTGATAGTAATCTAATGCTTTGTTCATATAGGTTAAAAATGCCGTGGATGTAATGAGGTCATCCTCCATAACGATTACCTTACCATGTTGTTTAATAACCTCTGAAACACCATTTTTTATTGACTCTGCAAGCCCTTTATTTTTGTCACTTTCTATTATTACGACCTTTTTACACCACTTTTGCTTTCTTATAACGCTTCTTACTTCACTAACTTGGATTATTGTTTCATGAGAAGCATTTTCTTTCAGCCCATCGCTATATATATAGAGAGTACTCTCACTGGCTAACTTGTTATGGTATAATGCATTAAGAGTTAGTTCTGTATGCTGTGGACGGTTATAAACAAAAAGAACTATTGGAGCTAATTTCAATAAAGACATCCTTCTATTTTTTTAGAGTTAGAGTCAATAACCTATCTGCTAAAACTGAATTATAAAACTTCGATTCTGATTTAAAAAACGTATAGTTATAGTTGTTAACTACATCTTGTATAAAACTATTTGGAGGGGTAAATCCTCTTTTGCGGGCATACAAAATATAATCTGGTACGACTCCACTGAGTATTTCTTTTAAAAAAATCTTAGGATGATTTTTTTTATATTTTATTTCTAAAGGTAATGAAGAGACAAAATCAACCAGTTTATAATCAAGGAATGGAGAACGAATCTCAATTGAGTTCCCCATGCCTTCTCGGTCAGATAAATAGAGATACGCCATCGTCATTGTATATGAAAATAAGAACTCATACACAGAATCTATCTCTTTTCCATTTTCACAAAGATCAAAAGAGAAGTTAGCTTGTATGTCTTTGAGCATAAAACTTTCCTCTCCAAAATCAAAACTACCAGAATTTACAAACTCTCTAAAATCATCATACATCCAACTTCCTATGGAACTTTCTGCAATTTTATAAGGATAACCTGCGTACAAAATATGTTTCCAATTTTTCAAAAGAAAATCAAGAAACATTTTCTTTTTATTAATACCTTTCCATGGAAATATGTTTTGATGTTGTTTGTTTATAGACATTGATTCTGCCAAATTATTCCAGTATCCATAACCATAGAATAATTCATCTCCTCCCATACCACCAAGTAATACTTTAAAACCTAAACTTTTAACCTTTTTATACAATGCCCATTGTGCCAATGCAGCACTATCTGTAATAGGCTCATCAATGTACTGTGTAAACTCTTCAAAACACTCATTAAAATCAGTTTCGTCGAGTTCAACTTCATGATAAATGAATCCTTTTTCTTTGGCAAAACGCTTTGCAACATCTCTTTCATCTACGCTGTGTTTGCCTTTATAACCAGCAGTTATGGTATGTACTTCTCTTCCTGTATCTTTAGCTAAGGCTGCAATTGCACTTGAATCTACCCCCCCACTTAGCATTACTGCTACTGGCACGTCACTCCTTAAACATAAATCTACTGATTCTCTCATTAGTCGAAGAGTCTCAGATTTAGCTTCTTGCACACTACCTACAAACCTACTGGCTAAATTCCTTTTCCAGTAAGTAAATTTTTGTAGGCCCGAATCATCAACTAAGATATATTGGCCGGGTTCAATTCGCTTAATTTGCTCAATATATGTATCTTTTTTACTGGTTGGTGCAGTGTATCTGATGGGAGCTAACAGTTGCTCTAAATTAATTTGTGGCTTCGCTATATAATATTTCAGTATTGCCTTCAATTCAGTACTTACCACTACTCCACTCGGAATTTCGGCAAAATATAAGCTTTTCTCTCCAACACGATCTCTTGCCGCAAAAAGTTGGTTTTCATGAGTATCCCATAAACAAAACGCAAACATACCACGTAAATGCTCTAAGCACTTTACTCCGTATTCTTCATAGAGATGCAAAATAGTTTCAGAATCACTTTCTGAATTGAATACGTGTCCTTTATCTTGTAAATCTTTCTTTAACTCGATATAATTGTATATTTCTCCGTTACAAATTAATACCAATGATTTATCTTCATTGAACAATGGTTGTTTACCTTTCTCTATTCCAATGATTGATAGCCTAACTTGTGCCATGCCGCATTTTTCATCATACCAAATACCTCGATCATCCGGACCTCGATAATGCATTTCTTCATTCATTAGGATGAGCCTCTCCTGGTCTGCTTTGGAGATTTCTGTATATCTAAAAACAGCTGATATTCCACACATAAATAGTAAATATTTGTATTTTATATTCAAATATTTGATTGGTAAATCAAATTCTGAATGACTTGGTAGATGGCTTGTGTGTTCTGAGAAGAAGAGAAATTTTCTTTCGCATAATTGAAGGCTATTTCACCCATTCTATCCAACTCTGAGGGCTTGTCTAAATAATAAGCAATATTTTGAGCTAATTCTTCTGGATTGTTTAGCTTATATAAAAAGCCATTTACACCATTTTTTATAATTTCCTCATTTGCTCCGGATTTACTGGCAATAACTGGCATTTTGTGGAGCATATATTCAATACTTACTCTTCCAAATGCTTCATCACGAGATGGCATTATGCCTAAATTCATTCCAACGAGTAATTTGTTTACATTTTTCTGATGACCATAAAGGATAACATTACTTTTTAATCCCTGTTGGTTTATGTATAGCTCAAGTTCTTCTAAGTAAAGTTTCTTAGCTGTCCCAATCAGATGTAAGCGAACGTTTGATTTTCCTTTTTCTTTTAATATTTTAATTGCTTCTAAAATATTAAATTGATTTTTTTGCTCACATAATAATCCTACACAACATATATTGATATTTTCATCAAACATATTATTGATTCGCTTATACTCTAAATCAATGCTTATTCCATTATATATTCTCTTGACTTTTTCATCGGGTAATAAATCATTGAATGCTTTATTAATAAAATCTGAAATAACAATGTACTGGTTTGCCGCTACTTTTAAAATTTTTTTGGAAAGCTTTAGTCCTAATGAAAACCTTAAATTAATTTGCTCCATTGCTTCTCTAATGTGCCAAATATGAGGGCATTGTAGTTTTTTACTCAAAAAATAACCTACATTTATGGTAATTGAATTGCTGTAAACCAAGTCTATTCCATCATTTTTTACAAGTCTTGCCAATCTTGGAACTCGTATTAAATTAATAATTTGTTTCCTAAAATTTAGAAGCATTTGAAAAATTCCAGTATCTGCGTTAACCCACCAATAAAAATGGGAAATATAATACTTTATATCATTGTCTTCTAAAAAA
>JACCDQ011522483.1_pt1 | contig 18083 bp, 16 predicted proteins | sample 7446031 | NCBI WGS metagenome assembly JACCDQ01 (sample SAMN15323442, study PRJNA562643) | freshwater metagenome | isolation source: river surface water | place: USA:Blue River Watershed | collected 2017-08-17
CAGGACATCGGTGTCGAGCTGGTTCAGGCGGCAGTCGAAGCCGGCTACAGACGATTCGACACTGCTGCTCTCTACGACAATGAGTTCGAGGTCGGTGCTGGTCTGCGCAAATGTGGCCTGCCGCGCGAAGAAGTTTTCGTCACCACAAAGATTTGGAACGACCGTCACGGTTTCGATAACGCAACCGAAGCGATCGATGAGTCCCTGGCCCGCTTGAACATCGAATACATCGACATGCTTTTGATCCACTGGCCGTGCCCGATGAAAGGTCTATTCGTCGAAACCTGGCAGGCTCTCGAAAAGGCGCTAGAGAGCGGCAAGGTTCGCGGCATTGGGGTCAGCAACTTCCATCAAAACCACTTGGAGGAGCTGAAAACAAACTCGAGCGTTGTTCCGGCTCTAAACCAGATCGAACTCCACCCGGGCCTGCAACAGCGCGAACTAAGTTCGTTCAACGCGAGTGCGGGCATAGCCACCGAGGCCTGGTCACCGCTAGCTCGAGGAAGATTCAACGACAACGAAACCCTTCTCGGGATCGCTTACAAGCATTCACGTTCGATTAGCCAAGTGATTCTGCGCTGGCAAATCGAACTCGGAAACCTTGTAATTCCAAAAACATCAAATCCCGACCGACTGGCTGAAAACATCGATGTTTTCGACTTCAGCCTCGACCACGAAGACCTGAAACAAATCGCTTCACTCGAATCCGGGCTTCGCACCGGACCAAACCCAGAGGAGTTCAGCTAGACATGAGAGTACTAATTTCTGGTTACACGGGACTTGTGGGAACAGAGGTGGCAAAGCAACTTAGAGCCGCAGGTCACGAAGCGATCAAACTCGAGCGGGACGAACCAAACCTTGCCGAACTTATCGAGACCATCGACGCGGTCGTCAACCTCGCCGGTGCTACTACCGGCAAGATTCCCTGGACAAAGAAGTACAAAGAAGAAATCGTCAGCTCAAGACTTGAAACTACCAAGAAACTTGTTGCAGCCATCAACGGCGCTAAGCGGAAACCAACGGTTTTGGTTAGCGGTTCGGCATCGGGTTTTTACGGCGACTGCGGCGACCAATGGCTGGACGAAAACTCCCCCAAAGGCAACGGGTTCCTTTCTGACCTAGCCGCTCAGTGGGAGGCCGAAGCACAGAAGGCAAACACAAGAGTCGTCCTTGTAAGAACCACTATGGTGATGTCACGCAGCAAAGGCGCGCTCGGCAAACTCTTGCCACTAATCAAGTTAGGCATCGGAGGGCCGCTTGGTTCTGGTAAGCAGTGGTGGGCATTCATCAGCCTCCAAGACGAAGCCGCAGCCATCCTCCACCTGATCAACAACACCCAAACATCGGGGGCCTATAACCTCACGGCTCCAGAACCCGCAACGTGCGAGCAGATCGTAAAGTCTCTGGCTAAGGGCCTTAGGCGCCCTGCCCTGCTTCGGGTGCCAAGCTGGGCGATGAAACTACTCATCGGCGAGGCTGCCGTGGAGCTACTTCTCTGCAGCCAGAAAATGCGCGCTGACCGCATGATCGAATCTGGTTTTGTGTTCAGCCACCCGACTCTAGAAGAAGCTTCGGCTTACGTGCTCTCGGAAGAATTGCCCAGCTGACGAATAAATCTGAACGAGTGGATCGCTACAGCTAGAGATAGCAACCCACCGACCAGGTAGGGCAACCGCAAATCTACCTTTGCGATGATTCCACCCACTAGCGCTCCCAGGGGCATCATTCCCCAAACCAGCGTTCTTCTGGCGCCGTGGACTCGACCGAAGAGTTCGTTTGGAATGAGCGTGTGGTACACGCTCATAAGCAAGACGTTCCAGGCAGCAATGTTTAAGCCGGCCACGAACGAAAACACCATGAAGTAATAGACATTCGGCGATAGCCCCTGCAGAGCCTCGAAAATCGTGGTCAGAGTTATCGACCAAGCAAGCACGGTTCCGCGGCCAAAGCGTTTTGAAAGCTTTGGCGAGATGATTGCTCCGAGCAAAGCTCCCAGCGCGCCACCAAGTAGCACGACTCCGTAGGCGGCCTCCGAGACGCCGAGAGTGTCTCGCATGAACAAAACAGCGGTTGCGGTTGCCACGTTGAAGCCAAATCCGACAGCGGCAGTGGCAATTACCAGCCGCAGAATTCTCTTCTCACCCCACAGGTACTTCATGCCATCGGTCAGCTGAGAACGAAAAGTCGGTTGCTGTTCGACTTTTTCTTTCTTGACCAAATACTTTCTTGGAATCAATGCGATGAGAATTGCAGCGAGGGCAAAACCAAATGCGTTGATGCCAAAAGGGGCGAACGCGGCGGCAGCGAAAATGACAGCGCCCAGCGGGAGCCCGATGAACGACTGCAAAACCGTGTCGCTGATCTGAAAACGTGAGTTGCCTCGTTCGAGTTTCTCTTTACCGAGGATTGAAGGAATTACCGACTGCAGAGCAGTGTCGTTGAATACATCGGCGGTTCCAATTAGGAATGTCGCCAGCAAAAGACCGTAGATATTGAGTTGCTCGAAGTAGATCGAAAAGGCAAGCAATGTGGCAACCACCGCTCTAAAGATCGCAACGGCGACGAGAGTGCGACGACGATCAATCCGATCGACAAGTGTGCCGATGGCAATTGCGAAAAGAAGCCAGGGCAACAGATACATCGCCCCAGCCATGGCGATCAAAACCGAGTCTTTGGTGAGCTGATAAGCAAGCAGAGGAGCGGCTGCAGCCATAAGGCCATCGCCAAGTTTCGCCGAGGAGAATGCCGCCCACAACCGGTTGAAAGCCGAACCTAGCTTTTTTGTCTGAGGCACTCTGCTCCTTTGCGCGACTTACAGACTAAAACAAAACGCCCCGATGCCGATGCATCGAGGCGCTTCGTCTAAGCGATTACTTCTTTGGAGCGGCCTTCTTAGCAGCTGGCTTTGCGGCAGGCTTTGCAGCAGCCTTAGGTGCAGCCTTCTTAGCAGCAGGCTTTGCAGCAGGCTTAGGTGCAGCCTTCTTAGCGGCAGGCTTTGCGGCTGGCTTCTTGGCAGCAGGCTTCTTGGCAGCAGGGGTTGCGGCCTTCTTAGCGGCGCTGTCAACAGCCTTTACAGCAGCCTTGGTTGCAACCTTGGTGGTCTTGACGACAGCCTTAGCGCCCTTCTCAACTGCCTTGTCAACTGCCTTGTCTACAACCTTCGCGGTCGCAGCTACCTTCTTCGAGGCAACCTTGGTGGTCTTGGCAACGTTCTTCTTGACGTCCTTCTGGACTTCCTTAGCCTCGGCTACAACGTCTTCAACTACATCTTCAACAACTGCCTTTGCAGCTGCACCAGCAGCCTTGAGGTTCTTTTCGTTTTTCTTGAAGATCTTCTTCGCGCGATCAAAAATGCTCACAGTAACTCCTACTTAAAAATTTGGGGGTGGGGTTTGTTCTTTGTAAGTTTAGTGGAAGAGCGTCAGTTGGCTCTTCTGCGACGAAGAATTTCGTCCAGTGTTTCGCTGTCCAATTTCTCTTGAACTTCGAGTTCCACCACATCAGCAAGTTTCGGTGTCTCCAGTTTTCCCACTCGACTCTGGTAAGTCTGAGCAGGCACTTGTTCGGCACGCCAGGCTCGCGGGTTGCTCGCGTCCACATTCTCAACAATTGCTTTTGCAGGCAGAGTACCTGCGGGGATTTTGGTGCGGCGAGAGTAGCCATCCGCATTCAACGAACGAGCGCGAACGACGCTAACCCTCACAGCGGTCAAAGCAATTAGCAGAACCCCTGCGCCGGCAAAACTTAGCCAGTACTGCGCCTGGAGCGCGGCTGTGAGCGTGGTGATGGCTCCGGCAACCGCTAGCAAAACCGAGCCAAACCGAAAAGCCTGTAGTCGTGCGTTTGTGTTACGCGACTCTCGATTTAGCTTCTGGTTGAGGGCTGCCTTACGAATCGAAGTGCTCTGCTCTTTAGGCTCACCTCTGCGAGCCCAGGTCGGAACAAAAACGATGAACCAGACTGCCGCGAAAGCGACGAGCATCAAGCCACCGGATCCCGCAGAGAAGTTCATGCTTCAACGATATGAGACGCCGCTTTAAGGCCGTGGCATTTCAACTTGCGTGTTCGTTTTTCTTTACTTTTTTCACACGCCACGGGTAGTCGATTTTGGGCACTCGGTTCTGCATCCAGCGATTCAAAACTCCCCCGACGACCTCTTCTGATGTCAGGGCGAAAACGTAGTGATCGCGCCAAGCTCCATTAATGTGAATGTAACGCTCTTTGAGGCCCTCAAATCGAAAGCCGAGTTTTTCCACGACCCTAAGCGAAGCGGAGTTCTCTGGGCGAATGTCTATCTCAACTCTGTGCAACTGCTCCTTGTCGAACAGGTAATCGGTAACCAATGCGACAGCCGTTGGCGTTACGCCTTTTCCGGCAACTTCAGGGGCTACCCAGTAACCGAGGACTGCACTCGAGACGGATCCGTAGAGGATGTTGGCGACATTCAGCTGCCCGATAAGTTCGCCTCGATACTCGATGACAAAGGGCAATGCCTCGTTGCGCTCGAGCTGCTTCAACAAGTTGCGCACCATGGCTTTGATGTCGAACGAAGTTGGCCCGGTCGGCGAAGTGGCCTCCCATGGACGAAGCCAACTTCGATTCCCTAGAATCAGCGCCTCGAGCGCCTTGACATCTCGCATGCGCACCAGGCGCAACCGAACGTCTCCGTGGATCAAAGCGAAGTTAAGGGGCACGATGGCAAGATTAGTCGCATGGAAGAATCTTCGGTGCAGGTGGCGAAACGCGCGCTTCGCAGAACCGCCCGAAAACGACGTGAACATGGGTTCGATTGCAAGGACGCTCACTCACACCAAATCATTGAGCTGATCAGTAATCGCGGATACAAAACTATTGCAGCGTTCGTTGAATTCGATAATGAACCCGACCTTTCGCTACTTAGGCGATGGTGCAGCGAGAACGAGGTGGACGTGTTGTTGCCAGAGATCCTTGACGACTCCTCCCTCACCTGGCACTGCGGGTCGAAGTCACGTTGGCTAAGCGAGGCTGAACTGATTGTGATACCAGCTCTGGCAGTTGGTCGCGACGGTTCGCGTCTCGGGCGTGGTAAGGGTTACTACGATCGAGCCCTGGTGGGCACTTCTGGCTTGCGGCTTGCCACGGTTCACGACGAAGAAGTGTTTGACGCAGTACCGATTGATTCAAATGATCAAAAGGTGTCACTGCTAGTTTCCTGCTCGAACATCTTTGAGGCACCAGCGACTTAAACTAGATGAATGCCCACCTATTCATACGTTTGCAAAGCCTGCGAGCACGCGTTCGACATCCAGCAGTCGATCCACGACGAAGCTCTCACAGAATGCCCCAACTGCAAAGGTGAACTTCGTAAAGTTTTCGGTCAGGTGGGTGTGACTTTCAAGGGCAGCGGTTTCTACCGAACAGACAACGCGGGCCCGAAGAGCGACTAACCCCAGTGCGGCGGCTTGTCGTCCTTTAGGCGGCGATCATTAGTCGAGCCAGCTTCTCCCCAGCCCAAATCGGAGTCGTCTTTAGAACGTTCGTCAAACAAAACCGGTTGACTCTTGGCGAGCGGAAGTCCCAGAGCTAACGCGATTCTCATTGCCGTGGTTTGAGGATCGCTGAACAGCTCAAAACTGTGCACCTTTATGAGCTGCCAACCCATGCCCTCGAGAAGTGCTGGGTGAAGTCGGAGTCGGTCGGAAATCGGCTGACCCAGATCAAGCCAATCTGCCTGCACAACGGCCGCCTTGTTTCCGTAACTCATCACCATCGGTAAACGGGCGCCGTAGCCGAGGGTCACCCGAACTCCTAGCTTTCGAAGTCGCAGCGCTAAGTCGGTCAACATCGGATCGACAACGTCGTCCGTTTCCGTTTCCGACTCAGACGTCGAGTGCCCAAGGATGTCGTTCATCAGAGTAGCTAGAGGCCAGTTACCCGGCAGATTCTCGAGCGCGGAGACCACCGTGATGCGAGCGCGAGCCGAAACCAAGAGGTTCGCCACAAACTTTCTCGCCTCTCTGCTCGACAGCAGCTCGGGGTTCTCCGTGAGTCCAAGGCTAAAGATCACAACATCTGAAATCCGATGAGAGAGTTCTGCGATCGTTACGACCTCAAACTTCTCTCGGCCGTGAGAGTCGAAAAACTCCTCCAACTCGGGATAACGCAAGAGGTTTGCCTGTATCTCGACCCGAACTTCTTCAGCAAATTGTTCGGATGCCGTACCGACCAGCAGCGAAAGCTCCGGATGATTCCTGGCATGCTCGAGGACTAGGCTGACCGTCTTTTCTAGCTCAGCCTTTCTCGACTTCACATTTACATAAAGAAAGTTCGAATCCCCTAGGTACTCTGACGCGGTTGGCTCAAAGTTGATTCGGTTTTGGTAAAACTCACGGTTTATCAGAGCGCCGAGAGTCTGACCGTTTTGACGCCACGACCTCCTCAACGTAACGCTGCCAAACAGCTCGTGAACGACGGCGAAAATCGACCGGTCGGCTGCTTCAAGCGCTATCGGGGCTTCTAGGCATTCGATTTCAAAACCAAGCGGCGACGCAATCGCCTCATCGCCGAAAGCAATCACTTGCTCAACTCGCCTGAGGGCACTTAAGTTTTCCGCCGTTGTTGTGCCGGCGGCATCCAAGACAAGCGCGACGTCAAATTCCTGATTCGCCAAACTGGCTGGCACATCGAAGGGCGAGGTAAGCACTACCGAGCAGAGAAGTTTGGCGATGTTTGGTGCTACCTCAGAAACCTCGGCAACGGTTGCACGCTTGGTTCTAAGTAGTTCCTTTAGAGCTGCCGATTCGGCTCCGGCCTGCAGCGCGGTCTTCCAGAGTTCAGCCTGCTGAGCTGCCAGACTTGCAGCGCCGAGTCCAACGACGGTTTCATCGGCAATGCGGAAATCGCTTTCGAGCACTTCGATTTGCTCTGGCGTGTACGCGAGCACACGCGAGTCCTTGGCAACGGCGTATTCGAGTGCGCTCTGCCAGTAAACCAAGTCGAACTCCAAAGCCAGTTGCTCTTTTGAGACGTGGATTCTGGCAAAGTCTCTAGCGACCGAGCCAAGACCAAGCTCTCGAAGTTCGGCGACGACACTTGCTCGCTCAGCGAAGTTCTTTAGCGGTAAGAGGTCGGTTGCCATCTTGTGAAGAGCCGACTTCAGGTCTGACAGGCTCAATTTCACCAGAGGAACCGCGTCGGAACTCGGATCAAGGTGCCTTTGAATTGCCGCGAGGTCGGTAGCGAATGCGTGGTGCGCTACCTGGAGATCGCTAACCCCTGCAGGAACCCAAGGGGTGCGCTCACCTGTCGTGATCGAGGACCAGAGTTCCTTTTGTTCTCTCACTTCAATGAGTGCAGTGTGGAGATCGGAAACGTGCATGCCCGGGCGAAGGTACTCTTTGGCAAGTTTTCGCAGTCTTCTTCGATCGCTACCAGATATGTCGGACTTTGCGGTCCGAGGTCCGGTTGCCAAGACCAATGGAGTGAGGTCACGCTGGTAAACATCCTCAACGAACCGGTCAAGAGTGAGGCGGACACCGCTGGCAAGTTGCAGATACACGCCCCAATCCTCAAAACTCGAGGCTGGCTTGAAGCCGGCAGTGCTTACGAATTCCGACATCGCAGCGAAGTGCGAATCAAAATTTTCCGACAGTCTCTTGGCAAGATCGGACGCGTCTTGGACTTCGTCCGCGTTTTGGAACCGAGCGCCAAACCACGGAGTGTCCTGAGGTCCAAAGTCGAACTCGCCCAGTTCACTAGCCTTCGTCAACAATTCAAGTGCCCGGGTTGGGTCCTTGTGCTGGATTAGTTTCGACTTCGAGATCCTCGCTGCCGACGTTGGCGCATTCGGCATAAGGCTAATCGACGCGAGCTTCGAAAGAATCTCGCCAATCGAGTGCTCGAGGTCTGGGTTCACCCGCGCCAACGCGTCTAGGTAATCAGAAACCGCCTGTTCGGACTTCTCTCGGTCGGAAATCGCCGTATCCAAGTCGGCCGGTTGAGCCTTCTCGTGCCGCGAAATTGCAGCCACCAAATCAAACCAGGTTGAATGCGTACGGATGCCGAGACCACCGAGACCAATCGATGAAAGCCGGTCCGCAAGTTCGTTTAGTGTCTGGCGTCGCGGGGTCACAACTAGGACGCGCTTGCTGCTCTGAACCAGGTTCGCGAGCACGTTAACGACGGTTTGGGTGTAACCACAACCCGGGAGAGTTTCGACAGCAAACGAGTCTCCGGCCACCGCCTTGGCCACTATGAGTTCTTGAACCGAATCGGCATCGACAACCAAACGAACAGCGGGCTTATCGCCGCTAGGTTCATCCACCTCAGCTAAACCGGCTAATTGGCGAAGAAGTTTGGTTTCACCTTTTGGAAGATCACTCTGCATCAGCAACGGCTCGATGGCGAAGTTGCCGACTACTAAGAGCCTGCTCGATTCAAGGTTTGCCTCTGACCCAACCTGCTCGCTGACATACTCGAGGACTTCGATTGGAAGCAGGTCTTGAGACGCGTTTGCCAGTTCAATGAGCTTTGAAGTGTTTAGGTGAACCCCGTAACTGACTTCAAGTGCGGTTACCAACCCGGGGTTAACCGCTGGGCCACCAACCAAGGCCACCTCGTAGTCATCCGTTTTCCGACGCAAGCTGACTGGCCGAAGGATGATTGGCAGTTCTAGATCAAAACCGGCATGGTTGAGATTTACTAAGCCTGAGGCGAGATAGACCGTCTCTAGGCCAGCTTGCTGAACTAAATCTGATCCGCGCTTGGCGATTCGCTTTGCCGCGGCCAAGCTCTGCGAGAAGGCAAGCGGTTCACGAAACAGACTCGAGAGAGTTGTGACTCTAGCTGTCGCAAACTGAGCCAAGCCGCCGGGGTGAGCTTTCTCTAGGTTTAGCTGCCCGAAAGTATTGGACTCAAAGTTAAGAAGTGGATTGGAGTTTCCAATCGAACGAATTTCGCGAGCCCAAGCATCCAATTGACCAGAAGTTTGTAGGGTTTCGCTCACATTTCAAGCGTATCTTTGAGGGCCGCCAAAGCCTCGTAAGGCAGCGGCAAAATGCATCAAGGTATATTTGTGACCGAGCCCTCGTAGCTCAGTGGATAGAGCAGTGGTTTCCTAAACCATGTGCGGAAGTTCGATTCTTCTCGGGGGCACTTTAGGCGGCTTCTAAGAAATCCACCCACTCGGGATCCACCGACTCGGCACCGCGAATCGTCCAGGCCATACCGGTCGGCATTCGTGGCGTGAACTTGAGTTCCCAGCCCAGTTCATGGAGCGTTTTGTCACCTTTTAGGTTGTTGCACTTTAGACAGCAGGCAACCAGGTTGTCCCACGTGTCTTTGCCGCCCCTCGATTTGGGCTGAACGTGATCGATTGTGTTGGCCGGCCTGGCACAGTATGCACACTTGTTGGCATCGCGTCTAAGAACACCCCGCCTGGACAATGGCACGGATCTCGAGTTCGGAACGCGTACGTAACGACTCAGCAGGATCACTCGCGGCAGCTCGAAGCTGCCTCGGGCCGAGTGAACCAACTGGTCGGTATCACCGGCGATAACAGTTGCCTTTTGGTTCAAAACCAAAATCAAGGCGCGCTTGAACGAAACGACTCCGAGCGGTTCGTAACCCGCATTCAAAACCAGTGTCCTCATGTAACTCCTAAAACAAAAAACGCGCCGACTCTTTTCAGAGACGACGCGCCTAGCTAGAGAGCTTCTCAGCCCTTTGCGAATGGTGTAGATGATAAACGTGCTTTGTTGGCATAGTCACAGATTATGCGCGCAGTACGCGAGAAAACGTTCAAAACGCTTACGCGTTTATTTCAATTTGGTTAACGGTTCAAGACGCGAATGAAGTGGTAGTTCTCCACGAAGATGTTCGCTAGCTTGACGTGGTCACCACGTCTAGGCGCGTGGTAGAACTGGCCATTGCCCGCGTAGATTCCATCGTGGCTGAGGTTGTCGAAGATCACGATGTCGCCCGGGCGCGCGTTCTCTGGCTTCACGCGAACCGCGAGACCCATCTGAACCATGTAATCCTGGCCGCTCACGGAGTGGTGCATCGGAATACCAAACTGAGCAAAGACATACTTCACGTAACCGGAGCAGTCGAAACCTCGCGGGTTCTCGCCTCCGAATACGTAAGGGGTACCCACGTACTGGGCCGCCACCTTCATGATGAGTTCAGGTGTCATCTTCGGGTACTTAGGGTTGGCGATCCACTCTTCGGCGGTCGGGCCGTTCCACTTGCGGTATTCGTTGATGGTTTCGCGATAGACAACTGCGGAAGCGCTGCCGGTCTTGTACTTAGCCTCGCCAGCAACGTACTTGGCTTTGGCAATCGCGCCAACGGTGAACTCTTGGGTGTCTTCGCCCTCGATCAGGTCGCTCACCGTCGCGGTGGTGATTCCGGCCTGAGCAGCGATAGCGGGGCTGAATGCGTAAGAAGGAAGCGTGAAAGAAGTTACCAGACCGGCGGAAACAGCCATAGTTGAGAAGTTGATTACCTTGCGCTTCAGGACGTTCTGCTTGGGCGCTGGGCGAACAATCGAGTTGCCCGAGGCTGGTGTGTCGATCGAAGGTTTAATCTCTTGAGCCTGCAGGCGGGCGGCAGCTAAGGCTTGCTTAGCAGCCTTTGCTTCGGCACGGCGCGACTTAGCGCTCTGCTTCTCCTGAACGGATCGACGGCTGCGCAACTCGAACTGATCGAGGATGCTTACTTTCACATCTGCGCGGCGTCTACCACTTGGCTTTTTGGCCAAAGTTAACCTCCGAGGTCCTTCGGTTACCGGATTTCTAAGTTTACCCGAGAACCGAATTTATTACGATTTGTGAGGCTGTGAATCCGCTGAAAACTAGGCGGCGACAAACAGATGGACCGCTAGATCGTGGTCTAGAGCCACACCTTCGTCGTGCCCGGCAGCGGTGATAAAAATTCGTCCAGCGGCGTGTTCCGCCGAGATCTTCGCACCCGGCACAATTCCCAATTCGAAAAGGTTGGCTAGAAACTCGGGGTCAATTTGAACTGTTTCCGCAATGCGCAGGAGGGTTAGTTCGTGGGCCTGACCCGCCGAAGCGAGCACCGATGTCAGCGGTGTTACTCCTGCGGCAAAGTCAGGGTTTGCGCCGACCCCCAGCTCCTCGAGCCCTGGAATCGGGTTGCCGTAAGGTGAAATGTCTGATCGGGCAATCAACCCGAGAATCTTGCGTTCAACCTGCTCGCTCATTACGTGCTCCCAGCGGCAGGCTTCTTCGTGGACAAACTGCCATTCAAGGCCGATGACGTCTGCCAAGAGCCTTTCGGCTAAGCGATGCTTGCGCATCACGCGCACGGCATCGATACGGCCGGCAGGCGTGAGCTCTAGGTGACGATCGTCTCTAACTATTAGGAGTCCATCGCGCTCCATGCGAGAAACGGTTTGCGAAACAGTTGGCCCAGAGTGGTGAAGGCGCTCTGAGATGCGGGCGCGCATCGGAGTCTGACCTTCTTCTTCGAGTTCGAGAATCGTGCGCAAATACATTTCGGTCGTATCGATGAGATCGGTCATGTTCCTCCTGCCTTTTAATCAAGACTACAAGCGCGTCGCCCCAGGACCTTAGAGGTTGGATATACTTACCCAATGGCACAGATTGAAATCCCAAGCGACCTAAAACCCTTCGACGGGCGATTCGGTTGCGGACCTTCCAGGCTCAGAGAAGCCCAGCTCGCGGCTTTCGCCAGCGAAGGCGCCAAACTGATGGGAACCTCACACCGCCAAGCGCCGGTGAAGAATCTAGTGAAGCGGGTCCAAGAGGGACTCATCGAACTTTTCCACAATCCAGCTGGCTACGAGATAGTGCTCGGCAACGGCGGATCAACCGCCTTTTGGGATGCCGCCGCTTTCTCACTCGTCGAAAAGAAGGCTCAGAATCTGGTCCATGGCGAATTCGGCTCTAAGTTCGCAACTGCCCTCACCAATCCTTGGCTTGAGAACCCGACCGTGATCAACGGTGAACCGGGTTCGAGATTGCAACTAATCGCCGAAGCGGGCGTTGACTCTTACGCCTACGCGCAGAACGAAACGTCAACCGGTGTGGTTACCCCGGTTTCTCGAGTAGCGGGAGCCGATGCCGGGGCTCTCCACTTCACCGACGCAACCTCAGCAGCCGGTGGAATCGACTTCGACCCGACCGAGACAGATGTTTACTACTTCGCACCTCAGAAAAACTTCGCCTCGGACGGCGGTCTTTGGCTTGCTCTAATGTCACCGGCGGCAATTGAACGTGCCGAGCGCATTGCAACTTCAGACCGTTACATCCCAGAGTTCTTGAGCGTCAAGACCGCCATCGACAACTCGCGCCTAAACCAGACTCTCAACACTCCGGCAATCGCAACCCTGTTCCTTCTGGGTGAGCAGATCAACTGGATCAATGAGAACGGCGGACTCGCCTGGGCTGCGGCTCGAACCAAGGCCGCCAGCGACCACCTTTACCAGTGGGCCGAATCGGCTAGCTTTGCCACCCCATTCGTGCAAAACCAAGAGCACCGCTCGCAGGTTGTTGTGACTGTCGATTTCGATGGGGTGGATGCAGCCGAAGTTGCCAAGGTTTTGCGAGCTAATGGAATTGTTGACGTCGAGCCATACCGAAAGCTCGGCCGCAACCAGCTTCGCGTCGCTACCTTTGCAGCAACCGAACTGAATGACGTTGAACGACTCACCAAAGCGATCGACTTCGTCGTCGGAGAGCTCGGCTAATGAAGTTCTACGTGAAGTCGAGTGAGAGACGAGAAGATCCCGCTCCGCTAAACACGAACCCGCTGGTTGCTATCCGGATTGGAATTGCGGTGTGGCTAGGCATCCTTATTGTTTTGCTTGCCGCGCCCGCGGCGATTCCGGCCGCGCGACCTTGGTGGCCTTACACCTGCGTCGTCGGAATCATCCTCGGCGTCTTGGCCCTCCTCAGGTACCGCAAGCGCTAGTTCGGTTTCTTCAACTTCTTCAGGCTCGTCGCCGTCGTCGGTTTCTTCAAAGTCGTCCGCGTCATCGTCTTCAGCCTCATCATCGATGTCATCCGAATCTTCGGCTTCTTCGGCCTCAAGCGCGGCCTGGCGCTCGAGCTCGAGCTGCAGGGCTTTGTAGTCTGCCAAACGCTCGGACCAAGGCACCCAGTCTGGGGCAATCAACGAGTTTTCGCCAGGTAGCAATAGAAGTTCGCTGAGGGTTGGCTCTTGCCCGGCAGGCTCGTAAACGGTTACCGACCAACGCCAGTCGAGATACCCCTTGAGCTTGCTCTCGAATAGGTATGTGGTTGTGTCGTCGCCCTCGTCGATTGCCTCAATGAAAGCGCCAGCTTCTGCACCGTCTGCCGCAAGCGCGGCTAGAGCGAATTCCTGGTTCGACTTGGCTTTACGCATCTAGTTCGTCAGCAACCTTGCGGAGAATCGCGGCAATTCGCGCACTCGCCTTAGGGTCTGGCAGACGACCGTTCTTGAACGACGGACCGAGCCCATCGAGAAGACGAATTAGATCCTGAACCATAATGGCTAGTTCGTCGGCAGGCTTCTTGTCGCGTCGAGCAAGGCTGACCGGAGCTTCGAGGATGCGAACAGACATTGCCTGTGCGCCGCGCTTGCCGTCGAAGAGGCTGAACTCGACTCGGGTGCCGTTCTTAACGGAAGTCACGCCGGCTGGGAGGGCGGAACCGTGCAGGTAAACCTCCTGGCCCTCATCGGATGCGATGAAGCCGAAGCCCTTTACGTCGTCGAAAAACTTAACTTTGCCGGTTGGCATTTGGCACCTCCATTGTGTCCTCACTATTTTACCTGTCGAGCCGACAACTGGCTCAGGTATCCTAGAAGGATGGCTAAAGCAAGTGACCCAAAGAAGAACCGCGTCGAGACCACTCTCGCTTACATGATCGTTGGCGTTGTCGGCGTCTCGCTGTTAACCATCGTGGTCGTCCTTGCTGCCTACGCAATGAACTACCGCGAACTTCCGGTGCTGCTAGCTCTGCTCCCAATGATCGGACTCCCCGTCGGAGCGTTGCTGCTGATCTCGCTGTTCATCGTCCAGGCCAGAAACAAAGCCAAAGACAAGCGCTAACCCCGACCCAATGAGCCAAGTTCTCGAACTAGCCGGCCGCCTCAGGTCACTGAGCGACGAGGAACTAGTTCGCCTTCTGCGGCTTCGAGGGGGCACGACTAAGAAACTCAAAGATTTTTTCGACCTAGCCGAGTGGCTTCTTCAACCGCGAAATCTCGAGGTCCTCGTCAATTCGCTGTCTAGATCAGCTCTCGAATTCGCCAGCGGTGCCGGCGGAGAGAGCACCAACCCTCTGCTTGTTTTTCTAAAGAGTCATGGCCTCGTCAAATACTCACCGCCTTCTCGTGGCTTCGCCCAAGTCTCTGGGGCACGCATGGCCGACGATGGGATAGCCGGAATCCACGCGTTTGAATGTCTAACCGCTATCACCGAATTGATTTTTGAACTCGAACACAGCGAGCTCAGTGACACAGGAAAACAAGGACTCGCCTCCAGCGAAGCGAAGCGAATCGCACCGCTCATTGGCAAAGATCCGGACTTCGTGAAGAGCAACTTTGAGCTCGCAAGGGCGGCGGGCCTGATAACTTCGGTTGACTCGCGCTGGGCACTAACCGATCGAGCGTCTTGGTGGCTTGGCGCTGAACCAGAAGAGAGATGGTCTCTGCTAGCAAAGACCTGGCTGGAATTGCTCGGTTTCATAGCTGCCGATGAACTAGCCAGCCAGCTCTCGAGCGGGGCAGGCTTGGCAAGTACCCTTCGCGATTGCTTCCCCCTCGAGAGGTTTGAACCCGAAAGTCGACTCGGGCACGTCATCACTTACAGCGAGCTGATCGGGCTCTCGGTAGCCGACGAAATCGCAAGTTGGGCAATCCCCCTGGTTGAGGGCAAGCTCGAAAAAGCTTCCCAATTGATTTCTGGTTCGCTACCGAAACCTCAATCGAAAATCATCGTTCAAAGCGATCTGTCCATCATCGCTCCCGGCCCGTTGACGCCAAAAGACGAACGCGAACTTCGAGTATTTGTTGACATGGAGCAGGCCGGCTTGGCGTCGCGCTATCGCCTCTCGGCGTTGAGCGTGAGTTTCGGTCTTGAATCGGGGCTCACCCGCGCACAACTGACCTCTACTCTTGAGAGACTTTCGGCTAAGCCGCTGCCGCAGCCGGTCGAGTACCTGCTCGCTGAGTCAGAAAAACGCTTTGGTCGGGTTCGCGTGATTGAGGACAACCGAACGGGGGGTTGTTTTGTGAGCGCTACCGATGAAGTCCTACTCACCGAACTGGCTACCGAGGTTCGACTCAAGCCCTACGCACTGGTTCGCCAGGATCGAAACCTGCTCGCCTCAAAAATGAGTCGGGACCGAGTGTACGTTGGCCTGCGAAACATCGGACACATAGCCATTCGCACCGACAAGGACGGCAAACTCTTACCCCCGATTCGTTTTGTGGCCACAGCATCGGTTGAAGCCGAAACCGGCGACTGGGAGCAAACCGTTGCCCGGTTGCGCGAAAACGATCGCGCACTTAGCGAGAGTAGCGGTGACGAGGCGACGCTTCAGCAAATTCTGTTGGCTATAAAGCTGAAGTCCAAAATTCAGGTTTCCTACCTAGGTCAAGATGGATCGGAGGTCACTCTGACACTTGAACCCAATGGGGTTGCCAACGGTCGAGTCCGAGGTCGTGACCGCAAAGCGGATATCGAACGCACTTTGCCGCTAGCCAACATCACGTCGGTCAGTTTTCTTTAGTCTGTGGCACGAAATAGGCTATAAGGATGACCGCTGGACCCCTGATTGTGCAGAGCGACAAGACCGCTCTGCTCGAAGTTGATCACCCTCTAGCGGCCGACGCTCGGCATGACCTTGCGGTATTCGCCGAACTAGAACGGGCGCCTGAGCACATTCACACCTACCGAATCACGAGACTTGGTCTTTGGAATGCGCGCGCTGCCGGCCATGATTCGGATTTTGTCTTGGGAGTCTTGGACACTTACGCCAAATTTGCGGTTCCGCAATCCGTTCGAACCGACATCGCCGAGACCATGTCGCGCTACGGACGCCTAACGATCCAACGCGGAGAAGACGGCGAATTGGAGCTCGTCTCCGAAGACAAGCCCGTACTAGCCGAGGTTTCTCGACACAAGAAAATCGGAGAACTTCTCGGCGGTCGCATTAGCGAAACAACCTTCAGAATCATGCCTTGGGCGCGTGGGCAAGTGAAGCAAGAGCTGCTGAAGCTGGGTTGGCCGGCTGAAGATCTCGCGGGTTACACCGAGGGTACCCCTCATGCCATCGGCATGAACGAGAGCGGCTGGGCGATGCGCGGGTACCAACACCAGGCGATTGAGAAGTTTTGGGCTGGCGGATCGGGTGTAGTTGTGCTCCCCTGTGGCGCTGGCAAGACCATCGTCGGAGCTGGCGCGATGGCTGTCGCTAAGACCAACACCTTGATTCTGGTTACCAACACTGTCTCGGCCAGACAGTGGAAGAACGAACTGCTCAAGCGCACCACGCTCACAGAAGACGAGATTGGCGAATACTCGGGATCGGTCAAAGAGGTTTGCCCGGTCACTATAGCGACCTACCAAATCCTCACCACAAAGCGCAAAGGTGACTACGCACACCTCGAACTCTTGAATGCCAAGGACTGGGGGCTAATCGTTTACGACGAGGTGCACCTGCTACCAGCACCAATTTTCAAGATGACCGCGGACCTCCAGGCTCGCCGACGCCTCGGTCTGACCGCAACGTTGGTTCGCGAGGACGGCAAAGAAGGCGACGTTTTCTCGCTGATCGGACCGAAGAGATTCGATGCCCCTTGGAAGGAAATCGAAGCCCAGGGTTACATTGCACCTGCAGCCTGTTTTGAGGTACGGGTTGACCTACCTGAAACCGAACGCTTGGAATACGCAATTTCGAACCAAGACGACAGGTATCGAATCGCGGCCACATCACCGATGAAGATACCGGTGATCACCAAGTTGCTCAACAAACACAAAGGTGAGCCAACTCTGATCATCGGTCAGTACCTCGACCAAATTCACACCGTCGCCGACGCCCTGAAAGTCCCGTTCATCACCGGAGAAACCCCGGTTGATGAACGCGAAGTTCTGTTTCAGGCTTTCCGCACAGGTGAACTGACCACGCTTGTAGTTTCGAAAGTAGCCAACTTCTCAATCGACCTACCCGAAGCTTCGGTTGCCATACAGATTTCTGGCTCTTACGGCTCGAGGCAGGAGGAAGCCCAGCGCCTCGGTCGCCTGCTTCGCCCAAAGGCCGATGGTCGTACCGCGAGCTTCTACACACTGATCGCCCGCGACACAGTTGATCAAGACTTCGCGCAAAACCGTCAGCGATTCTTGGCAGAGCAGGGCTACTCCTACGAAATCGTGGACGCCGAGACCCTGGCCTAAGGCCCCGAAGACACTCTGCAAACTCTCAGGCTTCTTTCAGGAAACTAGAGCAGAATCGTGCCATGGAGACAATCAAAGTTCTTGTAGTTGACGATGAGTCGAGCATTCGCGCGCAGTTGAACCAAACCCTGAACTTCGGCGGATTCACCCCGCACGCGGTGGCTTCCAGCCAAGAAGCTCTTGAGGTTGCCAAGACCACCCCACCAGACTTTTTCATTCTCGATATCAACATGCCCGCTTTCTTGGACATCAACACCGAGAACCCGGAGGAGAGCGGTCGCAACGAGGGGCTAGCTCTGGCCAAAGAACTTCGCCGCCTCGGCCACACCGCCCCGATCCTGTTTCTGACCGCTAGAGACGACCGCGAGACAGAGGCATCCGGCCTGACCTTCTGGGGTGACGACTACGTGGTCAAGCCGTGGAGCAACGCCGCCTTGCTAGCGCGCATGAAAGCCATCCTCCGCCGCTCAGGTAACGACACCTATCGCCCTCGTTTCCTGAGCGTCGGCGAAGTGTCGGTTGACGAAGATGCCCACGAGGTTAAGGTCAACGGAACACCGGTTGAGCTCAGCCCGACCGAATACAAGCTCCTCACTTACCTCATGGAGAATCCGAACCGGGTGCTCAGTAAGGCGCAGATTCTCGATTACGTCTGGGAATACGACTTCAACGGCGA
>JACCDQ011507556.1_pt1 | contig 18078 bp, 23 predicted proteins | sample 7446031 | NCBI WGS metagenome assembly JACCDQ01 (sample SAMN15323442, study PRJNA562643) | freshwater metagenome | isolation source: river surface water | place: USA:Blue River Watershed | collected 2017-08-17
GACGTATGATGCTAAAAATCACACCATTAAAGAGATTTGTGAAACCTTGAAAGTGACGAAACCTACTTTGTACAAGTATCTGAAAAGGTAGTTTTGAAAAATGAAATTAGTGTAATTGATTAAAAAACAAACAATTAAATAATTCTCGTGGCGAATTTTCCCGAAATTTGGGTGATAGCCCATTATCCTTGTAAGGAAAAGTTAATTTTAAACTCATAGCATCTGTTGTCTATTTTGCTGCTGTTCGATAATGTCATCAATTTCAAATCTTGGGTTATCCTGTTGCTTATAAAACCTCTCCATATTAGCAGCGACTTCCTCGATTGTCAGTTTTCGAGTACCTGCGACTGGCTCTTTTACCACTTGCGTAGTGGGAATAGCTTTCACTTCCACTTTTATCTCAGCAGGTTTAGCTACTGTTGGAATGGCTGATGCTGTTTTGATAGGTATAGGTTTGAGTGTTCCCTGTTTTGATTTATTTCTCATGGCTCTTAATGTGTCAACTGAGACATCCATGTCGTACAACTCTTTCAATTTTTGTTTAATAAATTTGAGAGAGAATTCAGCATCGAAATATTTTTGGCAATATGGAATCAAAGCATTAGCCCAGTTACGATGCCCTTTCTCTTTTAACTCCTTGATGTTTTCCATATCCTCTAAATTGAACTTCTTCATATAAATTAATTCATCTAAAAACAGCTACTAATTAAGTGGTCACTAAGTAGTAACGAAGTAGTACTTAACTGACTATTAAGTAGTAATTAGCTGATAACTAAGTAGTCACTTGGTAGTATCTAAGTGGTTATTAGCTGGTAAGTAACTAGTCATAAGTAATAAATAAGTATCTATTTGTAATAATTACTATACAAATGTGTGAATAAAATAAATAAAAAGGTGTTAGTATATAATAATATGTTGCTATTATATTTACATATAGTTAATTTCTATTTGAAGCAAGAGGTGTCTTTTGCAGGTCATAAACCTGTAAAAGCAATCGTGCAAGCACTTAGTATTTCGTTAAATTCTTACTAGAAAGACTACATAATTAGAAGCAGATGGAAGAACTCAAAGACTCACGTAAAGGCGGAAGACCTCCGATTCCCAACAAACTCGACAAAACAATTCGAGTGAGAATCACAAGCGACGATTACCACAGATGTAAAACAATAGCTGAAGAGGCTAATATGAATGTGACGGAATATTTTAGAAAAATGATGACCGAAGGTAAAGTAACTAACCTATTTTCGGCTGAAGGAAAACGAGAAAAAATACAGTTAGCAGGGATGGCTAATAACCTCAATCAGCTCGTTAAAGAAGCTCATACTTATGGTATGACCAGTATAGAGAAAAAAGCGAATGCACTCTTAGATGAGATTCGTAGTATGTTAGATCGTTATGACGTATAAGTATGATAGCTAAAGCAACAGCTAAAGGAAAATCCTTTCAAGGGATTGTAAATTACCTCTTCAAAGGACGTTTAGCCCAACGAGGGAAACAGGAGAAGCAGGCCAAAATTCTCTGTGCATCGCCCGATTTAGAGCTGCCCTATAACCACGAAGACGAAGTAGGGATTAGTCGTTTGATTAAGAATTTCACCCAACAAACAAAGCATCACAAAGGTTATCAGCCAGATAGAGCCTATGTCGGGCATCATATTTTGTCATTTAGTCAAGACGATATTCGTTTATTAAATCCAGAAGATATTAATGCCATCGTAGAGCAATATATTCAAGATTCAGGCTTGCAGGATACCCAATACATAGCCGTTAGTCATGAAGATACCGATGATTATCACCTACACTTGGTATTTAATCGTTGCATGAATAATCGAAAACTGTATGATGATTCTTGGGAGAAAGTCAGAGCGATAGAAAAGGCTGTCGCTCTCAATCTCAAACACGATTTACCCCTCAAAGGTAAACAGCATGATGTCGCTAAAACCAGTGGCGTATGGGAATTTAGGATGCAACACGAGGATATTCAAGAATTAGCCAAAGACCCCTTACTCAAAGATATTCGTAATATGCACCATTTCAAGAAGGTATGCGAAACAGCGAATCAGAAAATGATCGAGGACGAAAAGACGGTAAAAGTAGGAGGGAAGAGCTATCGGAAAGTAGATTTAGAGGCGGTTTTCTTCAAGAACCGTAGAGATATGGCCAAAGAAAAGGGTTTTACCACTAAAAAAGTTCACTACAAAGCCACATCCAAGGATAAATCAAAAGAGATACCTGAATATCAACTGAAGCGAGACAAATACGAGACTCAACAGGAAGAAAAGGATACTAAAAAGCAAGTACGAAAAGAAGAAACAAGTACCTCTACCTCAACTCTTAGCGAGCAAAAGAATCAACAAAGCTTCAACTACAAAAAATCATGGAGTATGGATGAAGACGATTTTTTGAGTAAGAAGCGGAGAAGGAGGATTTAGGGGGATTAAAGTATTTTATCACTGTGTAAGACTATTCATTAAACTATGTCAGAGAGGTTAAAATCCCTGATATAGTTTAGTGAACACAGCCATCACGATCATCTCATCCGACCAATTTTCTGGCAATACCCCAGCCAATAGCTTCCTCTTTTCCCAGACTAATTTCGTCAGGGAGCAATATGTTAGTTCTGAATGTAATATTAAAAACTAAAAAGTTTACTATACCATTTTGGGTATAGTAAGTTTCAAAACCAAGTTTTTTTTAATCCAGAATTCTCATCTATAATTGTCCTTGTGGGAACTTGAATGGAACACCATTACAAAAAATGATAATTTGTTTGGTCAGGATTTTTTCGAGAAAGACGGTTCCCTCTAATTCCGTTCTATACCCAGCATCAATAATCTTCCGATAACCTTTCATAATTGGCAGAGTTCATTAAAGCATAGTTAAATACTCGGTAAATGGAACTTTCCTTAGTAAGCGCAAGATGATGAAACGTCTCCCGCCATTGGTGGAATGGGATATGGTTCTTATTGTTGAATTTCTGATAAGACACCCTTAAATCATCAATTCCTTCGTTGATGGCAAAGAGGACTCCATTTGCAGACCTGAAATGTACCAAAGGATACTCACAACTTTCTTTTTCTGTCCATCTTCATTTTCTTAGTGCTTTTTGAAACGCTCTATCTTACCTTTTGAAATAGCAAATATTTTATTTTGAAGTTCTTTGGTTTCAGTGGGAAGACCAACAACCTTGATAACTATCTAATTATCATAACTCTACAAGGCACTTAGCCAAGTACTGTTAGCAACACTGCTTGCAAAAAAGAGTAATTGAAAATGACTATCCTTCTTGTAGCAGGAGTTCTGTTGCTAACGGGCTAAAAATTTGTATGTTGATTCGCCATTGACGCCATCATTAATAAGCCATCAAGTTTACTTCGCAAGTTCTGAACCTCAGCTTCTAGCTTTTTATTATCTTCTAATATCTTTGTTTTTTCTTCTTGAGATACATTAAACATTTCCCCTTCTCCAGATATTAACCAGTCGAGATTGACGTGCGGAAACCTTGATTTTACCTTCTGAATGTAGTCAATCTTTGGTGTTATTTGTTTGGGTCCAGTGACTGACGCAGTTTGACTTTCCACAGCTCCTATTTCCATATCAAATTTTCGAGCTGATGAATATCCTAAGATTTCAATCAACTGCTTCAATCGGACATTAAATGTTTTCATAAGATTTATCTTTAAAGTATTGAAAAAAAACCGTAAAAATGTTTTTTGTATGGGAAATATCCTTTATATTTGTGTGTAAAATTACAATTTACACGATGTATATACAAAAATACATAGATAATTACACATTTATACTTAAAAACGATAAAGTTTCCACTTAGCAAAGGTATAAGGTGTTATGCCTACTATAAAATCAGTGTTTTCACAAGTTAAATTAGGTTTAGTGGTTTGAATAACCCTAGATGTATCATTTAGGGATTATTTCTCTCTTTAATCAATCGTTTGGATGTTCTTCGAGCTTCCTGACTGGTAAACTACCAATTAATACGTTACTCTTTGTTTAAAATACCCCGTTTTTCGGGGGTGATATACTGTTGCCCAAATTGAACGAATTATTACAAGTAAGAATAATCACTATTGCCTGACTTTCTGAGTCAGGCAATCTTCAAAGAATAGGTATTGAGGACAAGATGGTTTACTAGGGTTCGATTCCCTTAATTGTCACAAACGTATAAGGTAAGCGTTAGCAACTAATAAGCCTATACGATTCATTTTTCAAACATTATCTTCCTTATAGGCATTCTATAAGGCTTAAAGAAAACACCCTTTTTACAATATGGAAAGACTAATTACCCCCGTATCGCATTTATTGACAACGATAAAACGCCCTGAGCTGGATTATCCTAAAATGAAGCAGAAGCTAGGGGAAATCCTTACAAAAAATACGCAGTTGATTGATACGCTGAAACTGCCTGTCAAAAAGTTAGCTGTATCAATGGAGCAGACAGCCAAACAGATTCTGCTACTATATGTACGAAAATTTGAGGTTGGAGAAGTGAAGAATTGTACGGTGAAATTTACTTATAGCTATCTCTGCAAAAGTTTGGGTAAAGGCTTTCGAGTTCCTAATGTAAAAACGGTTATCCGTCATATTCTTAGATTTTTGGAACTACCCTTCAAGTTCGTAACCCAAAAGGAACGCTCACATATTGAGGAAATTGGGGTGAATGGTATCGCCTTAACCTTACATCCTTCGGTGATTTTCTTTAAAAACGAAGCTCACCAGAAGGCACACGAACAAGGAAGTTCTGTGGTGGCAAGTCCAAAAAATAAGCCACTCCCCCCTCCGAGAGAGCAAATTGAAGTACCAACGAATCGAATTCCTTTTGAAGTGGCCATGAACCCATATCGCAGACAAAAGGATTCTGGTACAAGTATTAAGCACAACGCCAGCAGTGTCGGTAATGTCATGAATGAGGTATTGAAAAATTTGTTCCAGCCCTAATCGGCTTTTTTTAAATACCTAAGTGGACATTTTGCCCAACAAGTATTTTAAAAGAACTATTAAGAACTTTTTAAAAGTACTTATTAGAACATGAATTGAACTTTTAAGCGGTTTAGTGTTTAAAAAGTTGAAAAATCTTGAGTCTGCGAATGAGCTTGAAAGGTGCTTATGAAGCGAGCGAAGAAAAAAGTACTGAAAAGTTCTTTTTAGAACTAAAAAATCGGGTTGCGGGCCCCGTGGCGGGTCAGGATGTGTAAAATCAGTGAGTGAGTCATTAAATAAACAATCGTAAAGCATGGAAAATCAACTATTTATCAAGGTAATAGGCCTACTCGTGGAACGAAATATAGGCTTTATACATCAAAATCAGGTAATAGAATTTGACTACCGAGAGGAATGTGAGGTCGAATCTATTCATGCGGTAGCTTCAGAGGTTTATGTGTTTTTCAAGGATAGGAAAAGCATTATCCTACAGAGCATGGAGCAAATTCGTCAATACACTCCCTTTAAAATGAATTAACTAGCTAATAATCAAGAACCAACCTTATGGAAACATCATTCAAAACCACACCCATTGCTTCTACGTGTCAGTATGTACAAGAGCCAAAGCATGACTTACAGGATTCACGCCTTGTCGTAGCGGTTTATCATCAACGTAAATGGCATAGTCCCAAAGGTACTACGAACGCTACTTACCACAGTATGAAGTTTTTGCAGGAAAGCCAAGAGTATCAGCATAAACCTGTAGAGTTAGAACTTGGTCGCATTCCAAGAATCATCCGAGCGAAAAAAGGACGCTTCTCTGACAATCCCATTACGACCATCATTTGCTATGAAAACTTGAATAAAGGAAGGACGATTCGAGGAGTTGAAAATGCACAGGTTTTTAAAGCAGTAGTAACGAACCGCCAAATCGGAGATAATTATCAGATTAACGTAGAAGACCAGTATTGGCGAGATTTTATTTATCAGATTTTAGTCCAGATTAATAATGAATTATAAAAGCTAAGACCATGAAAAGAGAAACTAGGATACAAAGCCAAATAGAGGCAGATGAAGCATCTATGAAAGGTTTAACAAAACTGAGTAAAAAGTTAAGAGGCAGAATTTTAAGCGGACGATACCGAGTCATAAAAGCCGACTTACAGAATGCAGGTAATAATGACGCAATTGCAGAAGGTTCAATTGATAACCTCACTCAGTTAGCTACCCTAGCCAATAGTGAACAAGCATAAGTAACAACACAGTAAACCTTTCATAATATGAATAACGAAACCTTACTAAGCGTGTTTTTAGCACGCAAACCAGTAGCTTATGTGAAAGCTGCTTTCGACAGTGAAACGAGTATTTACTCCTTTATTCCTAAAGAAACTGGAGGTCTGCGAGGCATTGTCGTACGGAAGCAGAAGCCTACGTTTCAAGCAATTATGAGTGACGATTCTGAATTTGAGGTGAGCGATTTAGACGAACTCAACTTCTGTTTTGTCCAAACACTTTCTTTATCTAATTCTTTCATTAACTAAAACAAAAGCCCTGCAAAATTGGAGTTTGCAGGGCAACATCGAAACGTTTATGACGACAATTTCAACGGGGACAAAATTAACAAATACTGTCCAAAATCCAAACAATGCCGAACAAAAGGCAACAAGTCCAATTCAACGACTTATCACCGCTATTGCCACTATTCCGATTGAATGGGGCTTGGAACAACTTCATACGAAGTCCATTTTAATTACCATCATGCTGTTCTGTTTGAACATCGTTTTATTAGTCCTGTTCCTGCTCTGTACGATTGATGTGTTTTACATTCTTAGAAAAGGGAAAACGCTCTTCGATGATATTTTCCACTTAGATCTACGTGGATTATTTACTAAAGAAGAGGAAGATGATAGCAAGTATTTCTTTAACAGTGACCCAGAAGAACTAAAGCGACAATTTTCTAGCTTAGAGATGGTCAAAAGTCCTCATGGAAAAGAGAAGTTTAAGATTGTTGGTTCGACTGATAGAGCCTTAACAATTGAGGAGATTAAAGCAGATATGGTCACAGCAACGCATCATGTAAAAGAGAGAGGTCCAGGAAAAGGAGGTCTGAATGTATTTAATAAACTCAAGTGGACTTACTATTATACAACGGCATCTCAAATGCTCAAAGAAAGGAAAGAATTCTTTGAAACGGGAGTCCATCGGATTTTCCTCAAGAACAAATCAGGAGAAGCCATTATCATTGAAGGAGCTTATCAGCCAGCCCTTGATGGAGCAAAGGAATACATTAAAGAAGGCTTTTGTAGTAATGAGATGGTTCAGTGCTACCATTTCCCACAGGCAGAGAAAAGTAACGAGTTTCGTCAGATAGAATACAATACCATCTACGAAGCTGAAAAGATAGATTACCACACGGAGACCATCGTAAAAAACACTTTTGGAATATATTAATATGGAAACAATGCTAACAAGTAAGAAGTCTATTTTCCAGACGATAATCGACTTCATTTTCACGGTCAACTTTATTACGATAGGAATGCTTATCGTGAGTATTGCCCGAAGTATCGAAACTCAAACGCTGTATGCAGATGCCTATCCCGAACACTTGCAAGGGTTCTCCCGAATAGCAGCATCATGGTTTATGGCAGTAGCTTTTGAAGTAACAGCCACGGTAGTTACGGTTAACGAGAAACACGACAAGTATAAAACCAAGACCATCATTTTTGCCATTGCCTCGGTCATTATGACGGCACTATTCTTAGCAGGTGGAAATGAACCAATGGGTTTCTCCCCTCAGGTTACGGGAGAAGTCAACTATAAGCATTTAATTACTCAGGTCTTTTTGAGTGCTGTATCAGGTTACATGGTCTATGTCTTTGCAGAGTTATTCACCGATAAAGCCAAAGCAGAAAGAATTGAGATTGACACGCAGTTATTACTTGCTGAAGCACAAAACGAACTGAGTATCCTAAAAAATAAGTTGACCCAAGCTGACCAACAACTCAACTTAGGTGAGGGTAAGTTGAGCGAAGCTCACCAACAGCTCACCTTGTTAGAAAGTAAGCTGAGCGAACGTGACCTTGATGTCAGTTTAGGTGAGGAGAAGTTGACCGAAGCTCAGTTAAAGGTCACCTTGTTAGAAAATAAGCTGAGTGAACGTGACCTTGATGTCAGCTTAGGTGAGGTCAAGCTGAGTGAAGCTCACCTAAAGGTGACCTCTTTAGAAGAAGAGCTGACTGAATATCATCAGAAGGTGCAGGAACTCGAACAAGAGCTGGAGGAACGGAAATTGAAGGCGAGCCGTGCCAAGAGAGACGCATTAACGATCCCTTTTGCCAAGACAGGTTCATGAGTTCACACCAAGTAATGGAGGTAGCTACAGTAGTTGTCTCCATTGGAGTAGTCACTTGGGTATTGAGCGAACGCCTAAGAAGTCAACCTAAATCCAAAGTAGATTATACGCAATATGAGATGATTTCTGATGGGATATTAGCTGAAATACAGGACGTTACACCTGACCTAGAGGTGAGCTTAGGTGACCTCTCCAAAAGTAAAGGTGACCTCAAGGTGAGCTTAGGTGAGGTTGAGGTCACCTCACCTGACCTAGAGGTGAGGTCAAGGTCAGCTAAGGTGAGCTATACCTCACCTCGAACTGACCTACTTGCTAGAATACCTCACCTAAAATCCAATGCACGTGAGGTTGAAATTAACAAGGAATTGATAAAGACGAAATTGCTGGAGTATGGTATAGAGATAAGTTCCATTACCGCCACGGTTGGCCCGAGCGTAACCATGTATAAGCTTTTACCTGCTCCAGGCGTGAAGGTTTCGAGTATCATCAACCTCTCAAAAGATATAGGTTTGGCACTAGCGAGTGGTGAAGTGATGATAAATACCATCCAAGGAGACAACAAAATAGGCGTTGAAGTCCCCAATAAGGTAGCCCAAATGGTAAGTGTTCGGGAGGTTTTTGAGTCAGAAACTTTCCAGAAATCAAACCTAGAATTGCCAATTTGCATCGGAAAGTCGATAGATGGAACGATTAAAGTAATTGATTTAGCGGTCGCACCACACCTCCTGATAGCAGGAGCAACGGGTAAAGGAAAGTCCGTCGGAATCAATATGATTATTGCATCATTGTTATTCAAGAAGACCCCTGAGATGCTCAAATTAGTGATGATTGACCCTAAAAGAGTGGAACTATCCGTCTTTGAAAATATCCATCGCCACTTCCTGTTGAAGCTGACGGATACGGAAAAATCAATTATTACAGATGTTTCACTCGCTCAAGAGACACTCGAAAAGTTATGTGCCATTATGGATGAACGATTGGAGTTTTTAGAGAGAAATAGAGTCAGAAATCTCAAAGAATACAATGCTAAAGTCGTAGATAAGTTACCCTATATTGTCGTAGTGATTGACGAATGGGCAGATTTAATTATGACAGCAGGTAAGGGAGTTGAAGCACCGCTTACCCGTTTAGCCCAATTAGCCAGAGCCATCGGAATCCATTTAATTGTCGCAACGCAACGCCCCTCAGTGAATGTAATTACAGGTTCAATCAAAGCGAATTTCCCGACAAGGTTAAGTTTTCAAGTAAGTTCTGGACACGATTCTAAGACGATTTTGGATACGGTTGGAGCAGAGAATTTAATCGGTAAAGGAGATTCATTGCTCTCGATTGCAGGAGGAAAATTAGAGCGAATACAATGTGCTTATATCGACACGCAAGAGGTGGTAAAACTGGTCGATTATATTGCTAAACAGCCAGCTCCAGAATCAAGTTTTAGGACGATAATTCCTGCTGTTTCACAAGAGAAAAAAGACCCTCTTTTTGAGGAAGCATTAGCCTTGTGCCAAGCAGTTGGTAAGTGTAATGTGACGCTATTACGGAAAGAGTTTTCGATTGGCTTTAGTAGGGCTGAAAAGCTTTGTGAAGCTCTGAAAAATGAATTGTAAAACGCAAAATCATAAGGGTATTTATGTAGTCAATAAAGTAACTAAAAATCGCCCGTTCGCCCGCCCGCCCGACAAGAAAAAAGGCTATACCAACGCATATACCCTATAAAAGAGAATTTCGAGCATCGGGCGGGCGATTTTAATCCTAGAAAAAAATGAAAACAATTGGAGAATCATCAACCTCAGTTTTTGAGAATACTTACAAACCCAAAGAGCCGATTGATTGGGAAGAAATAGAGCGACAAAGACGGCAACATGACCCTCAATTTGGAGTTTTAAACGTCCTGTTTGGTCTTTTCAATATTATCAATTTTATCATCCAAGACCTTCTACTTTCGGAGTGGAAAAAAGTAATAAAAAGTATGTTAGCTACACAAGAAAATGCGATTATTAAAGAGTTTACAAAAGATGAAATTACAGAGAAAAAGTTGGAATGGAATCAGCTAATAACCCTGAAAAATAGACTTAATCAAGATGCTTCTATTACTTTCAAAACAGCGTTTCAGAAAGCATTTTATCAGTTAGATATAGCCATCTTTAACGATGATATTGACATTGCTTTTAAAATCATTTTACCGTTGCTTAAAGAGTTCAATAAACGGAATTCCTATCAGGCATTACAACCATTTTGTTCCCTAGACAACAACAATTAATCCTTATTTTATGGTACAGTTAACGAATGACAGCATCGTCATTACCCTCGAAAATGTTAATCCAGTTGAAGACTGGCAAGACCTCTTACTCACTCTTGCAGACGTAACAAGTCTATTAATGACCAATACCGATGTACTCGTTAGTGGGTGTAATTTAGTTAAGTTTAACGAGCTACATAAAGCATCTTGTACACTCTCCAAGGATAGTACTACGATTGCGATTCTGGCTCAATATGCTGAGGCGAAAAAAGCCTAGGAATCAACGTAAAAAGACAAAAATTCAATAAAATTGAGTAGTATTGTAACTTGAAAAGTTGCTACATTCTAATCATTTATTACACAATAAACCAAAACCTTTATCATGTCAACATTCAATCAAATCCTCAACCAGACTGCTATCGAAGTGTTAAGCCCAAAGCAACAAGTTGCTATTTCGCAGATGCAAGACCAATTACTAGAAAACAGCCTAGTTCAAGTACGCCAAGAAATCGCTAAATTAAAGGAAATCATCGAAGTGCAAGAAATGGCTTTCAATCCCTGCATCGAAGTAAAAGACAAGTTAGCAGAGAAGAAAGCAATGGAGCAAAGCATCTGGGTAGAAATCCAAATGAGAGGAATTAGACCACATTTAGCTACAGCTGATGTAAACCAAGACGCTACTCAGCAACTAGCTGATTTTTTAGCACAATAGAGTTGCATCTAAGCTTGGGAATGTCTAAAGATTAATTTCGGAGGGCATTCCCAACGTTTTAGTACTCGCTTAAACAAGCAATCAAAACCAATTTCATTTAACATAGGACTTACGCAAAAACTGGTTTCAATGATATAAACTTGTATATTGTCAAAAATAACGAGTTGTTTTATGAATTATCAAGCGTTTCGAGACCTTTATTGTCATTACTTACAGTAAAGTTTCCAAAACTTTACTTGTACCAATTTATCTGATAGTGTTGAAAGCATTAGTCATGATAAGTTAACACGTTATTTGGGTACTTACCCTGTTGATGAAAAGAGTTTGTTTGAGAAACTCCATCCAGAGATTGGTTCTTTACCCTCTGATGGGTATTTGATATTTGACGATACTGTACTGGATAAACGTTACAGTCATCAAATCTCTATGTTACGTAGACAATACAGCGGTAATTTAGGCGGTATTGTACAAGGTATTGGGGGCGTTGTCATGTTGTATTTTCTCCCATCATTAGACAAATTCTATTTATTGGGCTACCGACTCTTTGACCGCTGAGGCGAGACCGGAGCTACTGCTCACCCCTGTCAAATTTTACCTCAAATTTGCACTTTTTTCAACAATTTCAATGAACTTCAAAGATATGTGCGGCGGACCGTCCTGACTTAGATGGTAAAAGTAAAATCGACCATGTGGCGGATTTGTTGGACGATGCTCAGAATCAATGTGTTGCTTTTCAAGGGGTATTGATGGACACTTGGTATGCCGTTGCTCGATTATTTCAAAAGATTCACCATTTGGGTAAATATTTTTATTGTCCTATCAAAACCAACCGTTTGGTGAAAAAATCTACTGCTAAGACCTACTACTCCGTAGGCGATTTGATGTGGAATGGACATCAATTGCAATATGGTAAGTGCATAAAAATAAAAGACTTAGACATGGATGTTAAACTTTTCAAGGTTGTTTTCTCCACCGCCAGAACCGATTACGTACACACTAATGACCTAATAGCACATACCGCAGCATTTATCGCTAAAATGCCAAAAATGCGTTGGAATATAGAATCGTTTAATCGAGAAGTTAAACAACTTACGGGTATTGATAAATGCCAATGTCGAAAAGCAACCGCTCAACGAAATCATATATTCTATGCCATGCTGGTATGGAATAAGCTTAGACAAACCGCTTACCAAACTTGGAATTCAATTTATCAGATTAAATTTGAACCTCTCAAAAAAATTATCATTGAGAGACTAAAAATGAAAACTCCAACTTTTTAACGGGCTAGAATCTGAGTGTTTTCGAATTTCAATTCCTCAATGGTGCGATTAAAAGACCGAAGAAATTGATGATGTTTATGAACACTTCTGTTTCAATTCCTAAATGGTGCGATTAAAAGTTATTAGAAAGTGCTATTGATAAGATTACTTTCAAGTTTCAATTCCTAAATGGTGCGATTAAAAGCTCACGGAAAGTCGGTGCTTGGGGCTTAAAACCTCGTTTTCTTACAGGTAAATGACATATTATTTCTGATTCTATTATATCTTTGCTGAGTACGTAGTACATAAAAAGGTTGCTTTGGTATGGTTCGCAAAACAAATATCAGCAACCTTTTTTATTTTTAAGCAATTCTGGCAAAAGTCAAGATGACTTCTGAAATAAGCCCCCATCATTCCTACAAAACCTGTGTATAAAATCAAAATAGGCATCATAAGTGTTATGGCCGTGATTCGAGTAACAACCAGAAATTTGAAGGGATTGGTCGCAGAAACTTCCATGGCATCAATTTGTTCGGTTACTTTCATCGAACCCAACTCTGCTCCCATATTAGAACCCACTTTGCCAGAGGCAATAAGAGACGTTACTAAGGGAGCTAAGGCCCGAATGATAGCGATTGTAACCAAAGAAGGCAACCAAGATTTTGCACCAAAAGCAGATAAGGACGGGCGAGACTGTTTCGTAAAAACAACCCCTGTGATAAAACCTGTCAGCGAAACTAAGGGTAAGGATTTATAACCCACTTGATAGCATTGATTTACGATTTCTTCCCACTCGATTGGAGCGGAAAAAACTTCACGCAAGAAGTGAAGTATAAACATGTAAACACGATAAATATCGGTCAAATAGGAGTCAGCCCTACTAGAGATAAGGTGTTTGGATGAGGGGATAGCCACTTTAGAGATATGAACTGTTTGCATGGATAAGTGATTTATGTAAAATTGACCATTTTTGAGAAAAATAGTCTTACATAATTCTGTACAAAGTTTACATAGTTACTAGATGCAACTAGATACTTCATATACAGAATATACACTACTTAAATCACTTTATCCATTTATTTTAAATGCCTTGGATACAGACACTAAAATAATGCATCTGATCTCAAACCAGCCTTATCAAGAAGTTGTTTGAGTAGTTGTGCACCATCTTTCCAGCTACCTAAATTAGAATTAGCATTAATATGACCCAGTTGGCCTATGTTTATAAAATCGCTTCCCCAATCATTTGCCATTTCTAACGAACGTTCAATGGTCGCATATTCATCATTAGTGCTAGCCACAACCAAAGAGGGAAAGGGTAGTTTTTCTGTTGGAACAGGACTAAAAGTATTAATAATGGCAAACTCTTCTGTTCTGTTTGCATCTGGGGGAGCAACTAAAAAACCTGCTTTTACTTTATTAGAACTAAACACTGTAGCCCAATGTGCCACTGTAATACAACCTAAACTATGAGCAATCAATACAATGTCATCGTCTTGTTGCTCAATAACCTCATTCAAACGAATAATCCAATCTTGTTTAAGAGGAGCATTCCAATTATCTTGTTCAACACGTTTTATCATTTCAGGGTTTTCTTTTTCCCAAATGGTTTGCCAATGAGAAGCCCCCGAGTTAGACAATCCTGTTACATTCAAAAAAATAAGAGCCATTCAAAAGATGTTTATAGTTGGTATTTTCTTACAATTATCGTGCAATTTGTTCTTTTTTGCCTATAAAAACAAAAAGTCACTTCTAAAACAGAAGTGACTTTTTCGTATAAATGAAGGAAAAATTTTAGTCAAATTTGACAACTTTTACCGTCTGCACTTTATTATCAAAATAAGTTCTAATAAAATACGCACCATTGATAACATTATTCATTGGTACTTGACTTGAGTTATAGCCCAACACAGGTTTTTGCTTAATCGTATTAAGTACTGCACCTTTTCCATCTACTAATTCAATACTCACTTCGCTTGTTGTTTGCTCTACAAAATACTTTAAACGAAGCGTATCTTTTACAGGATTAGGATAAGCTAATAACTTATAATCACTTGCTTCTTGAGTAGTAGCATTTACTGCAGTCGCATTTTCTACAAGTACTTTTTTTAGGGTAGTTGGTTGTAAAAATTGTTCTAATGGTTTGGCTAGCATACTAGAAGCTTGACCAGAGCGAGAATAAAAACTACTCTGAACATTTAGCGAAAACTGTTCGTCTGCAATCTTAATAAATTTATCGCTACTCTCTAATACTTGAACTTTACTTGCATTAGCCCCACGACCAGTAAAATTAAATAGAGCTACAGGTTCATTCTTTTTGAACGTACCATAGTTAGTCTCTGCAAAAGTCTTCCCTATGATATAATACTCAAATGCTGGGTCGACACCTGCTTTTGCAAAAGAAGATTGCCAACCTATTTTTGTAGGATTTTTTTCCCAAATACCCTTAATATCAGCAATCCCTGTGATAACAAATCCCTTTGGAACTTTTAGTGAAAACTGAGCTGTAGCTCCTTTTTCTTCACTATCTGCATTATTCGAGTTCGGTAAATCATAGCTAGGAATAACCCATGCCGTGTATACTTGAGTTAATGAATCTCTTGTAACCATGTACTTTACCTGATTCATAGATTCTGTTTGTGCTACACTAGAAAGGCCAATCAACAACATGAAAAAGGCTAGTGTGTTCATGAATATTCGTTTCATATCTATTTATCGTTTAGCTGATTTTGTTTTTAAGACAGTATAAGGTACACACACGTTTTGTTTACAACAGTCATTAACCGTTACAACAATAGGACAACATCCAGATACAGGGCACGTAGAGTTAGTTGCAGTATAGGTGTAGCTACCTGACGCTGTTACTACAATGCTATTACCTGTCGCAAAAGGAACTCCATCCTTATACCACTGCACATTTGTATACACATTCGGAATTGACACATCTAGTTGCTCATCAGAACACATTGTCATTGGTACAGATGTACAAGCACTTGCTTCATTATTCGTTAAAGTACTGTCTCGTACTCCACTAGACTCAATACTAGCATAGTTTTGAGTTACCCCTTGTGATAATACCTTTACATTAATTGACAGCGTAGCCGAGTCCTTTGCAGCTAAGGTAGGAATTGTCCATTTCTTTGTATTTAAGTCATAACTACCTTTATCTGCTGATGAAGACAGATATTGAACACTTGAACTCAGGGTATCTTTTACAACAATATTATTGTTATCTGCAGCTCCTGCATTTTTTACCACTAGACGATAAACTAACACATCTCCTATTATAGCTTGAGATTTATCAACACTCTTTGACAAGGATAAATCAGAAGCTCTACCTGCTACATCAAAATAAATCATAGCAGACGAACAAGATGTTCCACGACAAATTTCATACTCAGCACTATCTAGTCCAACAAAGCCTGGATCTGGAGTATAAATTATTGTTTTTCCAACCAAGTCGACTGTTGCAGTTCCATGTTTAGGATGAGTAATAATCGTAATCGTAATTAGATTAGGATCCACAACAGCACCATTATCTTTATCATTATTAGTTACATCAGTTGTGGTGGTAGTTCCTGGCTTAACAGGCACTTTATCTGGATTAGCGATAACTGTACTTGTAGCACAAGTTGCAGTAGGACCTGTTAGACCAATAAATTGCTCTAATGGGTTTTGATTTCCTCCTGATGGTTGCCCCGAACGAGAGTAGAAACTACAAGCAACATTCAGTTGCATTTGAGTATCAGCTAACGTAATGAATGGGTCTTTAAAAGGTAATGGCTTCAACGAACCATAACAACTATTCCCTTTAAACGAGAATAAGGCAACAGGAACTCCTGCGGCAAACGTTCCGTAATTAGTCTCTCCTGATGATTTACCAATTACATAATAACTAAAGGCAGGATCTAATCCAGACCAAGATTGATTAGGCTGTCCTACTCCTAATTTAAGGAACGACGATGAACCTGGTTTATCCCATGTACCACGAATATCGGTTAGACTAGTTATTACAAAATCTGTTGGAACAACAATTGTGAACTGTGCTGTGGCCCCTAATTCTGTGCTTCCTGTGTTATTCGCATTTGGAACAGCGTAGTCAGGAACTACCCAAGCTGTATAAGTTGAAGTGGGAGCATCATAAGTAATCTTATATTTAACCGTATTACTTGACTCTTGGGCAATACTATTAAATGCCAAAAGCACGATACTTATACAAAAAAATAATAATGGAAATGTCCGTCTCATGAATCTGTGCCGTTTAGTGCAGTACAATATGTTTAATATTTTACTACTTGGATTATGTTTAACTTAGGGGTTTAAAAAGAGACAACAGACGATTGTTATCTCTTTTATTTTATTTATTAAGGTAATTGTTCTCTTATTTTAAAATAATTTACATTCAGTACATTACCAGGATGGTTTTTAATTACATTTTGATATATAAACTCTACATCATTCCCTGTTCCTTGATATATAACTTCGCCATTTAAGTTCACATCTCCTTTATTATAGCCTCTAAGCTTGTAAGAAGGTATAACTAGAAAGTTGCCAGTGGCACTGATTACTTCTTGGTAAATTACATTAACATCATTCGATGTTCCTTGAAAAATAACATTATTATCGTACAAACAATTTCCTGCCCATAAAGCCTTTCCTTGTTGAACATCTACTTGAGCACGATTTATGTTAGCTGTACTAAAAGTAAATGTAGGTGTAAGACCCTTTCTAAAGTCTAACGAAGAGCATGTATAATCCAAATACATTTTCTTAGACATTACACTTAAATGGTTACGATGTTTTACCACTACATAATAATTACCACTTGTTGCCTTATTAAAACGGAGAGTTCCAACACCATCTATATCAACAATATCTCCATCTCTCTGTAATAATGCAGAACGACTATCTACTATTTGTGTAGAATCGCTTCCACTACGTAGTTCTACAAAAACCCAGTCAACAATTGCGTTATTACCAGTTACAGCAAAAACTGTGCTAGAAACACTACCAACAGGAGTAATTCCTATAGAATATGGACTTAAGGTAGGTAAATACCCCTTAGAACGTAGATTATCTCGCATTAATGTGTCTGGTAATAAGACTCCAAATAAAGCCCCCTGTAAATAAACCTTAGGAGATATACACACATTACATATTCCTGTTACTGTAATTGTAAGGGATTGTCCAGTACTTTTACATGTTCCACTAACACATGAACCATAGTACGTAGTTGTAGTCGTTGGACTCACTACTGAACTTGGTAATGCTGTTGTTAAGGTTGAATTACTATACCATGTTAACGTGCCTGTACTACACGTCCCTAGTAAATTTGTTGAACTACCAGAACATATTGTACTACTCTTTGCACCAATACCTGTTGGTATACTTGGAGTAGCTGCAACGGTTACGGTTACACTAGATGCAGTACTTTTACATGCTCCACTAACACATGAACCATAGTACGTAGTTGTAGTCGTTGGACTTACTACTGAACTTGGTAATGCTGTTGTTAAGGTTGAATTACTATACCATGTTAACGTGCCTGTACTACACGTCCCTAGTAAATTTGTTGAACTACC
>JACCDQ011696435.1_pt1 | contig 18078 bp, 31 predicted proteins | sample 7446031 | NCBI WGS metagenome assembly JACCDQ01 (sample SAMN15323442, study PRJNA562643) | freshwater metagenome | isolation source: river surface water | place: USA:Blue River Watershed | collected 2017-08-17
CCGCTCCGGCTTCATCTCAAACGAAGCGATACAAACGGTTTGGCCTTGCTTCACCAGGTTTAACGCAATCTGACCAGTAATCAGAGACTTACCGCCACCGTTACCACCAGCATATACCGTTACTTCTCCAGTACGATACGCAAAACCGTTATGCGTTTTCGTCCACGGCAAAGTAATTTGGTGATGGCTTTGGTCAGAAAGATAGTTTTCTTTAATCGTTTCCAGCCAATCAATAGCTTTCTTAACTCGTATTGTTACGTCATTTGCATGTAGATATTTCTCTACGTCAATTGAATCTGATTTGATAATCCGCGCTTTTCTGGCGGCATCTAAATCTAATGCTCTAGCCTCAATACTCATTGAATATACCCCACAGCTTCGTTAATCCTATCAAAAGCCGTTTTAAGACGTTTTCTGTCAGTCTCTGATACTTGCCTACCTTCTGACATATCAAACGCTGCCAGAGACGTTACAAGCGCCTCAAAATGGATAATTTTCAGCAGGTCTGTTGCATAGAACGGCCTAGCTACTGGTTTTAATCCTTGATGCTCACCTTTAAAGACGATCTTATTTTCTTTAGGAAACAGATCAGTCATGTCCATACCTACTGCTGAAACAACTTCGTAGGCAGAACATCCAGCAAAGCACTTCAGCAAGATTCGACCATCATCAAGCTGCGTGATAGCCAGGCTAGGGCTTTTGTCGCCATGTGCAGGACAGCAAGCAGTCCAGCGGCCTTTTGCGCCTTTGACTTTCTCTAGGCGATTGAGAAGATTTCCGATCATATGACGCGCCTTCCTGACAAAATATTTGCGTTAGGTGTTGGTGTAATTTCGTCCTCCCAACGCTTCTTATTTAGCCATGTTGCTGGGTAGGGGACAAATTGTTTATCTTTATCAGAAAGCTTTTGATGTTTTATTGCATCTATGATCTTGTTGAATAATTCATCATCAAGTTTTATTTTTGAAAACGCCTTGATAGCATCTTCCTTAGCAACTTTTTTAGGATAAGCTAACCAAAATTCAGAAAAGTAGTCTCTGGTATTCTCTGTCTTTATAGAGATTCCATCATTTTGGGGCTTCCGATTACCCCATTTTGGTGTAATCGATTCATCACCAAAAGCCTCATAATTTATCCTGTAATACAATGTTTTATCAAATGAATTTGCTGACTTTTGTTCAGCAATCAATATCCCAGCATCACGAAGTGACTGCAAATTTCTAAAAATTGTGTTTTCAGACCAAAATGGAAATTGCCTTTTCCACTCTTTTACAGAGTTGTATACCCAACAAAATCCATCATCCATTGGCTTAGATCTTTGAAGCCAATAATGTATTTGCTGAACAACAATTGCTTCTCCTAATCCAACCTTTACTGCTAAAGATGGCAAAACCTGAAGTGGCGGCTCATCAATAAGTAACTTAGTCATCACTTATCTCCACCGGAAAGTTTTGCCTAAAAAAATTCTCAGCATCATCTTTAAGATGAACACAAGCATTTTCAACTAAAAACTCAGCAATTTTTTTATAGTTTGTGTGAGGAACAAATTGCAATAGTTTTGCAACAACTCCAGAAGCTTGATGATCTGCACAATAATTATCGTAAGTTTCTGATGGAGTTAATTTTTTTATTGTTTCAACATCAGAATAACCAACTAACAAATTATAAATTTCATTTACGTTAGACAAACTGATTATTTCTTTAATGTTTTGTATTGATTGATGCTGAACTGTATGGCATTTGTCGCACAAAACTTCAAGTTGTTCATTTTCATATTCCCACGGATTCCTATCTTTAAAATATTGCTTATGGTGAACATGAAGTGAATTTTCACTTGAGCCGCATTCAACACAAGACCAGCCTGAAGCATCTAAAACCTCAAGACGCTTTTTTTGCCATTCTGGACGTTGTAAAAGTTTCCAATATTCCATAGCTTTTCCAATAAAAAAAGCCCTAGGAGAGACTCTCACCGCGAACGGCGTTGGCAGACCAGTGGGTAACTGGCAGAGTCCCTTCTAGGGCTTACCCATAAACGCGCTGCCAAGCACGTTGCTACTATATCGTAACGCCTCGCTGCTGGCAAATCCTGCAAACGTTACTGTTTACGAACTGGCTTCCAGACCTAGATCGCTTACAACCTTTGCAGTATTGCAGTTTGAAGTTATAGCTGGTTGTTCCAGACGATTGGGACGTTACTGGCAAGGATTTTGAAGTGTTTTCTTTCAATTGGTTGGCCCCTTGGTGATTCGGTTGGATAGGCAAGTTTTAGCGGCTTAAAAATGCCCTGTTCTTCACTTTCTTTTTGCAGTCGCTTTAGCGTTTCTTCGTATTTCATTCATGCCTCCATAGAATGGCAGCAACCAGGATTATCCCAACAGCTGCATATAGTTCAAACACATCTACAAATTGCCAAATGTCCATTGTCGCCACCTCACAATGCCGCGTCAATCAACGCATGGAAACAGTAGGCCAACGACAAGAAACTTGCAAATAGAAAATTTCTATAGAAATTGCTTTTGCTATAGAAATATTTTCGTTTGCAAAATTTTGCTGCTGAACTATGATTCTTTCACCGCAGCACAACTAGGAGATAAATATGAACGAGCGCGAAATGTATCAAGAAGCACTTAACGGCGGTGTGTATGACGTTACTGCACAAATTCCAAAGGAGTTGATGGAAGAAGAACTTGCAGAACTACTGTACACCTGGAGCGTGTTTAAAGACTCTGACAAGCTTAATGGTGCGCTAGAGCGCCATATCAAACAAATGTGCTATCGAATCGCTGATCACAACAAAAAACTTAAAGGATTGTCAGACGATTACGTTGATGAAGAAGGCAACTGGCTGGAGGAATGCGACCGTTACTATGACGAGAAAAAAGATCGTCAAGCGGAGGGCATGTGATGTTTAACGCTAACGACAAATTGGCTCAATTTTTAGCCAAACACCCTAACGCTGCTTTGATTGTTTTGTTTGCTTTGATTGTTTTGTCATCCTATGAATAAATCTATCTTAGATCCTACCTTTAACTATGTGCCAGCTGAACACACAGATATTCGCAAGACTTTCGAGCGTATACGTCAAGAAATGGCAGCGATTCAAAGCGTATCGAAAGTCAGGAAACTCACTAATATGCAGTCTCAAAAACGCAATAAAGGCTAAATAATGGAAAACTACCGCCAACAGCAAGAGCAAGAAGAACGTCAAAAGTGGATTGTGTACGACAAGCTCCAGGCTGCTCGTATCGCCCTCCAGATCCAGGATCTTAAAAAGTCAGGTCATAACAAGTTCGCAGGATACAAGTATTTTGAACTGGCAGACTTTCTGCCGACGGTAAACAAGATTTTCATGGATCTAAAGCTGTGCCATACGCTTGAGTTTTATCCTGAAGTGGCCATCCTTCGCGTCATTGATACGGAAAACGGCGGAGACGCTAAGTTCTCTTGCCCTATGGCAGAGGCTGAACTTAAAGGCTGTCACCCGGTGCAAAATCTTGGCGCATCTATTACCTACATTACGCGATACCTTCTCGTTATGGCGATGGCTATCGTTGAGCATGATGCGATTGACTCATCGGAGCCTATCGTAGAACGCAAGTCTGCAAAGCCTGTCAGCAAAGACGTATTTGACTTGATGTCTGAGGATGAAAAAGAAATGATTCTGTCGTTTGCAATGAACGTAACGAATCTAACGAATGATGGCGATATTGATGGTGCGCTTGAGTACGTCAATTCGTTGGAACTGGATGCAGACTGGAAAACTGCACTATGGAGCCAGCTTGATTCTAAGCAACGCTCTGCTATTAAAAAACTAACTGTTAAATAAGGAAATATATGCTTCCTAATCTAAAGTCACTTGGCGGATCAAAGCCAAAATCTCATGCAGAAAGGTTTGACGCATCGTATATGCCTGAACCAATTTCTGGATGCTGGCTATGGTTAGGCGCAGAACAAGGTTCAAATGGATATGGCCGCATTAAAGTAAACGGAAAAGCAATGCAGGCACATAAATATTCATACCAAAGATATATTGGAGCAGTTCCTAATGGAATGCTTGTATGCCACCATTGCGACAATCCTGCTTGTGTAAATCCATATCATTTGTTTTTAGGAACAAATAAAGACAATAGTGACGATAAAGTAAGAAAAAATAGGCAAGCAAAAGGAAAGCAGCTTGCAGAAGCGCAATCTAAAAATAGACCAAGAGGAGAAAAAATTTGGAATAGCAAGCTAACTATAGATCAAGTAAATCAAATACGAAGTATTGATATGTCACAACGCAAGTTAGCAAAAATGTTTGGCGTATCTCAACCTCTTATCTCAAAAATAAAGCGCAAGGAAATGTGGAATGTCTAATCAACAATATAGCAATGAAAATCGCGGAATGCTCATGAAAAATCCGAATAAGACCGCCGATAATCACCCTGATCTGTCAGGATCAATCAACATTGACGGACAAGAGTTTTGGTTGTCAGCATGGACGAAAGAAAGCAAAGCAGGGAATAAGTTTCTTAGTCTATCAATTAAGCCTAAAGAAGCTAAAGCAAAACCTGCAAAGCAAAAACAAACTGATGATGATTTTGGGAATGACATAATCCCTTTTTAACTAGGAGTTTGTAATGATTAAATATCTGATTGGCGCAATGTTGGCTGGAGTAGCTACGCTAGCATGGGCGCAACAATGCTCTACCCATACTTATATGTATCAGGGACGAATGGTTGTATGTACAACATGCTGCTATTACGGCGGTAATTGCACAACTACCTGTTTCTAATCAGCCGCGCCTAGCCGTGAGTGGCGCGATTTGTAACCACGGCAGCAATTGGCGTTTCTCCTGCGCTGAAATTGCCGACTAGCCGCCGTAAGCGGCGATAACAACGGAGGAAAAATGAAACTACTGGATTACTTGATTGAAACTCATAGTCTAAAAAACGACCGTGAACTGTCTGACAAACTTGATATTTCAACTCCAGTCATCAGCCGTATTCGCAACGGCCATACTAAAGTCAGTGCGGAAATGATTATTCGCATCCATGAAGTTTTTAATATGTCTATTACTGAGATCAAATCACTATGCAATATGCAATTGCAATAACATCAATAATTTTTTCTATTTATGTTGTATGGCAATCAGATGAACTTGTAAATAATGCTTACAAGTCTGGTTTTGACGATGGGATTAAATCAATTGAAACGCAAGATGTAGATAAAGTTTGTGTTAAATGGATGTTTGATTCAAATATGAAAGAAGTTAAACGAAAGGTATGCGGTAAATGACTAGCTACGAAATTACAGAAATGCAGGTAGTAAGATGGGGAGAAGCTAGGGGCATTGTCAAGAATTCCGACTCTAAGACCCAATTGCTTAAAGCTGTATCCGAAATTGGAGAACTAGCAGATGCAATTACCAAGCGAGATAAAACAGGAATTATTGATGGACTTGGCGACGTTCTTGTATGTCTTACTATGGTCGCTGCTATTGAAGATATCGATGTAAAGAAATGTTTCGCTTACGCTTATGACCAAATCAAAGACCGAAAAGGCTTCCTCAATGAAAGCGGCGTCTGGATCAAGGATCAGTAAATATTCTTTTAATTTTGCAGCATCACAAGCAAAGATAAAAAAAATATTGTCTATTCTTTCAGAGAAAGAAATGGCTTCTCCAGAAATAATTGAACTTATCCATTTGAATAAAAGTCATCTTCATAATTACATAAAATATCTTACTATTACAAAACAAATATATATTAGCTCTTGGAAAATGACAAAATTTGGCCAACGGACAATGAGTTGGCCTTTTTATCGAGCAGGAAGTAAAAAATCAAAGCCAAAGCCGCCACCACTTACAAAATCTGAAAAATGTAAACGGTATCGTCAAAATATTAAAAAAGATGAAGAAAAGCTAGACGTTATCAATGCTAAACGTAGAGCAAAGCGGATAAAGATTAAACCAGATTGGATGACACAATGGATTACGCAGAATTCTTTGACTGGACAATAAAAGCAGATGTACGCCCTACAATGGATGCTTACATGGCATTCCAAGCAGGTAAAGAATCATCACAATCAAAGATTGAATCAATGCGATCTGAAATAGCCAGGTTGCATGAGATCATCCAAGAACGAAATCATGAAATGGGGCTAGGATAATGGGAAGGCCGCGAAAGATTATAGAGCCAGAGCAAAAACGATCTGACGAATGGAAATTGTATTACTCAGCATCTATTTCTGGATTGATAGCAAAAAGCAACGGACTATCTATAGAGCTAATCATGCGTATGGCTAAAGAATACGCAGACGAAGCAGAAAAAGCAGCTACACTTTAATAACGCTACCTCTAAAGTATACTAGGCCGTCATCTTCGCTAATAACTTCGCAAAGCTCTGGCGGCATTAGTTTCCCTTTGTAAAACGTAAGCACAGCAAATCCAGCCCTATGGTTCCTTGTTGAATCTTCAGTGTAGGAAAACTGATCGCCCCATACATCAGCCAGCGAACCAGTATCTACGCCATACCTTGTTCCTGTTAAATCTGTCCACGGAGTTATTTTAAGGCTATGTAAATGACCGTTAACTGTAGATATGCCTGATTTCATCGTAGCGTTGTAGGCAGCATGTACGCCGTTATAAAGTCGGTGTTTAATCTGCGTATGGTTATTTACCATGATGGAAGTGGAAAACCTCCATCGAGGAAAATGATCTGCTAGGCAGAATCCTGTTACGCCTTCATACTCTGGAGCAATTGTAGCGATACGAGCATTAAAACGCATATCGTGATTGCCCCATGTCCAATGCAATTTAGCATTGCCAGATACCGTCTCAATCTCGCCTAGCCGCTCTGTAACGGCTTCTAGTTCCTGCTTTACGTTAGGGCGAACTTCAAAGCCAGAAACAGGATGGCGGCTTATCTTAGCCCCGTCAAAAGCATCACCATTCATAACGACCATCTGAGGCTTTAGCTCCGCAATGATCTTTACGAATGCACGATGCGCTGTGCTAATGATGCCAGGCCAGTAATGAGCATCTGATCCTACAACGATAATGCTATCCCCTACTTCAACTCCAACCCTTACACCATTATTAGGTATCGTTACGTTAAATGTTGGGCTTCGTTTATCTGGCGAAGTCAGCAGAATACCGCGATTCTTTTCTATATTTCTTCGGCGTAACTGTACGTTTCTTGTCGCAATGCCTAAATGTTTTGCCACTAACGCAACTGATTGAAGTTCATTCCACAATCGGATAAATTCATCTTCAGAACAAGCTGGCTTCATGAATCAAGCTTTCTTTGGAATTCGCCGCACCATTCGGTTAGCGGAACGACAGGGAAGGCATAACCAATCTCGCTATCCTCTGAATACATAGACGGAGGATTTCTCCGGCATTCTCCTAATTCTTCGTTCTTCTCAATTAGGAAAAACCGGCAGCATTCGCATTTTTGGGCATCTTCTATTTTTTTCTTTACCATTTTGCGCAATGCGATTGCTTAATTACTTTATTCTCGCCTTCTAGCTCTTTGATATACATTTGCTGAAGAGCAATCTTTTCCTGCATGTCATTGAACACCCTGACAATGTATTGCGCCTCATCAGCCTCTAGGAAAACACTGCCATCTTCATTTTGAACTGCTGCAATTGCTACAGTGCTTGCAAAAATTAAGGTAAGTGCTAGAGGCTTCATGATTTCACCTATTTGGTTAGTGAGTCATACTGGCTGTAACATTGTTTTAAAGCAATTCTCATTTCGTCTGCTTCTCTGGCAATCCTTGCAAGAAACTCTGCATCTTCTCTGTAAAGCTCTTTTCCGGTACATCCACTTTGTCCAGCGTCGGGATTATCGGGCATTGGTCTGGATTCACGGTTGCGCAAGCTGTTAAGAAGATTGTCATTAAGGGCAGCAACCTTTTTAGCTTCACGATTCTTTTCCTCTCTCAGCTTGTTCGCTATGACTTGTAGTTCCTTTTCTTTAGATCTAGCTTCATCAACCTGTTTAGCTTGCGCCTGAATCTGCTCTTTCTTGTAACGCTCAAACTCAATGACAATAGCATCAGAGCCGTCATAACGGCCTTTAACGTAAGCAGCAACTGTTAAAATAGCCGCGCCAATCAAGGCAACAGGGATGAGATTTATTGACCCAAACATTGTGCGTATTCCTGCTGGCGACGCTTCGTTAGACCAGCTAAAGGCTTACCTTTAAACTTGTTCCAACGCAAGATTTCCTCACAAGCGCCGACATAATCACCAGAATTTAGCTTTTTTGCAAGCGTTGAACGACAAAAAGCCCCTTCACCAATGTTGTATGTTAGCGACACATAAGCATCAAATTCATACTGATACATAGGGACAGGGGCGCAACGTCTTACTGATTTTTCAAATTTAGAAGCATCGTTAAGCAGCCTGACCAATGCTCTTTCAACGCTGATCTTATCGCCCATCTCTACGCCGTCAGTCGTTCCGAATCCTATCGTAGGAACGTCTCCTGAAACCGGTATATAAGCGTCAGATCGAAAGCTTTCATGCGCCGCAATTCCTATGATTGCAGCAGCAGAAAGACTTAAAGACGCGACCTGTATGCGATTCATTCGGCCATGCGCTTCTTGTGCTCACGTTCTTCACGGCGGTCTTGTTTGGCCTTGTAATACCAATTAATTATCAAGCCAACTACACCAATAATCATACCAACGAGGATACCGAATTCACTAGATAGAAACCAGCTAAGGACACTTGCAGAAGCGCCTGTGTAAGTGGCTTTGCTGCCAATTGCAGCCATAGCGGAATCGTGAGCTGTCATAGTCGCGTCTTTCATTATTAAACACCTATAGCAATCCAATAAAAGCCAGTAGCAGATGCACCTGTGTATACAGTTGCAGATGTTGAACTAAGCGCCGTAACAGTCGCAGCAGACCCAAGTGGAGAATTACCTGTAGTTGCTGTTTGCGTTACAGTCATTGAATGGCATGCTGTAGTAAATGCAATATTAGGAGCAGAGTTAAATGCAACAGTCTGAGCGCCAGAGCCAGATTTATAGCCCCATTGCATAATCAAACCACCAGGAAGCTTTTGATAACCGTTAGCGCCGTGAGACTTACCAAAAGAATCAAGGCTGCTAAGGATTACGTTGCCAGTTCCGCTTTGCGTATCACTTGCACTTCCTTTAACAGATGTTACCGGAAATGTAACAGCATGTGTATGCGTAGATCCAGTTGCAGTGCTGGTGCTGCTAGAACTCAAGTCGCCAGGCTGACCCATTGAGATAGTCCCGCTAGACGTAATCGTCCCACCAGACAGGCCGGCGCCAGCAGTAATTGACGAAACGCCGCTTGTTCCAGAAGCCACCGTCTGCCAAGAAACATTAGACCCATCAGTTTGGAGAACCTTGTTCCCGTTTCCAGTTTGCGATGGAAGCAGCGCGTTAATAGCTCCTGTTGCTGTAGATGCTCCGGTTCCACCGTTAGCTACTGGCAAAGTTCCAGTTACATGCGTTGTAAGAGGGACTTTCCCCCATGATGGAGCAGTCGCGCCAGAAAGCAATACGCTGCCAGTCGTTGATGCTCCAGCCAATCGAGCAAGAGTATTAGAGCCACTTGCATACAGAATATCTCCAGCAGTTACTGTGCTAAGGCCAGTGCCACCATTAGCGACAGTCAGCGCCTGAGTAAGGTTTACAGCTCCAGTAACAGATAATTCACCACCTACAGTAAAGTCATCACCAGCCGTTCCAGATTGTTGGTCTTTAAGTTGCGCCATAAGCTCGCGAATGGCGTTGTTAATGCCTGACGGAGCGCAGCCTTCAGCAATGTTAATACCGTCAATCTCGGTATTATTTGCAGGGATGTTGCTGTATTCGCTAATCTTTGAGTTCGCCATGTTTATTTACCGTAAATAAGCTGCAATTCTTCAGGAGTAACGTCTAGTTGCTGATTTGGAGAAGCAAGCATTCCACGCATAATGATTGGAGAAACGCCAGAAACAGGAGTTCTAGGTTCACGACCAAGTTTCAGCATGTCCTCAAGACGTTTGAAATTGCTAATTCCCATCTTAGTTGCTCCAGTACGAGCAGCGGCTCCAACTGCAGGAGGGATAGCCATTGCAAGCGACCCGCTAGGGCCAAACATCTGAGAACCAAGATACGCGCTGCCAGCCATTGGAATAATACTTGTTGGGGCTAATTTACCAACATAACGAAGGAAGTTCTGCATAGAACCGCCTTTAGCGGCTTCACGAATAGCCGCTTGCTCAGTTTTATTAAAAGACTTCATTAGCTTTTCGTTAGCAGCAAGGTTTACAAGGCGACTACGCAACGCTTGCTCCATACCAGACTGAGTAAAGTTTGCGTCTTTACGAAGTTCTGCCGTATCAAAAATAGTTTCTAATACCTGCGTTTTTTTGCCTTGTTTCCAAAGTCCCCGAGCTTCTTTCAAAGCCTCAATTGCTTTAGGATCGCTAACAGCAAACTGGCTAGGGCCAGAGTTTTCAACAAACGAATCAATCCGCTCAATCAACTTTCCGCCAAAAGTACGATCAGCAGGATCATTGCTAGTCGCAGCAATTAATGCAATTTTCCGCAGTCGATCAACATTGCTTAACGTCATTGGATCATTAACAGAGTCTTGCAGACGTTGCAAAGCAGCATTAGCTTTAGGAGTAAGCGTAGGATCTACGCCTTCTTTACGAAGATCATTGATTGTTTTAGCAGCAAAAGTAGAAAACTCATTGCGTTTAAACATAACGCCAGATTGGTCTGCAACGTCATAAAGGCGGCTGGCTGTTTGCTTTAGTTCTTGAGTAGTTGGGATATAGTCTTGTTGTGTGGGCTTTGCACCAATGCCAAATGGGGCGGCAGTAGCCATACCAGCAATCATTCCTGGGACAGGGCCAAATCGCTCACCAACGATTTGAGAAGCGGCAGCAGATGGGCCAGCAGCAGCAAGTTGACGTACTGGTTGTGCCCCAATAGTTTCTGCGATATTCCTACCAAATGGCGTTGTAGCTGCTTTTGCCATGCTAGGCGATGTAGCCGTTTGTACGCCAGTTCCGCTAACAGCCTCAGCAACTGATTGCATCACACGCTCACCAGTAGTTTCTGGAACTGGCAAACCAATTTTCGTTAACAGACCCTCAATTGCCCCATAAGGCGACGGGATTTGCATTGATTGAGGCAAAAGAAGATTTGCTCCTTTTGTAGCCATTTCAGCAGCAGGAACAGTAAACGAACCTACCAATGCCCCCGGCGGACCGCCAAGCAACATTCCAGCACCAGCGCCTAGCGCAACAGGAGCCGCACCTCTAGCAGTAATGCCAGCACCCCTAACAAATTCTTGGCCAGCAGTTCGTTGTACAGGAGCTTTTTCTGATTGCAGAACAGCCTGATACGCTTCGGCATCAGACATTTCTTTATCAGAGTCAATAACAAACGTCCCTTTATCTGGGACTGTTATTTCATAGCTATATTTAGCCATTATTTAACCCTCCGAACTGTAACGCCAGGAGCAAGCGAAGGACTTGCTTTTGCAGGGGATTCGCCACGAAGAATTTTTAGTTCTTCTGGGGTAAATACTTGCAGCAGATTCTGTTTTTTTAGCTCTTCTTGGAATCGTCTAACGCTAAAATCGCCTTCAGAAACCATCCTAGCTCGCACATCTGCTGCTGCTGCTGCTCGGTTTGCAAGTTTCTCAGCATATACGGCCATCAATTCACGTCCTTCTGCCGTATTCATTAGATTCGGGATAGCTGACAAATAAGCTCTAGATTCAAAGTCAGACGTTGCGCCAGATCCTTCAACGCGGATCGTTGGGGCAAGACGTTGGCGAATAGATTCTGCAACTTGAGAAGCATTTGCAAGTTTTTCAGCAGGAGTTCCAGGGAAGTATGTTCCAATTTGCGCTTGGAATGCTTGCAATGGGCCACCGCGATATGGCTTAAGAATGTCAACAATAGCGCGAACATCACCAGCAGCCGACATAGCAGAGAATGCAGCATCTTCAGCCTTAACTGCACTTTCAGCGCGCTTTTCAGCCATTTTCTTTTCACCAGTAACAGCGACATTGACGCTTGCCGCTCCAGCCTTTCGCGCAGCAACGTCTTTTGCTTGAAGTTTTTCATCAAGTTGCGCCAACTCAATAGGCGTAAGTTGGTTTAGTTGCTTATTGGGGAACATTGACGCAGCAACTCGCCTTACTTCATTAGTGTAATCAGATTGTTTTTGCTGGAATTCATTTACAGCTTTGCTAATATCAGAAATCTCTTTATTTAAGTCTTTTGGAGTAATTGATCCAGAGTAAGAAAGCGACTCAAGGTTATCAACCATTGGCTTAAATTGCTCTGGAAGCATTGCTTTAAACGTCTGGAAGTCAAACGATTTGGTCGTATATGCGCCAAGCTGCTTATCAATCGCTTCAATGCTTTTGTTATTATCATCAATATATTTACCACCACCTCGTACACCGCGAAGCTGAGTATTGATTGCAATAAGCCTATCTCTTTCTTGCATAAGATTAGCAACTTGCGGAGCAACTGCTTTTGCTTCAACAGGGACTCCAGGCAGAGTTTTTTCTGTTGTTGGCGCACTAACGCCTGGCTGTTCTATAGAAGATGGGATTGCCCCGCCAGTAACATTGAGTGCTTGAGCAGGAACTGGCTGAGAAATCGCCGATTGTTGAATTGCCGGAATAGCTTGATTACTACCTCCAGCAAAAATTTCTTGAATCGGCTTAAATGCTTCAATTTCACCTGCTTGCCTTGCTGCTTCAGGAGCATTAAGTGCAGCAATCGGAGCAAGATTTGGATACATTTCAGCAAATTTACGCCGACCCTCAATATCCATCTGTGCTTTTTGACGCTCAAGCATAGACTCAGCAATCTTCTGCTGCATCATGTAATTCTGCGTTGCGCCTTGATAAGCACCTTGACCAGCAGAAATGCCTCCAGCCAATGCACTAAGAATATTTTGGGCAGCAGATCGCCTAGGCCCAACAGAGCTCATCCCTTGAGCCAGTGCAATACCAGCCCCTAGCAATCCTTGTACTTTGGCGCGATTTTGTAGATCCGTAGATTCTTGCTCACCCAATAGGCCGGGCAAGTATTGCGGCATACCAGCACCAAAAATATTAGGTATGTAATCTTCCCAAGCCATATGTCACCTAGATAAGCGAGATTTTTCGTTGATTCATAAACGGCTGCATAGGCATTTGCGTTAGCTGCATTTGATTTTGCCGACCTTGTATCAAATTCCCTTGTGGAGCTTGGTGAGGCTGCAATGCTTGCATTCCAGTATTCATTGCCATTTCAGACAATACTGGATTTTGCCCCATAAACTTATTTACGCCAGCCATATCTTTAGACAAACCACTAAGGGTTCCAGAAAGAACTCCAGGGGTTACTGTCTGTCCAGTAAGCGCCGCACCTTCTCCCATTAGTGCGCCCATACCGCCTTGTACGCCAGGAATAAAAGCGTTTGCTCCAGATACTCCACCGCCAGCCATAGTAGCGCCACCCACAGCAGAACTACCAAGTAATGCGCCTCCACCATAACCTCCAGCGGCTCCAAGCAATGCCCCCTTAAGAGGATCATTAGGGCTTAACATCGCCCCAGCAGTGCCACCAACCACTGCCATCGTTACTGGGTCAGCCATTATTTACCCCCTGTCGCAGCATTAACAGTTCCCATTGGATAACCGCTAATGGCAGATTGATAGCGTTGCAAGTTTTCCCATGGAGCATTTTGCTCATAATTCCATCGTGACATTGCATCCTGAAGTGCTGCTGCATCGTAGCCTTCACGCGCTTGTCCAACCATCAGAAGCTTCTGCATATCAGCATAATCAGCCTCTGCAAGCTGTGGAGCCAACTGTGCCGCCTGTAGCTGGCGATTAGCATCTGCTGCGGTCATCTGACCAGCATTAACCAGCGCATTAAGCTGAGTAGCCAGAGCTTGCTGTTGTCCAGCAGTCAACGCATTAGCACCAGCCATTCGATTCTGAATGCCCTGCTGTTCAAAGCCCATCATCCGAGCAATTGCCGCTTCCTGTGCCGCACGTTCCTGAGCATAGTTCTGGGCATAAGCTTGCTGATTCTGCTCAGTCAATGCTCGAGCAAATACATCTTGGCCTTTAGAAACTTGTTGCCCCATCGCGCCAGATCCATAACGACCAGCAGCAGATGCCTGAGACTGAAGGCCACGCAGACCTTCCTGATAGGACTCAGTTGCAAGGCGATTAGCACGAGACAACGCGCCTTCAAGATAAGGATTACCGTTCAGGTACTCGCCAGAAGCAGTACGCCGAAGCATATCCAAAGACTCAGAATCTTTGCCAATCTGACCTTCCATCATTTGCCGATAAAACTCAGCAGATGGGTCATTGGCAGTAGCACCAAGCTTTGATACTTGAGCGGCATATGGGTTTGTATAGTTCATTAGATTGCCCAATGAACTTTGTGCTTGCCCAATTAGCGGAGAGCCAGCCATAGCTCGTTGCTCCGCCATGTTTAGAGCGTTTGTAGTAGCTTCAGATGGGCTTATATAAGTTTGCCCAGGAAAAAACTGTGGAGCGCCTTGGTTATAAAGATTTTGCGCTTCTTGATAGCCTTTAAGAATATAAGGCTGCGCTTCTTCCCAAGGTTTTGTCGTTGAAGTTCCTCCGCCGCCACCGCCCATAATTACACCTCACATATATACTTGTTGGGACGGAATCCATACGCTGCCGCCCTACGTTGCCACCCTTTACGATGGCTGGAAAAAGTTAAATATTTAGCGCCCGCTTGACTTGCCAAAGATTTTACGTATTTTAATCCAGCGTCAACTATTTGATAATCATTTTCTAATGTCCATGCTGCCCATACATGAACTGTGTTTTCTAGCGGCTGCAACACAAAAAAGCCAGCAAAGCGCTGCCCACTGATAACCACAAACAAATCACTAACACGATTAAAGCAGTCGGTATATACGTCTTCAGGTATCCAATTTTCTGGACTATGCGATTTAATTTTAGATAATCCATCTTTAATACTAGGCCACCATTTACGAAGTTGATTAGGCTCAATGTATTTAAATTCAATCATCCGACGATTATGTAGCCGTAAGTTTTATCTGCTGTTGAATTAGCCCAATGTGAAATTGTGGCTTGCCCTTGTTGCTGTGATGAAACGTAAAGATTACTAGTTGCTGAAGGTGCTATGTATTGCACAGTTGCAATTATAGACGGTGTTGCCGGTCTTGTTGGCCCACTTTGTGATGCAATAGCATCTATAGTTACGCTAGTGCTAGTTGTACTCCAAAATATTTCAACATAGTCATTTGCTTGCAATTCAAGAAATATATTTAACGCGGCAATCAAATAAGATGGGTCGCCAGTGCTTTTCCTAGCTGGAATATGAAATTTACTATTTGAATTGGCTACATTTGTTCCGTTAACCGAAAACCAAATATCTATGTCTTGACCATCATTTGTCGTATTTTTATACTGAGCAGAAAATTGGACGTTGTAAATTCCATAATTTCTAATATTTATACGAGAGCTATTTGATACATATACGCCATTGTTTTGCTCGGTTGTATTGTATGTAAACGCATATCCAGACGTAGTGCTTGATGCTGTTTGCGATGTAGAGTCGCTAAATGACCCATAGGGCGCATTGTCATCGTAGGCAGCAGCAGATACTGGAACAAAGAAAATTAGGCTGTCATAGCCTATCCGCTCATCGTAAAGCGTTGTCGTTGCCGCATTGCCAGTAGCAAGAGTAATCGTGCCTGTATTGTTCGTTTTGCCGTCCATGATCCCGCGAACGACTTCAGCAACGTTTCGCTCATCGTTGCCGAACATTGGCAAAGTGCGAAACTTAGTCATCGTGTACCTTGCGTTGAGTATTCAATGTCTACGCCAACTACAGTTTTCCATCCTGCTCCAGTAGGCGACACACGGATTCGATGATAGTTGCCGTTAGATCGCAAAGAAACACGGTTTTCAGCATCAGCCGATACCGCCGTTCCAAATCCAACCGGATCTCCAAGCAAAACACGAGAAGCTACAGATACATCAGCAGAACCATTATCAACAATCGGCTTTGCCAACGTAATCAATGACCGACCAATATCTATATCATTGGATGATATAGATGCTGATTGCAGCCCGCCAGTAAATCCGTAAATTTGGTTATCTTTAACTCCACCTAAGAACCAAGTCCCACCAGAATATGCTCGATCATCAAAGCTTGCAGTTAAACTTTCAAGCGACGGCAGTGATATAACGCAATTTGACGTAGAAATTGTTGCTGATACTGTTTCAGTTATCGTAAAAGTATTGCTATTAACTTTTGTTATTTGATAAAAGCCATCAGTTGCTCCGCCAGATGTAGCATTAAAGTAAACATAGGCGTTAGTTTCAAGTTTATGACCAGTTAAAGTAACAGTTACGGTTGTGCCTAACTGCGTATAAGTGCCATTCTGTGTATTTTGTCCTGGAGTAATGGAAATCTTGTCCAAGCTTTCAAGAGTGGCGCTAGATGTAAGCAAATAAGCAAGCGATTCAAGCGCCTCGTCAGAATAAGACCATTTATTGACCTGAGCGTTATAGATCAGCAGCTTATTCCCTGAGTTTGTTGGCAAAGTCCAAATAATTAGAGAGCGAATTGGGTCAATTGTTGCGCTCATCTGCGTTTTAAGCAGGTCAGGAGCGGCATTTTCAAAGAACCAACGGTTAACTTTCTCAGCGCCAATAGGCGTAACAGACTGGCCGTTACATACATAAAAGCCATCATCAGCTAAAAAGTATGTTTTGTCTGCAAGTTGAGCAATAGAGCCATTAGCAATACACCCAATTGCCCTAGAAATTGCATCAAATTGGAAGAAAAACGGAGATCCTGAATAGGTCATCCGATAAATCGCTCTCTCAAGGAATACAAGTCCGTATTCGCCACCAGAAAGGCCAGTAATATCGCCGCCATCAGGCAAAACTTGAGAATCTGCTTGGCTCGATGCAGCAGGAGTCCAGTTAACTTCGTTGTTTATGTCAGACCAATAAACAGTAGACTCAGCACCGGCTACGTTACCAGCCACAACAAAATCACGAACTACCGAGACATACTTGGCAGTTGGAGCATCAGAGGAAAGATCGGCAAACGCAGTGCCGCCAGCCAAGTTATATGCTTGAAGCTTGTTGATGCCATTAGCCAAAATTATCTTTGGCCCGAACTGTGTAATATCCCAAGCGTCTGCTGAGTATCCGCCAGATTTGCTTACGTCATCATAATCATTATTGCCAGAATCAAACTTATAAATTTTTGTTGCAGACGCAGCAAACAAGTTGTTTTGGCTTGCAAACTTTCCTGAAAACGCGTTAAGAAGTGTTTCTCCAGCAACAACATCAGCATTAGGATACGGCTCTACTTTATTAAGCGAGGCATACCCATTTGCTACAGGATAGCAATTCAGCGCATCAGTAACAGAACCAGTTACTCCAGGCTGGTCAGGAGTCCATTCACCAAAAACTAGCCTTGTTTTAGCCATATATCACTTTCAGCAGCCGTTTTAGTCCATTCTTCGCCAATAATATAGCCAATAGCGCGTACATTTGCACTTTCAGACATACTAACCGTAACGTATTGATTTACTCTTGCAGCACAAGATACAGTTGCTTGGCTTGTTACTGCAATTTGCTGCTCTTGCTGTACAAACGCATCAGCCGATACTGTGCCTATTGCGGAAACAGATGCAACTCCAATTCTTGTGTATCCAGCAATAGCAGAAACTGACGCAGAACTCGTTACAGAGGCAACGCCATTTTGAACAAATCCACCTATTGCTGTAACAGTTGCTTTACCAGTAATAGCAGCAGATGAACTGGTCGCGCCTTCAATACAAGTAACTGTAGCCGTTCCAGTTATTGCAGCAGAAGCCAATACCGCTTTTTCGCCAGCAGAAGATAGCGGAGCGGTGGAAAGCGGTATAAATCCAAGCATCGCTACCCCTACTTAAAACATTCTAAAAAAATTTCCTGTTGCTGCTGCGGCTACTGTATACGTAATGATAATTGCGCCTTGCGTTCCGCTGCCACCATTCGCAGTACCTCCGTTGCCACTACCGGATCC
>JACCDQ010630871.1_pt1 | contig 18076 bp, 15 predicted proteins | sample 7446031 | NCBI WGS metagenome assembly JACCDQ01 (sample SAMN15323442, study PRJNA562643) | freshwater metagenome | isolation source: river surface water | place: USA:Blue River Watershed | collected 2017-08-17
GCAGCGCGCCCAGCGCGCGTAGTCCGCGCGCGGTCTCCTTCCTGAATTCCCGATAGACGACGAAGACCGCAAACACCAGCGGCAGCACCCATGCGCCCGAATCGATCAGCTGGTGCGACAGGCTGGCATCGCTCTCCAGGCTGCGAATTTCACTGGTGGTGTTCCTGGTCATCGTCTGTCCTTCGGGCACGGGTTCGTGCCGCGCAGTATATCGAAGGACAGCCCAGGCTCATGTGCTGCCGCCTGCTCAGCGCACCTGCACCCTCACCAGCAGGAAAGTGGCCGGGATCGTCGTGAAGTCATCGCGGCCGCTGCGGTTCTGCGCGATGAACAGCGCATTGAGTTCGGCCGCCAGGGCGTCGCTGCGCCCGTTCTTTTCGGCGGCGTCGAAGGCGTTCATCGTCGGACCGTAGTAGCGCCGGAAGGTGTCGACCAGGCCCGACGGCGATCCGTTGAAATTGAAGGTGTAGGTCTCCTCGGTGCAGCTGATGTCTTCGGCTTTTGCGCCCGCCGCGACGAATCGCTCTTCGACATGGCTGCGGACGCCCCAGGTCATCGGGCTGATGAAGCCTTCGGGCGGTGGCGGCGAGTAAGCGGAACTGATCTTCAGGATCTGTGCCACGAGCGTGGGGTCGTTCGGTATCCAGTTGCCCATCGCGATGCTGCCGCCCGGTTTCGTGACCCGCACCATCTCTTTTGCGACGTCGAAGGGCTTGGGCGCAAACATCGCGCCGAAGATGCTGACCACCCGGTCGAAGCTGTCGTCCTGCAGGCCCGACAGGTTGGTGGCATCGCCATGCTCGAAGCGGCAGTTGGCAAGGCCCGCTTCTTCGGCGCGCCGGTTTCCGGCAGCGACCAGGTTGCGCGAGATATCGACTCCCAGCACCTCGGCGCCCAGCCGGGCCGCCGGGATCGCCGTGGTGCCGTCGCCGCAGCCGAGATCAAGCACGCGTTCTCCGGCTTGGATACCGAGCGAGCGGACCAGCGCTTCGCCGCTTTCGCGCATCGAGGCGGCGATGCGGGTGAAGTCGCCCTTTTCCCACAAGGCCTGATTCGGGTTGGAAGCTGGAGTGGCAGTCTCTGTCATGGCATGGCTCCGCGGTCAGAAAGGTTGGACGGATAGCTGCTGTGCTCGGACGAGCATCAGATCGACGCGGCGCCCTGCAGGATGAATTATCAAAATGAGAACGATATTAATCTCGACGCGGGCAAGGGATTGCAGCGATTCATCGCTGCCCAAGGCAATATTGATTTGGTTTGATCGCGCTCAAGCGCCAGTGCCGGACTCCATTAACGTCCGGAAATCTGCGGCGCACTCTTGGGAAGGGTTGCTCATGCGCTCGGCGATCCGGTCCGAGGCGGCCTGGCGTTCCGATCGCCGATCGCACGACCACTTTCGCAGTTGAGGAAGGCTTTTTCGACCTCTCGCCGTCCCAACCCGCGCTCGTCGCAGACCTCCTTTGCTTTTGTGGATCTCCCCATTCCTGCTTTCAGCAACCCGGGAACCCGCACCGGGATATTGAAATAAATCAATACAAGCATTAGTTGTTATTTATACATCAACGACCTTCGCTAGACTCGCCCGGCCAGCTTGATCGTTTACCGCCTGATCGACCCAACCAGCCCTTTTCTGCAAAAAGACTGCGCGCGCATGGATGCCCCTGAGAAGACCGTTTCCGACTCCCTGCAGCGAACCCGGGTATTGCAGTCCTACGCGATCCTCGACACGCCGCCGGAATTGCAGTTCGATCGACTCGTCGAGCTGGCGGCCGAGCTGTGCGATGCACCGATTGCCGCTGTCAGCCTGCTCGATGAAACACGTCAGTGGTTCAAGGCCTCGTACGGGCTCGATGTGCGCGAGATGGATATCTCGATCTCGTTCTGCCAGCATGCGATCGAGCAGCAAGGCTTGTACCTGATCGAAGACGCGGCTCGTCATCCGCTTTTTCATGACAATCCACTCGTCACCGGCGCGCTCGGCGTGCGTTTCTATGCGGGTTATCCGCTGATCACGCCAAGCGGCCATGCGCTCGGTACCTTGTTCGTCATCGACCGGCGGGTGCGCTCGCTCTCCGATCGCCAGCGGCGGCAGTTCCAGACGCTGGCCGACCAGACGATGGTCGCCTTGGAGCTTCATCGTCAACGTACCGAGTTGAAGCTGCGGCTGGACCAGCAAGCGAATATCCATGCCATCCTGCACCAGCTGGCGGGCGATGCCGCGCAAGTCGGCTACTGGCAAAAGCGCTCGAGCAGTTTGACGATCGACTGGTCCGCCGAGGCGTTGAAGATCCTGCATATCCGACCGGGCGAACCCTCGACCGTTGCCAGCCTGTTGCAGCGCATGGAGCCCGAAGACCGGCAGCGCTGGTCGGAGGCTTTCGCGCACGCCATGGTGGCGGGCAAATCGATGGACGTGGAATGCAGCTTCCGTTCGGGCGGGCAGCGGGTGCAGCTGCGCTGGCTCGGCATCGCGCGGCAGGATCCGCTGCTGGCACCTGAATGGGAAGTCTATGGTGTCGTGCAGGACGTTACCCGCCACCGCGAACAGGAAGAGGCTGCGCAGCGCATCCATGAGCGCTTTCGTATTGCGGCGGAGCTGGTGTCCGATGCGCTGTGGGACTGGGATTTGCAGGCCGACTCGCTCTGGTGGAGTGCCGGCATGCACCGGCTGTTCGGGCATGAGGAGGTGGATGACCTGCCCAACTATCTCGGCCAGGCGCTGCTGCATCCGGAAGACCGGGGACCGGTGCTGGCACGCGTGAGAACCGCGCTGTCGGGAACCGGGGACACGTGGCGCGACGTCTATCGCCTTCGCAAGGCCGACGGTAACTATGCCTGGGTCGAGAACAGCGCAAAGATCGTGCGCAATGGCGACGGCGGCGCGGTACGCATGGTCGGCCTCATCCGCGACATTACCGGCGCGCGGGAACAGCAGGCACGGCAGGCAGACGATGCGCGCCGCCTGTCCGAACAGGCTGCGCTGCTGGACAAGGCGCGCGATGCGATCATCGTCATCGACCTTGAAGACCGCATCCGGTACTGGAATGCCGGCGCGACCCGCTTGTATGGCTGGACCGCGTCAGAGGCGATCGGCCAGTTGCAGCATGAACTGCTGCGCGAGGACGCGCAGGAGATTCGCCACCGATCCGGCCAATTGCTGCTTGCGGAGGAGATGACGCTGGATCTGACGCAGCAACACAAGGAAGGGCGTGCGCTGCAGGTCCATGCGCACTGGACGCTGGTGCGTGACGATGCCGGCCATCCGCAGGCGATCTTCTCGGTCAACACCGACGTGACGCGTCAGCGCAGCGATGAAGCCCGCATCCAGCAGCTGGCGTTCTACGACACGCTGACTGGCCTGCCGAACCGCGCGAATTTCATCGAGCGGCTGAACCATGCGCTGCAGTCAAGCGAGCGGCATCGGGAATATGGTGCGGTGATGTTCCTCGATCTCGACAACTTCAAGGTCCTGAACGACACCCTGGGGCATGTGGTCGGCGACACGCTGCTGCAGCAAGTCGCGCAGCGCCTCCAGCGGGCGATGCGGCGTGTCGATACCGTGGCGCGCCTCGGGGGCGACGAGTTCGTCGTGCTGCTCGAAGAGTTGGGCGGGGAATTGTCCCGGGCGGCGATGCAGGCCGAGGTGGCCGGGCGCAAGGTGCTGGCCGCCTTCACCGAACCGTACATCCTGGACGGCGAGGTGCGCACTTTTTCGGCCAGCGTCGGCGTCACGCTGTTTCGCGGGCAGGCAGCGAGCCCGGGCGAACTGCTCAAGCAAGCCGATCTGGCTATGTACGGCGCCAAACAGGCAGGGCGGCAGACAATGCGCTTCTACAATCCGCAGATGCAGCAGGCGGCCCATGAACGTGCACGGCTGGAGACCGACCTGCGCCAGGCCCTCGCCGGCCATCAGTTCCTGCTGCATTACCAGCCGCAGTTCGGTCGCGCAGGGCAGCTGATCGGCATGGAGGTTTTGCTGCGCTGGCAGCACCCGCAGCGCGGCCTGGTCTTGCCGGATGAATTCATCGGCGCCTGCGAGGACAATGGCCTGATCGTTCCGCTGGGACGCTGGGTACTGGAGCAGGCCTGCCGGCAATGGGCGGAATGGCGCGAGACGACCGGAAGTGCCACCCGCCTCTCGGTCAACATCACCGCCAAGCAGCTGCGCCATCCGGATTTCGTCGATGAGGTCTTTGGCATTCTCGACGCGGCCGGCATGGATCCGAACTGCCTGAAACTGGAGCTGACCGAAAGCGCGCTGCTGCTTGACGTCGATCGTGCGATCGGCAAGATCCAGCAGCTGCGTGCCCGCGGGGTGCGCTTTGCGCTCGATGATTTCGGCACCGGGTTCTCGTCGCTGGCCCTGTTGCGGCGGCTGCCGATCGACCAGTTGAAGGTGGATCAGTCCTTCGTCAGGCACCTCGAGAGCAGTCATGCGGACCAGCGGGTGGTGCAGTCGATCATCGACTTGGGAAAGCATCTGGATATGATGGTGCTGGCCGAAGGCGTGGAAACGCCGGAGCAGAACCGGCTGCTGGTCGATTATGGCTGCGACGAGTTCCAGGGTTTCCTGCACGCGCGGCCATTGGCTGCCGAAGACGCGGCCGCCTTGTTGTAGCCGGTGAAGTCCCGGCTGCGGCCAGCGCCTTGCACTTGGCCGAGCCTGCTCAGTCGTTTCCCTCGCTGTCTTCCCGGACCGGCTGCCGATGGCTTGCACTGGTGAGCCCGGGATCGCGCGGCAGGCGGCGCCGATCGACGCCGGCAAAAGGCGAGGTCACGCGCCGGGGAATACGCACATTCATCAGCGACTCGGCGTGCATGTCGAGTACGTTCATCGCGATCACGACATCGCGGCTCTCGAAGCGATGCTTCAGCAGGACATGGCGCAGCAGCGCCTGCAGGCGGTCGTACGCATGGGTGGTCAGGTGGAGCGACGCATAGCCGAGCTGCACTGCAGGCGGCTGGTAGGTCGCCACCGGACGGCCCAGTGCAAAGGCCAGCAATTCAAGGTTCAGCGACGCGACTTCCGCGATCGGCCGATCGGCAACGAAGCGGCGCAAGGACACATCAGTCAGCACGGCGGTGCTGAACTCCTTGACCAGCACCGTGATCACGGCGGTCCCGCCATATTTGTCGAACAGGTTCGGAATCGGATCGGGCATCGCGTCCTTGATAGTGAAACGAAGTGAGGGTGACGGGGCTGCGTTCGGCTCGTTTTGGCAGGAGCAGAGAGATTAACCCAAGCCGTCCGCGCCTTGCTTGCCAGTAGTTCCGTGCGCAGGCAGTACACCATCCCGCAGCAGCGGCTCGAGCGTATCCGGCTTGAAGAGCAGCCGCTGATCCAGCAAGGCGATCGCCTCGTCAGCCGGCATCGGCCTCGCCAGCAGATATCCCTGTACTTCATCGCAACCGAAGCGCTGCAATTCCTCGAGCTGCTGGCGGGTTTCGACGCCCTCGGCAATGACATCGATTCCGAGCGTCTTGCCGATCTGTATCATCGCCTTGCAGATCAGTTTTCCTTCATCGCTGGAAGACAGATTGCGGACGAACTCGGCATCGATCTTCAGCACGTCGACCTTCAGCTGCTGCAGCTGCGCCAATGACGAATAGCCGGTGCCGAAATCGTCGATCATCAGCTTGTGTCCCATCTCGCCGAGCAGTCGAAGCTCTTTCTTGATCACCGGATCGTCGGCGACCATCGTCGACTCTGTCAGTTCAAGCTCGATCTGCGAGGGCGGCACCCCATAGCGCTGCACGCAAGCGGCCAACTGTTCGCGAAGCCGCGATGACTTCAGCTGCTTTGCCGATATGTTCACCGACACCGGATGCAGCAGCTTGTCCGACGCCCGCCATTGCGCGAGCGTGCGACAGACTTCCTCGACGACCCAGCAGCCGATGGCATCGATCAGGTCATGTTTCTCTGCGATCGGAATGAAGCGGGCCGGCGGTATGGGCCCCAGCACCGGGTGCTCCCAGCGGGCCAGTGCCTCGAAGCCCAGCAGATGGCCGCTGACGGCAGACCCGCGCGGCTGGAAACACAGGCTCAGCGTACCGGCCGCGATCGCCTGCCTCAGACCGGTCTCGAGATTGAACTCATCGCGCAGCCGTTCGCGCATGGTTGGCACGTACACGGCGAAACGATCCTTGCCCTGGCGTTTCGCTTCATACATCGCCATGTCCGCAAATTGCACCAGGTCCGCGGCGCTGCGCGCATCCATCGGGAAGCTGGCAATGCCGATCGACGCGCGCGGGTTGGCGGAGGACCAGCGGCCCTGCTGGCCGACTTCACGGATTCGGTTGACGATCTCCATCGCCACCTGATGCGACTGCTGCATGTCTTCCAGGTGCAAAGCCAGCACGAGGAATTCGTCGCCGCCCAGGCGCACGACCACGTCGTCCCTGCGCACGACTTTCCGGATCGCGGCGGCGGCCGCTTTCAGGTACTCGTCGCCGGTCTGGTGTCCGAGCGTGTCATTGATGGTTTTGAAGTTGTCCAGATCGATGAACAGCGCGGCAACGTATTGCTGCTCCGCCGCCGCCTGCTGCAACAGCGTCGGCAGCTTCTGGTTGATCCAGTGCCGGTTCGGCAGGCCGGTCAGCCCGTCGGTCAGCGCCAGCCGCTCCAGCTGGGCCTCCTTGTCCTTCAGGTCGGTAATGTCGCGCAAGGTCACCGCCAGACCGTCTTCGACCAGCGTGACGCGGCAGAGCATCCAGCGCTTTTGCCCCGCGCCCTCGCGGTAGAAACAGGTTTCCTTCTCCGCAAAGCCGTCCGTGAGGGCTTTTGCCAGGAACTCTCGCGTGGCCTGCCAGTTGGCGTCCGTCAGTATCGAACTCAACGGCTGCCCGATCAGGGCATCGCGCGCACGGGCATACGAGCATGCCGCTTGCGTGTTGCATTCATCGATGCGGAAGTCCGACACGGCACCGGCCGCCGTGCGCAAGGGTGTCAGCATCAGGAGTTCGTCCTTCGAGTCGTCGACGGCCTGCCGAAACACTGCCCGCACATGCCGGGCACGCGCTTCGGCGTTCTGCCGTTCGGCTTGCCGCCACGCCGCCCAGCCGGTAACGGCCAGCAGGACCAGGGTGGCGGTCGCCCCAAGGAGCATCAGTTGCCAGCGATCTCCGGCAATTGGCGCAAGCAGTGTGCCGCGCTCGAGCGCCACCATGACGTCCAGCGGATGGCGGAGCAATCGGACGCGGACCACGAAGAAGCGGCCATCCTGTTCGAGCATTTCCTGAGCTGCCAGCAGCGCCCCGCCGTTGGCCAGCGTGCCGGCGAGGCGGGCGACTGCGCTCTCCTCGTTCGGTGGCTCGCTGATGGCAACGCTGTTAGCCAGCAAGCTTCCGTCACGAAATCCGACCATGACGACGTCGGCCGGATCGGGCAGGGCGGAGTTTCGCAGGTTCGTGAAGGTTTTGACCGGCACCGGGATCGACAACAGGCCTTCGAAACTGCCTGACGGTCCGTTGAGCCGCCGCGTGAGGCGGATGACCGGTTTTCCGGCGAGTGCGCCGACGCCCGGTGCTGGCGGGTGGATCATCAATGCCTCGGACGGGTCTCGCTGACGCTGCAGGAAAAAAGCCTGGTCGGCGACGGAGGCGCCGATCAACTGCGAAGCGCGCGCAGTGTGAATCACGCCGCTTGTGTTGATGAAGGTGGGGCTAAGCCACGAATGCTGGGGAAGGTCGGCGAATAGCTGCCTGATGGTCGCGTCCGAAGCGCCGTGCTGGCGCAGGTAACGCAGTGCCAGCAGCAATTGGTCGCTTTGATCGATCAGGTCATCGAGTTGCTCTGCGAAAGAGATGGCCACTTTCGTCGCCGAATCATGGCCCTGTTTCAGGGCCTGCTGTTCATCGACGCGCACCTGCCAGAACACGCCCGACCAGATGACCAGGATGCCGACGACTGTCATCGACCACCAACGGGCCGTCAGCGAATTTTTGAGCTTTTCGAGCAGTGCAAGCGCCATCAAAGCCTCCGACAGACTATTTTTTTGGCGGACCGGACATCTGCTGCATCGGCCTGGCTGGACACCCGGTACAGCGGGATCGCTGTTTCATCAGCCCGTCGATGCATTACGGGCCGTCCGATCCGGCACAGTGGCAGGAGCAGACTGCTGCAATTACTTATTAAATAACGATACAGAATGTAAATCGTTTGGATAAGTTACCACGTAGAAACTTTGTCTGCACGCCCGGTGTTCACTGCCGTCTGTTCGGCCCGATCACGTACCCGGTTGCACTTTCAACTCAGGCGCTGAGCCAGCGACCTCGCGTGGTCAGGAAATGCCGAAAGCGCAGGCGCTCGGCTTCGGTGGGACGGAAGCCATTGCAGAGATCGATGCCGGGTGCGCGGCAGCGTTGCGCCTGGCGAAACTGCGGCTTGCATTCAATGGGCGAATGCAATACGCGTACGCCCTCCGGCGGGCGTCGCGCGATCGAATCGGTGGGTTTCCGGATCTGCAGCGGGCCGGAAATCGACCCGGCAGACAAAAAGTTTGGAGAGCGAAACCGTGAGCGGATGAGTCGTTGCTACTCGACCTTACAGCTGCCCGACTTGCCGCCGCAAACAAAGGGACATTCGCTCAATTCATTCTCTGTCCGCACTAGTGTCCCGGAAGATAACACTCTGAGTGAGCGTCGCTCTCTACCCGCGCTTCAAGATTCATTTGGCGGTCAGCATACTGAGATACGACGCTGCGCCGTCTGATGCACCATCCTGCGGGTGCGAGAGGCAGAACTTATCGATGCTGCGAATGGCAGGCTCGGCGGCATTTGGGTCGTCGTTGTACGGATCCTGTTCCGCTCTTTTCAAGCCTTGAATGGTCAGGCTCAGCGGCGCAAGAAATGCGTTCGCCCACTTTATTTTCTTGTTGTGCTCCAGGCCGCCCCAGTCTTTGCATGAAAAATCGCCGAACAAGCTGCCCGCCCCGGCGTCTGCGCTGGCAGCAGCCATCACCGCCAGAAAAGCGAAGGCAAGGAAACCCATCCTGGATTGTCTGCAAGAGGTGATGTTCATTTTCGAGCGGCTGTTAACTTGTCGCTGAATGGCTTCTCGCTGACTGTATCGCCCGCACATTCGGCTGGTGGTATGGACAGCTTCTGTCAATCGCGGCGACAACCCGGTTTGGATACGCCGGATTTTTCATCAGGAATTGTTGGTGGCATCGATCCGGATCGCAAAGCCGCAGCGCTCGGGGGAGCACTTGCGCAATACGATCCCGCAAGCGCCTGCTACTCGACCTTCCAGCTGCCCGACTTGCCGCCGTGCTTTTCCATCACCTTGATGTCCGACATCACCATGCCGCGGTCGATCGCCTTGCACATGTCGTAGATGGTCAGCAGGCCAACCTGTACTGCGGTCAGCGCTTCCATCTCGACGCCGGTCTTGCCGAGCGTCTCGACTTGCGCGTTGCACATGATGCTGCAATCGGCTTCGTTGATCGTGAACTCGACGGCGACCCTCGTCAGCGCCAGTGGATGGCACAGCGGTATCAGGTCGCTGGTGCGCTTGGCCGCCATGATTGCGGCAATGCGAGCGATGCCGAGCACGTCGCCTTTCTTTGCGGTGCCGCCCATCACCACGGCAAGGGTGGCCGGCTTCATGCTGATCAGCCCGCTGGCAATGGCGACGCGATGCGTCTCGGCCTTCGCGCCGACATCCACCATGTGGGCCTGACCGCCTTCGTCGAAATGGGTCAGGCCGCCGTGCGCGGCGTGGGTCTGCGTGCCTTCTTTTCTTGCGCTCATGGTGCTGGTGTTTCTCTTTGTTAGTGAGGGCGGCGGGCTGCCGGCATCCGGGTATCATAGCATCATGATTTCGCGCGCCCGCCCTCGCTTGCTGTCATTGCTCCGCGCTTCCGCAGCCGCTGTCTGCCTGCTCTCGTCGCCGGTGCTGGTGGCACCGGTGTCGCTGCATGCGCAGGCCCTGCCCAACCTCGGCGGCAGCGACGGCGCGGAGATGTCGCCGCTGATGGAGCGCAAGCTCGGCGAGCAGGTGATGACGAGCATACGGCGCGATCCGGACTACATCGATGACCTGTCGACACTGGATTACCTGAACCAGTTCGGCGGCAGCCTGCTGGCGGCCACGCCTGAGGCGCGCGGCGACACCGGCTACGATTTCTTCTTCTTCGCCGTGCGCGATCCGATGCTGAACGCATTCGCGCTGCCCGGCGGATTCATTGGCGTGCACACCGGCCTGGTACTGGCCGCGCAAAGCGAATCCGAACTGGCGGGCGTGCTTGCCCATGAGATTGGCCACGTGTCGCAGCGCCATATCGCGCGCATGATCGGCGCGCAGAAGCAGGACTCGCTGCTGTCGATCGCCGGTCTCGTGCTGGGCGCGCTGGCGATGCGCTCGAGCGCCGACCTCGGCATGGCCACGATGATGGGCGGCACCGGCATGGCCGCGCAGCGGCAATTGAGCTTCGGCCGCGACGCCGAACGCGAGGCTGACCGCGTCGGCGTGAACATCCTCAACGGCGGCGGCTTCGAACTGAACGGCATGGTGAGCTTCTTCGGCCGCCTGCAGGCGTCGCAGCGCAACCGCCGCGACAACGTGCCGCCGTGGCTGCTGACCCACCCGCTGACGACCGAGCGCATCGCCGACATCGAAGGCCGCATCCGCAGCTTGCCCTACCGGCAGCGTGTCGACAGTCTCGACTTCTCGCTGGTCCGTGCGCGGCTGCGCGTGCTGCAGGACGATACGCCGCAAGGCTGGAGGGATGCGTCGGCGCTGTTCGGCGAACAGCTCAGGCAGGGATCGCGCGCGCAGGCGCTGGCGGCGCGCTACGGGCTGGCCCTGATCGCATTGCGGCAACGCGACCAGGCTCGTGCGCGCGCACTGGTGGATGAAATCCATGCCGAGGCCGACCGCAAGCCCGCATTGCCGCCGTCGGCGCTGCTGCGCACGCTGGATATCGATTTGCAGATGGCCACCGGTCATCCGGCCGATGCGGTGGCGCTGGCGCAGGACGGACGCAACCGCTTCCCGCTGTCGCGCGCGCTGGCGATGCAGTATGCGGACGCCTTGCTGGCGGCCGGCCGCAAGGATGATGCGATCGCTTTCCTGCGCGACCAGACGCAAATCTATCGCCAGGATGCCGGCGTGCAGCGCTCACTGGCGCGCGCGTATGCCGAAAGCGGCCGGCAAGCATTGCAGCATATGTCGCTGGCCGAGTATTACGCGCTGACCGGCGCCTTGCCGGCAGCGCTCGAGCAGCTTCGAATTGCGCGCAGCTCGCCGGACGCCAGCTTCTACGAGCAGGCCATCATCGATGCGCGCGAGCGCGAACTGCAGGCCAGCTGGAAGGATGTAATGGCGCAGCAGAAGCGCCGTTGATGGCCGACGATCGTGTGGCTGGCTAGGCTTTGGGCGTCGGCCGGCCGGCGGCCGGATGCGGATCGAAGCCGAGTCGCGCGCCCAGTTCGTTTCCGCGCAGCGGCCTGATTGCCAGCAGGCGGTCCTGCAACTGCAATTGAAGCTCGCCCTGCATAGCCTCGAGCCAGTCGAGCAGCATCTGCTCATCGAGCAGCCGCTGGTCCAGCCTCAGCATCGGCAGGCATTCGGCGAGGTCGCGATCGTCGACCATCGCTATCCGCTCTCCCGCACCGAGCACCAGCCTGCCGTCATCGGTGATCCATGCCGCGTCGATGCCGGCCAGCGGCTCGCCATCGTGCGTGACAAAACCCTGCGCAGGGTCGGTGCGTGCGATGAAGGGGGTCGCTTCCAGTTCCACATACACGCGCTGCGGCCCGTTCTGGAAATACCAGGCGCCGTGCTCGTCGTGGTGGTAGTTGCGGTGAATGAAGGACAGCAGCGCCGGATGGCGGATAACGTCGCCCGGCGAATGGGCGGCTTGCGCCGCTTCATCGCGCATGCGGAACGCACCGCGCGCATCGAGCGCGAGCCAGCCAAAGCAGTGGGGCACGTTTGGCCATTTGGCCATCGCCTGCCTGACGATCTCGTCCATTGCAGTCTCGCCTGACTATCGTTCGATCGTTTCCTGCTCGCGCCTGATCAGCACTTGTTCCGACAGGAAGCGGACGATGCGGCGCGGCAGCCAGGTAATGGATCCGGGTGGCCGGCCGCTCGCGAAGCCCACATGCCCGCCCTGCGAAGGATACTCCAGGATCACCGTGTCGGACGCGGTGCGTGGCAGGTGGCGCGCCGGAAGAAAAGGGTCGTTGCGTGCGTTCAGCACCAGCGTCGGCACGACGATGGACGGCAGTACATGCTTGCTGCTGGCGCGATGCCAGTAATCATCGGTATCGCGGAAACCATGCAGCGGCGCGGTCACGACATTGTCGAACTCGTACAAATCGCGCGCGGCCAGCATGCGCTGGCGGTCGAAGAGCTTCGGATACTGCTCGAGCTTGGCCAGGCATTTCGGCTTCAGCGTCTGCAGGAAACGCTTCGTGTAGATCATGTTGAAACCGGACGAGAGCGCGGTGCCCCCTGCGGTCAGGTCGAGGGGCGCCGAGATCGCGACAGCGGCATCAACGAAGCGGCTGTCCTCGGCGCGCGTACCCAGCCAGCGCAGCAGCGCATTGCCGCCAAGCGAGACGCCGGCGGCGAAGAATTGTGATGCATTGCGCGCCAGCGGATGCAGCGCCATCCGGTGCAGTATCCAGTCGATCTCGTCCGCATCGCCGGAGTGGTAGAAGCGCGGCGCGCGGTTCAGCTCGCCCGAACAGCCGCGGAAGTGCGGCACCGCGCCGGACCAGCCGAGCGCTTCAATATGCGACAGCAGCGCGCGCGCGTAATGGCTGGACGAAGAGCCTTCCAGCCCGTGGAACAGCACAAGGAAGGGCTTGCCGGGCAGGCCTTCGACGAAATCGACGTCGATGAAATCGCCGTCCGGCGTGTCCCAGCGTTCGCGCTTGAGCGTGACTTCCGGCAAGCGGACCAGCTTGGCCGGCCAGATCGTCTGCAGGTGCCCGCCGGGCAGCCAGGCGGGCGCGGCATAGTCGCTCATGCGCGCCCCGGCGATCAGTGCAGCACGCCGCCCTGCGGCGTGGCCGGGCTTTCGGGCGGACGGCCCTGTGCAATCGACGCGTGATGCGACACGATGCGCCAGCCTTGCGGCGTCTTGAGGAAGACATTGGTCGCGACGATGTGCGCTTCCTGCCAGTCGGGGTCGTCCGGCGTCTTCACTTCCTCGACCAGGCTGTGTACCGAGCAGCTCAAGTTGCTCGTCGCGTGCAGATGGCGCGGACGAATCTGCACCGGGCCGCGCTCGAAGATCATTTCATAGGATTCGCGAATGGCCGCGTGCCCGTGCAGGCGCGGCGCGCCCGGATGCACGCAGAAAATCTCTTCGTCGTCGGCCCACAGCGCCATCATCGCATCGAGGTCGGCGCGCGCGAGCGCATCGTAGAACGCCTGCTCGACGTCGTTGGCGCTGTCCATCGCGGTGGGAGGAAGAGGCATGGAGTGAATTTCCTGCAGGGTCGGTGATGTGCGCGCCGGTGGCGGCGCGAACCGAAAAAATTGCGGGCGGAGCGAGAGGCCCCCGCCCGGTCAGTGCGAATGCGCGTGGTCTGCGTGCACGCCCGGTTTCAGCTTGTACACCGTGCTGCAGTACGGGCATTTCGCTTCGCCGTTGGCCGCGAAGTCGAGGAAAACGCGCGGGTGCGAGGACCAGATCGGCATGGCCTTGTTGGGGCAGAAGGCCGGCAGATCCTTGCTGTCGAGTTCAACGGCTGCAGTCGTCTGGTTCATCTCGCGCTCCCTCGCTGGTTCAGACCTTGGTCAGCCAGTGGCTGTATTTGTCGGACTTGCCTGCAACCACGTCGAAGAACAGCGACTGCAGCTTCTCGGTGATCGGGCCGCGGCTGCCGATGCCGATGGTGCGGTTGTCCAGCTCGCGGATCGGCGTGATCTCAGCGGCGGTGCCGGTGAAGAAGGCTTCGTCCGCGCAGTACAGTTCGTCGCGCGTGATGCGCTTCTCGACCACGGCAATGCCGAGGTCGCGCGCCATGGTCAGCACCGCGTCGCGCGTGATGCCATCGAGGCAGCTGGCCAGGTCCGGCGTGTAGATCTTGCCGTTCTTGACGATGAACACGTTCTCGCCCGCGCCTTCGGAGACATAGCCGTCGGTGTCGAGCAGCAGCGCCTCGTCATAGCCGTCGGCGGTCACTTCCTGGTTCGCGAGGATGGAGTTGATGTAATAGCCGCTGGCCTTTGCGCGCACCATCGACACGTTCACATGGTGGCGGGTGAACGACGAGGTCTTTACGCGGATGCCGCGCTTCAAGCCATCTTCGCCGAGATACGCGCCCCACGGCCACGCGGCGATGCCGACGTGGATGGTGTTGCCGCGCGCCGAAACGCCCATCTTTTCCGAGCCGATCCAGACCAGCGGGCGCAGGTAGCAGGACTCGAGCGCGTTGGCGCGCACGACTTCCCTCTGCGCTTCCATCAGCGTCTCCATGTCGAACGGGATCGCCATCTGGAAGATCTTCGCCGAGTTGAACAGCCGCTGCGTATGTTCCTTCAGGCGGAAGATCGCGGTGCCGTCCTGGGTCTTGTACGCGCGCACGCCCTCGAACACGGCCATGCCGTAATGCAGGCTGTGCGTGAGCATGTGCAGGTTCGCGTCGCGCCAGTCGACCAGCTTGCCGTCTTTCCAGATTTTGCCGTCGCGGTCAGCCATGGACATGTCAGGTTCTCCAATCGCAGTGAATATTGCAAACCGGGGATTTTAGCGGATTCAATGCCCGTCGCGGCTTGCTCGGTAGAATATTGGCTTTTCTGATCCACGTTCCGGTCCGCAAAACTGCGCGCCCGGACGCCTTCCGGCCGATGAATCTCCCCGCTGACAGCCTCGATCCGCGCGACGATCGCGAGCGTTCCGCCTTCTGGGACGCGGTGCGGATCAGCGCGCAGACCGTGCCCGGCCTGTTCGCGTGGGGCGCGGTGACCGGGGCGGCGATGGTGCAGTCCGGCTTGTCGATCTGGCAGTCGCTGGTCATGACCGTCGTGGTGTATGCCGGTTCCGCGCAGCTGGCCGCACTGCCGCTGATCGCGGCCGGCGCGCCGCTCTGGATGATCGTGCTGACCGCGTTGATGGTGAACCTGCGCTTCGTGATCTTCAGTGCCGTCATCGGCCCGCATTTCCAGCACCTGAGCTGGCCGCGCCGCCTGTGGTACGGCTTCATGAACGTCGACCTGGTGATGGCCTTCTTCCCCCAGCGCTTCCCCGCCCATACCATCGGCAAGAGCGCCGGCAAGCTCGGCTATTTCCGCGGGCTGATCGTGCCGAACTGGTGGGGCTGGCAGCTCGGCACGCTGCTCGGCATCCTGCTCGGCAGCCAGATACCGGCCAGCTGGGGCGTCGGCTTCGCCGGCTCGCTCGCGCTGCTGGCGATGACGATACCGCTGGTGAAGGGGCGCCCGACCCTCGTGGGCGTCGCCGTTGCCGGCATTGTCGCGGTCGCGACCGCCAGCTGGCCTTACCGGCTCGGCCTGCTCGCGGCGATCGTGCTGGGCATTGCGGCCGCAGTGCTGGCCGAGCATGCGCTGGAGAAGCAGGCGCTCGAAAAAAAGGAGGGCGCGCAATGAGCGTGGCCGAATACCTGCTGCTGATCGTGCTGATGGCCGCCACCACGGTGCTCACCCGCAGCTTCTTCTTCATGATCGGTGGCTCGCGCCGGATGCCGGGCTGGATGCAGAAGTCGCTCGGCTATGTGCCGGCAGTCGCGCTGGCCGCCATCCTGGCGCCGGACCTGCTGATGTCGCAGGGCGCTGTGGTCACGCCGTGGCAGAACATCAAGCTGATTGCGGCGATCGCAGCGACCGCCTTCTTCCTGTTCACGCGCCATCTGCTGGCGACGCTGGTGTTCGGAATGGCTTGCTATACGGCGTTGCGGCTCTGGTTTTAGGCCGGCCGTGCGGCGGCGGCACCCATGCCCTTCTGGCAATGCTTTTTCAGTCCGGTCGCTGCGGTAAAATAGCGGGCTTCCAACATTTCACCTTCCCGCCGCCGCCATGCAATTCAAGCGCCTGACCGACCTCGTACAGCAAGACCAATTGCGCGGCAAGCGCGTGTTCATCCGCGCCGACCTGAACGTGCCGCAGGACGACGCCGGCCGCATCACCGAAGACACCCGCATCCGTGCGTCGGTGCCGGCGATCCGCGCGGCGATCGATGCCGGCGCGGCCGTGATGGTGACCTCGCACCTGGGTCGTCCGACCGAAGGCGAGTTCAAGCCCGAAGATTCGCTCGCCCCGATCGCGGAGCGCCTGTCCGAACTGCTCGGCCGTCCGGTCGCGCTGAAATCGAACTGGGTCGATGGCGTGGACGTTGCTCCGGGCGAAGTCGTGCTGCTCGAGAACTGCCGCGTGAACAAGGGCGAGAAGAAGAACAGCGACGAACTGGCGCAGAAGATGGCCAAGCTGTGCGACGTCTATGTGAACGACGCCTTCGGCACTGCGCATCGCGCGGAAGCCACCACGCACGGCATCGCGAAATTCGCGCCCGTCGCCTGCGCCGGTCCGCTGCTGGCGGCAGAACTCGATGCGCTCGGCAAGGCGCTCGGCCAGCCGGCGCGTCCGCTGGCGGCGATCGTCGCCGGTTCGAAGGTGTCGACCAAGCTCACCATCCTGAAATCGCTGGCCGAGAAAGTTGACCGCCTGATCGTCGGCGGCGGCATCGCGAACACTTTCATGCTGGCTGCCGGCCTGAAGATCGGCAAGTCGCTGGCCGAGCCTGATCTGCTCAACGAAGCCAAGACCATCATCGACATGATGGCCAGCCGCGGCGCCAGCGTGCCTATCCCGACCGACGTGGTATGCGCGAAGGAGTTCTCGCCGACCGCAACGGCCACCATCAAGCAAGTCGCCGACGTCGCCGACGACGACATGATCCTCGACATCGGCCCGGACACGGCGAAGGTGCTCGCTGCACAACTGCTCGACGCCGGCACCATCGTCTGGAACGGCCCGGTCGGCGTGTTCGAGTTCGACCAGTTCGGCAATGGCACGAAGACGCTGGCGATGGCGATCGCCGAATCGAAAGGCTTCTCGATCGCCGGCGGCGGCGACACGCTGGCCGCGATCGCTAAATACGGCATTGCCGACCGCGTCGGCTACATCTCCACCGGCGGCGGCGCCTTCCTCGAATTCCTCGAAGGGAAAGTGCTGCCGGCCGTCGATATCCTCGCGCAGCGCGCGGACAACTGAGCGAGCCCCAATGAAAGCACGCGCCACCAAGATCGTTGCCACCATCGGCCCCGCGTCCAACACGCCGGACGTGCTGCAGCGGATGATCGCGGCCGGCGTCGATGTGGTGCGCCTGAATTTCAGCCACGGCAAGGCTGATGATCATGTCGCCCGCGCGCAGATGGTGCGTGATGCGGCTGCTGCCTGCGGCCGCGAGGTGGCGATCATGGCTGACCTGCAGGGACCGAAGATCCGCGTCGGCAAATTCGCCGACGGCAAGATCGAACTGCAGAAGGGCGAGCCCTTCATCCTCGACGCCGACTGCGAGCTGGGCGACCAGCAGCGCGTCGGCCTCGACTACAAGGAACTGCCGAAAGACCTGAAGCCGGCCGACGTGCTGCTGCTGAATGACGGACTGATCGTGCTGACGGTCGACCGCATCGCCGGCAGCCAGATTTTCACTACGGTGAAGGTCGGCGGCGAACTGTCGAACAACAAGGGCATCAACAAGCAGGGCGGCGGACTGTCGGCGCCCGCGCTGACCGCGAAGGACATGGAGGACATCAAGACCGCGATGCGGCTCGGTGCCGACTACATCGCAGTGTCCTTCCCGAAGAGCGCGACCGACATGGCAATGGCGCGCCAGCTGGCGACCATCGCCGGCGAGCAGTACGGCCGCCGTCCGAAGATGATCGCGAAGATCGAGCGCGCGGAAGCGATCCCGCGCCTGCAGGAAATCGTCGATGCGTCCGACGGCATCATGGTCGCGCGCGGCGACCTCGCGGTCGAGGTCGGCAATGCGGCCGTGCCGGCGCTGCAGAAGCGCATGATCCGCATGGCGCGCGCGTCGGACAAGCTGGTGATCACCGCAACGCAGATGATGGAGTCGATGATCCAGAACGCGGTGCC
>JACCDQ010090152.1_pt1 | contig 18075 bp, 16 predicted proteins | sample 7446031 | NCBI WGS metagenome assembly JACCDQ01 (sample SAMN15323442, study PRJNA562643) | freshwater metagenome | isolation source: river surface water | place: USA:Blue River Watershed | collected 2017-08-17
CAGGTCGCCGTGCCGGCCCAGGCCGTCGGAGGTGCAGCATGAGCCAGATCGCTCTCGCGCCCGGCTACGTGCGCGCGCCCACGCTGGCGCAAAGCGTGTTCGCGTTCCGCAAGGAATTCCTGTGGGTTGGCTTTTACAGTCTCGTCGCCAATCTGCTGACGCTGGCACCGACGCTCTACATGCTGCAGATCTTCGACCGCGTGATGCTCAGCCAGAGCGAGCTCACGCTGATCTCGCTGACGCTCGTCACCACGCTGCTGGTGGCCGTGATGGCCTTTGCCGAATGGCTGCGCTCGCGCCTGCTGGTGCGAGCCGGCGTGCGCTTCGACGAGCAGTTGAACACCCGGCTCTTCCTCGCCAACTTCGAAGCCAACCTCGAACAGGCGACCGATCGGGCCAACACCTTCGCATCGCTGACGCGGCTGCGCCAGTTCATGACCGGGAACGGCATCATCGCCTTCTTCGACCTGCCGTGGACGCCGATCTATCTCGCCGTGCTGTTCGCGATGCATCCGCTGCTCGGCTGGTTCGGCAGTGCGTTCGCGATCCTGCTCGGCACGCTGGCCTTCGCAACCAACCGCCTGACGTCGAGCCGGCTCGAAGCGGCCGTCAGCGCCGAAGCCGACACCACCGGCTACCTTGCCGGCAAGCTGCGCAATGCCGAGGTCGTCGAGGCGATGGGCATGCTCGGCAACCTGAAGCGCCGCTGGCTGATCCTGTACCGCGAGCATGCAAATGCGCACTGGCAGTCGCAGGAGCGCGCGGGCAAGGCCGCAGCGGTCTCGAAGTTCGTGCAGTACAGCCAGCAGTCGCTGATCCTCGCGCTCGGCGCATGGCTCGCGATCCGCGGCGAGATCAGCGCCGGCGCGATGATTGCTTCGAATGTCCTGATGGGCAATGCGCTGCGCCCGATCGGCATCCTGGTCGCGACCTGGAAAGAATTCGTGCAGGCGCGCCAGTCCTTTCACGACATCGGCGCGCTGCTCGATCGTTATCCCGAGCGCGACCCCGGCCATTCGGCCGAGCGTGTGACGGGCCAGGTCACCGTGCGCCAGCTCTCCGCCTACGCACGGCAGCGCGAACAACCCATCCTCGACCGTATCGACGTGCAGTTCGAAGCCGGCGAGGTGATCGCCATCGTCGGCGCCTCCGGCACCGGCAAATCGACGCTGGCCCGCTGCCTGCTCGGCATCTGGCCCGGCACCTCCGGACAAGTGCTGCTCGACGGTACCGACATCCGTTCATGGTCGCGCGAAGCGCTCGGCCCGCACGTCGGCTACATGCCGCAGGACATCGAGCTCTTCGACGGTTCGGTCGCGGAAAACATCTGCCGCTTTGGTGCCGTCGATTCGCAAGCCATCATCGAGGCCGCCAAGCGGGCCGACATCCACGACATGATCCTGCGGCTGCCGATAGGCTACGACACGCCGATCGGGCAGGCCGGCAAGCTGCTCTCGGGCGGCCAGCGACAGCGGCTCGCGCTGGCGCGCGCGCTGTACGGCTGGCCCGACCTCGTCGTGCTCGACGAGCCGAACGCCAACCTCGACGACCTCGGCGAGGCCGCGCTCGCGAATGCGATCCGGCAGCTGAAGACCGATGGCAAGACGGTGTTCATGGTCCTTCACCAGCGCAACCTGCTGGCACTGGCCGACCGCGTCGTGGTGATGACCGACGGCCGCATCGCCCAATTCGGAAAACTCGACATCAGCGGCACCTCGGGGCAGATCGCCCAGGGGCGCCCGGCTTACTGAACAAGGAAACTGCCATGCTCAACGCACCGCTCAAGCTCGCGAAGCAAAACACCAGCGAGGCCAACAATGTGATCGATCTCACGCCCGACCTGCCGACCGACACCCGATCGACGATCCGCATCGGCCTGGTTGCGCTGGTGCTGGGCTTCGGCGGCTTCATCGGATGGGCCGCGTATGCGCCGCTGGATGAGGGCGTGCCGGCGCCGGCCGCCGTCACGATCGACACCAAGCGCAAAGCCATACAGCACATGACCGGCGGCATCGTGCAGCGTGTCGACGTGCGCGAAGGCCAGCGCGTGAAGGCCGGCGACACACTGGTCGAACTCGACGACGGCACGGCGCGTGCCAACTTCGAATCGATCCGCCAGAACTACATGGCGCAGCGCGCCGCCGAGAGCCGCTTGCTGGCCGAGATCGAGCGCCGCGAGAGCATCAGCTTCCATCGCGACCTGGTGGCCGCCAGCGGCGACCCGGTGGTGCAGCAGCACATCTTCACGCAGACCCAGCTGTTCGAGTCTCGCCGCGCGGCGCTGCGCAGCGAACTCGCCGCCGTCGATGAAGCCGTCGCCGGACAGGAATCGACGCTGGCCGGCATACGGCTGCAACTGGAAAGCCGCCGGCTGCAGGCGCAGAAGCAGGGCGAGCAGCTGAAGAACATTGCCGAACTGGCCGCCGACGGCTATGTGCCGCGCAATCAGGCGCTGCAACTGGAGCAGGCACAGGCCGAACTGAGAGCCGTGCTCGCCGAACTCGAGGCATCGAAACTGCGCACCGAGCGCGCGATCGCCGAGCTCAAGCTGCGCAAGGCGCAGCGCGTGATGGAAGGCAGCAAGGAATCGGCGGCGCAGCTTGCTGAAGTGCGGCGCGAAGTGCAGGCAGGGCGCGAAAAGCTCGACGCCATCAGCGCCGAACTCGGCCGCGTGAAAATCAAGGCGCCGGTCGACGGCCAGGTGGTCGGCCTGACGATCGCATCGATCGGCGGCGTCGTCACGCCCGGACAGAAGCTGATGGACATCGTGCCGGCCAGCGAAGGCGTGGTGCTCGAGGCACGCATCCCGACGCATGTGATCGACCGCGTCCATGCGAAAGACCCGGTCGACGTCCGCTTCTCCGCGTTTGCACATTCGCCGCAACTGGTGCTTGACGCGAAGATCGATTCCGTCTCCGGCGACGTCGTCACCGAGCAGACGCCGGCCGGCACCACGGCCTTCTACCTCGCGCGCGTGAGCCTCACCCTCGAAGGCCTGAAGAAGCTGGGCGAACGCCAGCTGCAGCCGGGCATGAATGCCGAGGTACTGATCCGGACCGGCGAGCGCTCGATGCTGACCTACCTGCTGCATCCGCTGACCAAGCGCATTGCGGCGGCGATGAAAGAAGAATGACTGCGGACGCGAACGGCGCGCTGCGGCTGGTGCTGGCGCGGCCGGCGCTACGACGATGCCGACAGCAAGGGCACCGGCGCTTCAGTGCAGGCGCCACGCTGACCGGCGTGAAGGCGCTCGGCGAGAACGGTATTCGGATGACCTGAACGGCCTGCTCAGCGCTGTGCCAGCTGCGTCACCCATTGCAGCTGGCGCGGCAGGCAGAGGGATCGCAGATCGTAATTCGCGCGCGCAAATTCCCGTGCGCGCGAGCCGAGCGCGGCGCGCGCCGGTGCGTCGTCCAGCAACGACGCCACTGCGCTGGCCAGCGCGGAAGGGTCGAAGAAATCCACCAGCCTGCCCGTCTCGCCATCGATGATGGCCTCGCGCAGCGGAGCCGTGTCGCTGGCCACGATCGCGCAACCGGCGCTCATCGCTTCCAGCAGGCTCCAGCTCAACACGAACGGATAGGTCAGGTACACATGCACCATTGACAGCTGCAGCAGCGGGATGAACTGCTGGTACGGCAGGTTGCCGAGGAAGTGCACTCGCGACCATTGCGCATCGGTCAATTGCGGCCGCACCTCGGCCGCGAAGATGTCCTTCCATTTGCGGCCGCCGTCGGGCCGTGCGCCGTAGCTGACATCATCGCCACCGACGATCAGCACGCGGGCATTCGGGCGCATCTGCAACAGCGCCGGCAGCGAGCGCATGAACACGTGATAGCCGCGATAGGGCTCGAGGTTGCGGTTCACGAAGGTCACGATCTCATCGTGCCTGGTCAGCACAAGATTGCCGTTCAGCGTGAGCTTCACGTCGGGATTCGGCGCGACGGCGTCGGTATCGATGCCGTCGTGGATGACGGTGATCTGGTCGCGGAACGGCAGCGGGAAGGTGCTGGCCTGCCACTGCGTCGGGCTGATGCCGGCGTCGGCCATATCGAAGTGCAGCAGGTTATTCAGGTTCTTCAGGCGCAGGCGGCAGGCATCGCCAACCTCCTTCGAGGGAAACTCCGGATCGAAACCGACATCGCCGCCCTGCGCGTGATAGAAGAATTCGCAGTAGATGCCCAACTTCGCCTGAGGCCACACCTCTTTGACGAACAGGCTCTCGCCCCAGCCCGGGTGCGCGATCACCACGTCCGGCATGAAGCCATCGGCTTTCAGCTTCATCATCGCGCGGAAGCAGGCTTCGCCACGTATCGTCTTCGTCTCGAAATCCGACACCCACGGATGCACGTTCGGCGTCGTGCCGCGCGAAGGCTGGTAGCCCACCAGCCGCACGCCCTGCCAGTGCGGCACATCGACCTTGCGCATGACCAGCGCCGTCACCGCGTGGCCTTGCGCGGCCAAAGCGGGTGCGAGGAATTTGAACTGGCCGGGGAAGTTCTGGTGGATGAACAGGATGCGCATGGAAACACATTGTATTCCCGCAGCCGCGCTCACGCGGGCTTGGCCACCATCAGCCAGAACACCAGCACCAGCGCCAGGAAGGCCGGTATGCCGAGCAGTATCCAGAAGCTGAAGTAGCGCCAGTACAGCGCGGGCAATTCGGTCTCGCCGGCGCGCGCGGCCGCGATGGCCATGTCGCGCATTTTCATTTGCATCCACACCACCGGCAGCCAGCACGCGCCCGCAATCAGGTAGAGGATCACGGTGGCCACCACCCAGCGGCTGGCCAGCGGTATGCCGGCCAGGTGCAGCATCATGAATCCGGTGACGGGCTGCACGATGATCGCGGGCGTGGTGAACAGCCAGTCGGCGATCACGACATAGCGCACGACCACGGCCGTGGCGCGCACGTCGCGCGTGAGCGTCGTCACCAGCATGTAGAAGGCCGAGCCGATGCCGGTGCCGAACAGGAAGGTGGACGACAGGATATGCAGCCACTTCAGCAGCAGGTAATCCATCAGCGCCTCTCGAACGAGAGCAGCAGCCACAGCGCAGCCAGCAGCGGCAGGTTTTTCAGCAAGGGGCCGTACGGGTGCGCCCAGAACTCGGGCAGGTACAGCGTGATCAATAGCGTGTAGCCAAGGATCAGCGCAATCTGCATCAGCCACAGCCAGCGGCGCGGCCGCACGAGGCTCAGCAGGCCGAACACGCCATCGAGCAGCGCTGCGCCATAAAGCGCCACGGGGGCCAGCGCGCCTTCGATGCCGGTGCGCGCCAGCAGCCGGTAGCTCTCCTGCTCCGGATAGATGAAGGCCGACACCCATGCGGTCACGAGCCAGACGATGGCGATCGATATGCGCAACAGCGGCAACAGCCAGCCGAGCAGCGCGCGACTGCGCAACGCGTTGCGCTCAAAGCCTTGCTCAATGAATGCAGCGACATCGCGCGGACGGCGGCCCAGCACGCGCGCCATCTCGTCGCTTGACTCGGAATTGCCGCGCTCGAGCATTTGCAGCGTGTCGGTATCGAGCAGCGCGCCGCGCAGCCGGGTGCCGAGGCGAGCTGCGATGCGCATCAGCGGCATCGGCACGGGCATGCAGAGCGTCGGCGGCAATTGCATCGCCTTGCGCAACGCGTGCAGGAAATCGCGCAAGGCCATCGGATGCGGGCCGGTGGCGGCGATGCGTGCCGGTACCTGCGTTGATTCAATCAGCACGCCTAGCAGCGCAACGAGATCATCGATGTGCACTGGCTGCACCTGCTGTTCGCCACGCCCCGGCAGCGGCAACAGCGGCAGCGCAGCGAGCTGGCAGAACAAGGTAGCGCTTGCGCCATCGGCGCCGAACACCAGCGACGGCTGCACGATGACGAAGGACAGCGGCAGGCGGCGCAAATGGTCATCGGCCGCCTTCTTCGACCGATGGTACGCGCTGCGCGCCTGCTCGTCCGCACCGAGCGCCGACACTTGCACCACGCGCCGCACGCCGCGCGCGGCACAGGCATCGAACAGCGCGATCGGTGCGCGCATGTGTATCGCTTCGAAGCTTTGCGTACCGCGCTCTCGCAGCAGCCCGGCGGCATTTACCACCGCATCGACACCGGCCAGACGCGGCAGCCAGTCGGCTGCATCGGTGTCACGCACGAGATCGACCGGCAGGTGCGTGACGTTCGACAGCCCGGACGGCGGCGGCGTGCGCGCGGCCCACAGCAGCTGGTGGCCGTGCCGCAGCCGGTCGGCCAGATGGCGGCCAATGAAGCCGCTGGCACCGACCAGCAAGATGCGCATCGCCTGCCTCCTTGACGGGTTGCCCGGCGCGGAAACTTGGCGGGCGCTTTCCGATCACACGCCTGTTGCGGCGAAGAGGGAACCAGCCATGTGACCTTGCGTGCACGGGCCAAGTTCTGCGCCGCCGATTGAGGAGATTCGATGAAGGACTGGGCTACTGCCGCGCGCGAGGGCGCGGTTTCGGGTGCGGCGGCGAGCGTGGTGTCGACCGCATTGCTGTCGGCGTTCGGCCGGCGCGAAGCGGGTTCGCCGTATGCGCCGACGAACGCCACCAGCCACTGGCTGTGGGGCGACCGCGCGGCTTTGCAGGACGGTCCGAGCTGGCGCTATACCGCGCTCGGCTATCTGATCCATCACGCGTCGGCCACGTTCTGGGCGGTGATCTACGAAAAATGGATGGATCGCGAAGACAAGCGCGAAGACGTGCTGCCGGCGATAGCGAAGGGCGCAGCGATCGCCGGGCTGGCTGCGTTCGTCGACTACAAGCTGACGCCGCAGCGGCTGCAGCCGGGCTATGAGATGCGGCTGTCGCGGCCGGCGCTGTTGGCGGTGTATGCCGGCTTCGGCCTGGCGATGGCCGCGCGCAGCATGCTGGTCAGCGACGAAGGCCGGAAGCGTTCCCCGACCTGGCCCAGTCGCGACTGACGCGCAGGTCGTCCGGCAGCTCCGCCGGCGCGAGCGCGGCGGCTGCCGGGCCGTGCAGCACCTCGCCGTCGGCGTCGAAGCGCGAGCCGTGGCAGGGACAATCCCACGAACGTTCGGACGCATTCCAGTGCACCATGCAGCCGAGGTGGGTGCAGACGGCCGATACCGCATGCAGTTCGCCATGCTCGTCGCGACTGACGGCGAGCCGCCGGCTGCCGTCGCGCAGCACCGCGCCTTCGCCGGGAGCGAGCGCGGCCGCGCTGTCGATGTCGCCGCCGCCTACCCAGTCGGCGTACTGCGACAGCGTGTTGACCTGCTCGCCGATGAATTCGCCGATGCCGCGCAACACCGGCCGCGCCGGGTCGTACAGATCCTGCCAGCGGTTGGGCCGGCCCATGATGGCGTTCGTGACCATGATGGCCCCGAGCGTGCAGTTGGTCATGCCGTTGCCGGAGTCGCCGGTGATGACCTGCACGCGCTCGTCGCCGCGCGCATCGCGGCCAAGATAGGGCAGGCCGTCGGCCGGCTCCATGATCTCACCGGACCAGCGGTACGCGACGTCGCCGGCCATCGGAAAGTGCCTTCGCGTCCAGCGCTCGAGTTCGCGATAGCGATGCTCGGGATAGTCGTCCTGACCGACCTTGTGGTCGGCGCCGCCGACGATCAGCAGGTCGTCGCCGGTGGTCGGCGACGGCGACTGCAATCGGATGTAGTAGTAAGGGTCTCCGGTATTCCACAGCAGGATGCGCGGTACCGAGCCGGCGGGCACGCGCACGCCGATCACATAGGTGCGATAGGCCGCCTGCTTGGTGTGCATCGTGAGCCGCTCGTGGAAGGGCGTGTGGGTGGCGACGACGACATGCTGCGCGACGATGTCGCCGCGCGTGGTGCGCACGCGCCGCAGCGCTTCGCCATCGCGCTCGATAGCCAGCGCGCGCGTGTCGCCGTGAAGAATGCCGCCCTGGCGTTCGATCGCCTGCGCGAGTCCGGCGAGATAGCGCAGCGGATGGAACTGCGCCTGATGCGCATAGCGCACGCAGGGGCCGGTATCGAAAGACAGGCCCGGAACGCACGCCAGCCGTTCCGCATCGACGCCAGCCTCGCGCGCGGCCGCGCACTCTTCATCCATGTCCTGAAAGCCATCTTCGGGCAAGGCGAACAGATAACCGTCGATCCGTTCGAAGCCGCAGTCTATGCCTTCGAGATTGACGATCGCTTCGACCATCGCCGTCGCAGTGGCCTGGCTGTCGGCGACATCACGCGCACCAGCGCGACCGAACATCCTTGTCACGCCCGCATACCATTCATCGGGCGGAAAGAAATGCGCGGTGGTGCGTCCACTCTCGCCGGCGCCGACGCCGAGCGCATCGATGACCAGCACCCGCCGGCCTTCGCGTGCAAGCAGGTAGGCGGAAGTAAGTCCGGCGATGCCGGCACCGATCACGCAGACGTCGGCGATGGTCGATTGCGGCAACGGTGCGTAGACCGGCACCTCCGCGCTGTCCATCCAGGTCGAACCGGAGCGGGCATTGGTTGCTTGCAGCATCGCTTTTCCTCTCGAGAAGCGGGAAAGGGGCGCCGGCAGGCGGAAAAATTTGCACGCTTCATCGCTCTGCATGCAGCCCGATAGCCGGCTTCGAATCCTGCAGCAAGCAGCGTGCCGAAACTGAAGATTCGCAGATCGATCGGTTGATTCGGTGAGCGCGTAGGGAACGCGAAGGTTTGTTGAGCTAAGTCAATCCGCTATCGAGAGCCGGACATCGGATATACAATTCAGAACAGAATACACGCCCGTTGGCGCACCGGTCGCTGCCGGAAGACAGCGGTCTTTCGCGCTCGCCAACTGACTGTGTTCACTCCCCTGCGAGGAAAAAACATCATGGGCAAGTCCACCAAGCTGGCAGATGTCTACCTGCGCTTCATTCACCTGTCGGAAGCGCTGCGCGATTTGCCGACGCTGCCGCCACTGGAACCACTGGAGGAGCGCATATTGATGATCGTCGCAAATGCCCGTCATTCGCAGGAACGGCTGTCGGTGAAAGACCTGATGGGCATGTCGGAACTGGGTTCGCCTGCGATGCTGCATGGCCGCCTGAAGTCGATGCGCGAAAAAGGCTGGATCTTCCTTGCCGACACCGAAGATGCTCGACGCAAGCAGCTCGAGCTCACGCAGGCGGCGCTGGTTTATTTCGACAAGGTCGCGCGCTGCATGATGAAGGCAGTGAAGGAGCAGGGGTAGCGGAATAAGGACGGGGAGCGCGTTGCCCCAACGCGAGTCGCCTGCCAACGGAAGTTCAAAGTCGCTGGATGCTGGCCTGCGCCGGGATCCGGCGACTTTTGTCTTTTGCGCATAGCTGACAAGCGCCCACACGCCCGACCGTCTTATTGCATTTGATCCTCCACAAGATCTAAAACCGACCGGTTTTCATCCAGTCTCAGCGGTGCAGATTGCTAATCGCCAGTCTGCGTTGCAGCCCTTGTCGCCGGCAGAGCGGCAGGGTCGTCCATCCAGCGTTCACCTTTTTCCGGGAGATTGCCATGCTCGTCTGGCTGACTCGCGTGCTGCTGATCAGCACGCCGATGTTCCTTGTCGCATGCAGCGACAGCACCAATACGCCAAGCACAGTGAACTCGATCACGCAGCAGGCGGGGGTCGACAACTACACCGCATTCAACGCGGCCGTTTCCAAGGCAGGACTGACGGAGACGCTCAATGATCCTAGTGCGAATGTGACCGTGTTCATTCCGACCGATGCGGCATTCAGCTCTGCGGCCAGCCGCCTCGGCTTTGCGTCGGCCGCCGCGATGGTGGACGCGCTGCCGGCAGCCACGCTGCGCAGCATCCTGCTGTATCACGTGGTGCCCGGCACGCTGCGTGCGGCCGACCTGCAGTCGGCGGGAGCGAGCCAGCCCACGCAGTACTCGCTGAATGGCCAGCCTGCGCGGCTGACGCTGGACTTCACGAATGGCGTGCGCATCACCGATGCAGTATTGACGCAGGCAAGCGTGACCAAGGCGAACACGATCACGCGCAATGGCGTGATCCATGAGATCGACAAGGTGCTGGTACCGCCGGGCGTGCTGAACCTGGTGCAGATGGCACAGCTGAATCCGAACTTCAGCTCGCTGGTGAATGCAGTCACACAGACCGACCTCGCGGGCACCTTGTCAGGTGCCGGACCGCTGACAGTGTTCGCGCCGACCAATACCGCCTTTGCCGCAGCGCCTGCCGGCCTGAGCACGGCGCAGCTGCGGCAGGTATTGCTGTACCACGTGGTATCGGGACGGGTCCTGGCCAGCGACCTGCCGGCGGCCGGCACGGCGATAACGACGGTGCAGGGACAATCGGTACTCGTCGCCGCAGGCCCGAGTCTGGTCGACAGTACCGGCACGCCGGCAGCGATATCGGCAACTGATGTCATCGCGAGCAATGGCGTGATCCATGTGATTGACAAGGTGCTGGTGCCGGCGCTGTAGCGCGTGCGCGTTGCCGGCCGGCGGGCAATGGACTGCCGGTCGGCAACGCACTTCTCCTCTGCGGGCATATCTGGCGACAACGCGGCATCGCCGCTAAGCTGGCGCTTTCTACCAAGAGGAGGAGATCCATGGCCACTGTCCGTTTGCTCTCGCACGCCGAAGCCAGTCCCGAGGCGCAGCAGGTGATCGATGACATCAAGCGCGTGCGCGAAGTCGATGACGTCAACAACTTCTGGAAGGCGCTCGCCAATTCGCCCGCGCTGCTGCAAAGCGTGTGGTCGCAGGCGCAGCAGGTGATGAAGCCCGGCGCGCTCGATGCGCTGACCAAGGAGCTGATCTACATCGCGGTGTCGACGGCGAACGGCTGCGAGTACTGCATCCATTCGCATACGGCGGCGGCACGGGCGAAAGGCATGAGCGATGCGCAGCATGCGGAATTGCTGGCCGTGATTGCCCTCGCGAGCCAGACGAATGCGCTGGCCAATGCCCTGCAGGTGCCGGTGGATGAGGCGTTTAGGAAGTGATGGCGAGGCGCCATCCTCCGCAATGAGAGCAGCTTTCAACCCATTGCGACTGAGGGCGGGCAAGGCGATCGAGCAGGGAGCCGCTTCGCTTAAATGCCGAAGAAAATTTGAGAGCAACTGAACTATAAAATTGGCAACAATCAGCAATTGCCGCACCACTGCCAGCCTGAAGGTTTCAAAAGCGCCAGAGAATAATGAATTTCACTAGGTCAACAAACTTGTGATTCCGCTATGCTTGCGCGTTTTCGTAAACTGAAGCCAATCCCCGATGAAAATCAACAAGACTTCGCTGGCCGCGATGATCGCCGGCTGCTTCGGCACCGGCTTCGCCATCGCCGAGGATGCAAAAATTCTGTCGCCGGTCGTCGTAACCGCCACGCGCACCGAACAGGACAGCTTTGATCTGCCGATGGCGATCGACAAGGTAGAGCGCCAGAATATTGACAACCAGTTGCGCATGACTTTGTCCGAATCGCTGGCGCGTATTCCAGGCATCACCGCACAGAACCGCAACCAGATGGCGCAAGATCCACAGATCTCGTCGCGCGGCTTCGGTGCTCGCTCTTCGTTTGGTGTACGTGGTATCCGCGTCTATGTCGACGGCATTCCACTGTCCATGCCGGACGGTATCGGCAACCCCGGCAGCGTCGATCTCGAAGCGATTGGCGGTATTGAAGTGATGCGCGGACCTTTCTCCGCGATGTACGGTAATTCATCGGGGGGCGTGATCCAGCTACTGACCAAAAATGCCCCCGAAACCCCGGCGGTTGGCGCCGATGTGCTTTTCGGCAGCTTCAATACCCATCGCGAATCTGTTGAGGCGGCAGGCACACGCAATGGCGTCGAGTATCTGGTTAATTACTCTGACTACTCATCAGATGGCTTCCGTACGCAAAGCAAAAACGACAAGCAGCAGGCAACCGTCAAGTTGGGCACCAAACTGGCGGAAGACACCAAGCTGACGACCTTGCTTAACTGGTTCGACCAGTTCGCTCAAGATCCGGGTGGACTCGTTCGCACCGGTACCGGAGTCAATGATCCGGGCGCTTTTGCAGGCGGCTCTTTCTTCAATCGCGAGGGAGCAACGCGAGGAGCGATCGTAGGAAACACCCGCGTCCTGCGCAGCAATACGCAGGTCGGGTTCAATCTCGAAAAGACCTTCAATGCAAACAATGTGTTGAATTTAATTTCCTACGGGGGTCACCGCGACAATTTGCAGTACCTGGCGCTGGGTAACGGCGCTAGCGGAAACATATCTGGCCGTGCCAGCAGCATCTCCAGAAATTTCTATGGCAGCGAAATTCGACTCACCAACAAAGGTGATTTGGCAGGTAAGCCGTATCAAGTTTCATTTGGCCTGACCGCGGGCTTTATGGATGACGCACGCCTTGACAGAAACACGACGAACGGCGTCATTGTGAGTGGCGCTCCGAACCGGGATGAGAACCAGACCGCACTGAACGTTGATCAATACGCTCAAGGTACGCTTGCCCTTGCGGAGCGATGGGATCTACATGCGGGCATTCGACATACCCGCCTGAAGCTGGAAGTCCAGCCGAACACAGGAGCAACGGCAAACATTTCCCGTGGCAGTCTATCTTTTGACAAAACCATCCCGGTAGTTGGCATCGTATTCAAGGCCTCGCCGACGTTGAACTATTACGCCAACGTCGGCAAGGGATTCGAGACGCCGACACTCGTGGAAATCAGCTACAGTGACCCGAGCAATGCCTCTGCGGGGCTCAATCTGGGCCTTCAACCGGCTACCAGCACAAACATTGAGGTTGGCGCAAAAGCGTTGATCTCAGATGCGACCAGGCTTAACGTGGCCGTATTTGATATCTCAACTCAAAATGAGATCGTCATTGATCGACTCAATGGAACGACTGCGAGCTACAAGAACGCAGGGGAGACCAAGCGTAGAGGCCTTGAACTGTCAGCGGAAACGCTTCTGCGAAGAGATATTTCGGCGTACCTGGCTTATACCTTCCTCGATGCCACCTTCCAATCCTCATTCCCGACTGGTACAGGTGCTTCAGGTACGGGAGCGTACAACCAAGGAACGGTCAAGGTGGGCAACTTCATTCCAGGAACTTATCGACAACAGCTCTATGCCGAGCTTGCGTGGAAAAATCAGGCACACGGCTTTGAAACAGCACTGGAAGGCAGATTCAACAGCAAAGTTTTCATCAACGACCTGAATAAAGATGCAGCCCCGTCTTACGCGATACTTAGCGTTCGCGCATCGCTTCAGCAGCTCACGGGCAAGTGGAAGATTACCGAGTACGCTCGGCTGGATAACCTGTTCGACAAGCAGTACATTGGTTCCGTCCGCGTAAACGATGGCAATACCCGCTTCTTCGAGCCCGCCCCAGGCCGCAACTATATCGTCGGCGTCAAGGCCAACTACGCTTTCTGACCGAAACGAAGCCTTATGTTTTTCTCAAGCCCGCACACTGTGCGGGCTTTTTTATTTTTCCGCTCAGTGCGAAGGCATGAGGTTTCTGCTCTTGCTGTAGGGCGCCACTCCGTCCGCCCCGGTGCGCCAGCGAGCCGCTGCCGCTCGCTTTCTACCAACACGTAGTAGCGCTGGCAGTAGCTGTCTGACCACGCGCGTGCAGCGGACGAAGGACAAGCAGAGTGCCTAGAGACTGCCAAAAACCGACAGGTCGAAATTCCCCAGGTGAGACAAGTCGCTCGGTGCAGGTGGCGAAATGCCGCCATCATGGTGCACCGCAAAATTTCCAAGACAAAAGTCAGTCCGATCGGCAAGGGATGCCACCGCGAATGGTGCGCTGCTGCGTCCAGAGGGATGAGATCTCGCCCTCATCAATTGCCGGCCTATCTACTCTGGCCTTTGACCCGCCGATGTATAAGACTTATCTTAGCCAGACCTCAACGCTGCCTCGGGAAGGAGACCGAATGAACGACCGCCTCGAACTGTCCGTCATCGAACTGAACCAGCAACGACTGGGACATGCGAATCCCCCGCTGCCCTCGATACCCGTGTTCGACACCGTTGAGGAAGAGCGCCTGCATCGCAAGCAAAAGCTTGCCGGCGCCTTCCGGCTGTTCTCTCGCTTCGGCTTCGATGAAGGCGTGGCCGGCCATATCACCGCGCGCGACCCAGAGTTCACCGACACGTTCTGGGTGAACCCGTACGGCGTGCATTTCAGCCAGGTGAAGGTATCGAACCTGATCCGTGTCGATCATCACGGGAATGTGGTCGAAGGCAACCTGCCGGTGAACTGCGCGGCATTTGCGATCCATTCGGCGATCCACAGCATGCGGCCGGACGCGAACGCTGCCGCGCATACGCACTCGCCTTACGGCCGCGCATGGTCGGCGCTCGGACGGCCGCTCGATTGCATCACGCAGGATGTCTGCGCTTTTTATAATGATCATGCGGTTTATGACGATTTCGGCGGCGTGGCGGTCGAGGTTGAGGAAGGTCAGCGCATTGCGAAAGCGCTCGGCACGAACAAGGCGGCCATCCTGCAGAACCACGGGATACTGACGGTCGGCCAGACGGTCGACGCGGCTGCGTGGTGGTACATCTGCCTCGAGCGCAGCTGCCAGGTGCAACTGATGGCCGAAGCGGCATCGCATGGCAAGCCGCTGAAGCAGATCTCGCCTGAAATGGCTCAGCAGGCCTACGACATCGTCGGCTCGCCGTACGCAGGCTGGTTCCAGTTCCAGCCGCTGTACGCGCGCATCCTGAAAGAGCAGCCGGATTTTCTGGAGTAAAGCCCGGCTCACTGCGGGGCGGGGGCAAAGTCCCTCGCCCCGGTCAGTTAAAAGCGGGCTCTTCTTCCCGCTGCCTGCCGCATGCACGCGCATGGCAAAACCGCAAGCTCCCCCTATCTCGCAAGATGCGCCCGCCCGTGGTTCAGGCGGCGATTCGGCGGGCGTTATAATCACGGGCTTTCAGGACTGAACGAGGACAAAAGCCTGCCCTTCGGCGCAGCGCAGCCTCGTTGCCCGTTTCACCACCCGATCGCTGAACAGCGCGGGTAGCGCACCTTGACGATGCCGGCCTCCGGCGCGCAGTGCCTTACAGACCAAGGAATCCCATGAGCCTCAAATGCGGCATCGTCGGCCTGCCCAACGTCGGCAAGTCGACCCTCTTCAACGCGCTGACCAAGGCCGGCATCCCGGCGGAGAACTATCCGTTCTGCACGATCGAACCCAATGTGGGCATCGTCGAAGTGCCCGACCCGCGGCTGCAGCAGCTGGCCGAGATCGTGAAGCCCGAGCGCATCGTCTCGGCCACCGTTGAATTCGTCGACATCGCGGGCCTGGTGGCCGGCGCATCGAAGGGTGAAGGCCTCGGCAACCAGTTCCTCGCGCATATCCGCGAGACCGATGCGATCGTCAACGTCGTGCGCTGCTTCGAAGACCCGAACGTCATTCACGTGGCCGGCAAGGTCAGCCCGCTCGACGACATCGCAGTGATCCAGACCGAACTGGCGCTGGCCGACCTCGGCACCGTGGAGAAGGCGATCCATCGCGAGCTGAAGAAAGCGCGCTCGGGCGACAAGGAAGCCGCGGCACTGGTTGCACTGCTCGAGAAAATCCAGGTGCAGCTGAACGATGCAAAACCGGTGCGCGCGATGGGCCTCGACAAGGAACAGATGGCGATGATCAAGCCGCTGTGCCTGATCACTGCGAAGCCGGCGATGTATGTCGCCAACGTGTCCGACACGGGCTTTACGAACAATCCGCTGCTGGACCAGCTGTCGGAATACGCGAAATCGCAGAATGCGCCGATCGTCGCGATCTGCGCGGCCATCGAGGCCGAGATCGCTGATCTCGACGACGCCGACAAGGATGCCTTCCTCGCCGACATGGGGATGGAAGAGCCGGGCCTGAACCGCCTGATCCGCGCCGGCTTCAGCCTGCTCGGCCTGCAGACCTACTTCACCGCCGGCGTGAAGGAAGTGCGCGCGTGGACTATCCACCAGGGCGACACTGCGCCGCAGGCGGCTGGTGTCATCCATACCGACTTCGAGCGCGGCTTCATTCGTGCACAGACGATCGCGTTCGACGATTTCATCGCGTTCAAGGGCGAAGCCGGTGCGAAGGAAGCGGGCAAGATGCGCGCCGAAGGCAAGGAATACGTCGTCAAGGATGGCGACGTGCTGAACTTCCTGTTCAACGTCTAAGCCAAAAAGAACGCTGCCGGCTGTCGGCGGCGCATGGAAAACCCCGCACACTCCTGCAGTTGCGGGGTTTTTCTTTTTGCCGCCACTCCGGCGGCAGCAATGTCCGGGATAGCGACTCGCGGACCTAAAAGAAACGCGTATACATCAGTCGCAGCGAATCCTGCTCCACGGCCTGCACGCCGACGCAGCGCGACGCACGCACGCTGATCCAGTCGGACGGCGTCAGTCCGAACGAGAACGTGGCATAGAGGCGGGTGATGTAGTAGGTGCGATCCACATCGCCTGCGCTCGTCCAGGTGCTGCCGAAGTCCAGGAGGGACATCTCGGTCGTCGGCAGCTTGATCCCCGCGGTCACGAAGACGTATTCGAAATTTCCGGCGGACTTGAAGCGCTCGCCGACACCGAGCGCCGCATAGGGCTGCCTGCGATCGGTCACGAGGAAATACGTTTTTGCCTGGGCCTCGAGGATCTCCGACGATACGCCGTGCGTGAACGAGGGCTGGCTGAAACCGGCCTTGACGGAATACTCGTTGCCGTCGGCCGCCTTGTAGCCGAGGGTGGCGGCGGCAAACATATTCGATTGGTGGTTCGCCCGCTTCTCGTTCGCCTCGTATTCGAGCGAATAGAAATTCTGAGCGCGTGCGCCCGCGAAACCGAGGCAGAGGAGCAAAGCCAGCGCCGCGCGCAGCAGGAAGGGTTGTCTCATTCTTTTGACTGGTTCCTCATGACCGGGCGACCGGGCAGCCTGTCTGCGCCGACGCCCCCTGTAGCCCAGGGTCCGGGAAATTTATTCTGTTTTTTGTTTCAGTTCGGCAGTCTAGCGCAGGACGGGCAAGCTCGGAAAATTCCCAGCCGGGCGAGGGCGGCCGCGTGCCGGCATGCAAGCCGGCTTTGCAGAGCCCTATTGTCATGGATCAGGACGGCGCAGGAGGCGAATGCTATCTGTTCGGTTCACGCCCAAACGATCAGTGAACGGATGTCTAGCGCTAATTTCGATATCAATCCTTCCCCACAGGCGAGGCGGACACGCGATCCGGCCTCGACCGTCTCTCTTGCCCGCCGCGTGCAACGGTTCGCGCGCAAATGTCTGCGCCTGCTATTGCGCAACCTGCCGCTGCTGGTGCTGCTGCTGCCAATGCAGCTGAGCTTTGCGATGACGCTCAAGGCCAATCCGTCGCGCCAGCTGGTCTATCGCCATGCGCGTCTGCCGCTGAAGCACCTGAGCAGCCACTATCTCGCCCTGCACCTGTCGCCGCGCCAGCGGCTGCAGTCGGTCCATCATCATTATTCGGTGCTGAACCGGCATGCGCAGCCCGATGCTCTGGCGCGGCTGTATGACGACGGCATCCTGCTGTGGGAGCACGTTGCCGGCAACGCGCGCCATGCGATCGAACTCCGCTATCCGTTCTCCTTCGACCACCCGGGCCGCACGGAGGACCATGAGGGCGACTTGCTGCTGGTGTTTTCCGCCGACGGCCATCCCTGCTTTGCGAGCAGCTTCACGGTGATGCCGCTGGCAGTCGGCGAAGCACGGCCGGCGGAAGAGAGCGCCCTGTTCATCGGCCGCGTGCAGGGCGTGGGACGCGACTTCGATCGTCTGCGGGCGGCCACGCGCGCACTCGGCGATGTCGCGCCGCGCGACCTGTTGTGGCAGGCCATCGAGGGCATCGCGCAGGCGCTCGACATACGGCATGCGCTGGGCATATCGAATGACAGCCATGTGCTGCGCCGGGCGCGCGAAAGCGACGACTCGGCCTTCGACTACGACGCCTACTGGGAGTCGCTGGGCGGTGCACGGACGCCGCAGCAGATGTACCTGCTGCCGCTGCCGGTTCCGCAGAAGCCGCTGGCAGCGATCGCGCAAAAGCACCGGCAGCGTGCCGCACGCAAGCGGCAGTTCAAGCAGGAGGTCCGGCAGGCCGTGGCGGCCAGCGTGCGAGAGCGCTTGCTGAAGGCCTGCTGATTGGAGCGAGGC
>JACCDQ011439363.1_pt1 | contig 18054 bp, 18 predicted proteins | sample 7446031 | NCBI WGS metagenome assembly JACCDQ01 (sample SAMN15323442, study PRJNA562643) | freshwater metagenome | isolation source: river surface water | place: USA:Blue River Watershed | collected 2017-08-17
AAGCTGTGCGTGCGGCCATGCCCTTCGCCCCGGTGCGGTGTGCCAAAGGCATTGAGCACCTTGAGGCCTTCCGCCCCAATTTGCGTCGGCTGGGCCAACACCCCGTTGGGGCCCAGGTTGCCCTGCAAGGCCTTGCTGCCACCCACTTGGGCGCGCGCCCTGGCCAGGTTGACGGTCCAGTCGAGGCCCAGCACGTTGCAGTCCAGTTGCGCCATTTCGTCAAGCCACAAGCCGCCGCCTTTGGTGAACACAATGCTGGGAATGGGTGTGCCATTGTAGGTCTTGTGCAACTGTGACAGCACCCGGCGCGTGTAGGCCAGGCTGAATTCCTGAAAAGCGCCATCGGCCAGCACACCGCCCCAGCTGTCAAAAATCATCACAGCCTGGGCACCGGCCTCGATCTGGGCGTTGAGGTAAAGCGCCACCGCGTCGGCGTTGGTCTGCAGAATCTTGTGCATCAGGTCGGGGCGGCTGTACATCATGGTTTTGACCAGACGGTAGTCGTCCGAGCCTGCACCTTCGACCATGTAACAGGCCAGAGTCCAGGGGCTGCCGCTGAAGCCGATCAAGGGCACCCTGCCATTGAGCGCCTTACGGATGGATGTGACGGCGTCGAACACATAACGCAGCTTGTCCATGTCAGGCACCTGCAGTTTGGCGACTGCCGCCTCATCACGCACCGGGGATGCAAATTTGGGGCCTTCACCCAGGGCAAAGGACAGCCCCAAGCCCATGGCGTCCGGCACGGTCAGGATGTCGCTGAACAAGATGGCGGCATCGATCGGGAAACGATCCAGCGGCTGCAGGGTGACTTCGGTGGCGAAGTCGGTGTTGGTGGCTAGGCCCATGAAACTGCCTGCCTTGGCGCGGGTGGCGCGGTATTCAGGCAAAAAACGCCCGGCCTGGCGCATCATCCAGATCGGTGTGTAGTCTGTGGCCTGTCGCAGGCAGGCACGCAGAAAAGTGTCGTTCTTGAGAGGGGCGAAAGAGGATGTGGGCATCGGATTCATGACCCGATTGTCGCAGCACTAAAGCGTTGCCAGTGCCTCGCGCACTTCGGTCACCGACAAAATTTCCGACAGCACCAAGGGCGGGCGGCCTGTCTGGTAAAGCACGTAGACCGGCACGCCATTGCGACCCAGTGCGGCGAGTTCGGCAGTGATGGCCGGGTCGCGACGCGTCCAGTCGGCGCGCAGCAGTGTTACTTTTTTGGCGGCAAAGTCGTTCAGCACTTCGTTGCTGGCGAGTGTGGTGGCCTTGTTGTACTGGCAGGTCACGCACCAGGCGGCGGTGAAGTCCACAAAGACCGGCGCACCCGCGGCGAGCACCTGATCGACCTTGCCCGGCGTCCAGGCTTGCCACAAGGCGCTGCTCGAGGTGGTCCCCGTGCTCTCCAGGGGCTTGATGAGGTTGGGGCCAACCGAGGTGGTTAAAAAGGCCAGCAGCGCCAACGACAGGGTGGTCAAAACCGCACGGCTGCGGCCCGACAAACCCAGGGCCCAGATCAGCAGCGCCAGCGCCAGCAGCAGGGCCAGCAGGCTTGCTGCGCCATTGATGCCGCTTTGCTGGCCCAGCACCCAGACCAGCCAGACCACCGTGGCAAACATGGGGAACGCCATGGCGTGGCGGAAAGTGAGCATCCAGGCACCGGGACGCGGCAACCGGCGCGCCAGCGCCGGTGACCAACTGGCGGCCAGATACGGCATCGCCATGCCCAGTCCCAGGGTGGCGAAAATTGCCAGCGCCTGCAGGGGCGGCAAGGCTAACGCCAGGCCCAGCGATGCCCCCATGAAAGGCGCAGTGCAGGGCGAGGCTATCACGACCGCCAGAATGCCCGACAGAAAGGCATCCACCGATGGATTTTGGGCCTCCAGCAGGGCCAAGCGGTTGGGTACAAACTGGCCAAATTCGAACAAGCCGACCAAGTTGAGACCGATCACGGTAAACAGCACGGCCAGCGCCGCCACCATGGTCGGGGACTGCAATTGAAAGCCCCAGCCCAGTTGCTCGCCGGCACCACGTAGCACCAGCATCAGCGCGCCCAAGGCCAGGAACGACAGCACCACACCCGCGCTGTAGGCCACGCCACCGACACGTTGGCGCCGCAGGTTGCTGCCATGTCGGGCAAAACCCACAACCTTGATGGCCAACACTGGAAAAACGCAGGGCATCAGGTTCAGGATCATGCCGCCCAGCAAAGCGCCGAGCAACGCCATCCAGAGCGAGGAGGGCAGGTTCGCAGCTTGCGTGGCAGACAGCGGCAGTGTGGCAGCAGTCGGCGACAGCGGCGCGATGGTGGGCCAGATGCCCGATACCTGGGCTTGGGTGACATAGCCCACGCGCTCCTTGCCCAACTGTGCCGCCAGCACCAGCGGTATCACGGTTGGACTGGCATGGCGGTGTGGCGAGATCGGTAACGCTGCCGTCCACACCGCGCCCTGCCAGCTCTGCGTCCACCGGGCCGCCGTTTCGATGATTTCAGGTGTTTCCGGGAACAATTCCAGGGTTTGTCCCTGCAAGCTCGCGGGCAGACCGATCACCGAGACCTTGAGGGTGCGGTCCTGAATGGCAATGTTGCCCGCTTGTGCCAACACCCGGGGTTGGGCCTTCAAGGCCGCGTCGAAGGCGGCACCATGGATGGCCGTAGAGCCTTTGGTCGGGATGCGCAGCACAAAGTCGCCGTCTTGCGGTACACATTCGAGTTTGCACACCAGCCAATTGGCATGCAGCTTCACTTCAAGTTCGGGGCTCAGCGCCGAGGGCTTGAAGTCAGGGCTGATTTTCAGCGGCACTGGCAGCAGGATGGTGTTCTCGTAACCATAGTTGGCAAGGTTGCCGATCGGGATCTTGACCGGCAATGGCCAGGCGATCTCGCCGGCCGACACACCATGGGGCAGCGTCCAGTTCAGGCTGGTGGGCAGGCCTGAGTCACCGGAATTCTTCCAATAGGTGTGCCACTGGGGCTGGTGGCGCAATTGCAGGCCGACCCAGACCGTCTTCCCGGGATCCACGCCATCGGGCGCATGGGCCAGCAGTTCGGCCTGGACCTGTTCCGTGGTGATTGTGTTTTTTATGCTGTCTTGTCCGTTGGCACCGGTCGACAAGACGCAGCTGGCAAAAACAAATAAAGCCGAGAAAGGACGCGCCAGGCGTTTCAGGAAGATCATGGCAGTGTGAGAGACAAGGGTGGGTCTGAAGTTCCGCGGGCGAATGGGTGCCGATTTCAGGTCGTTGAAACGACGGACGCAGACAGCGCTGGCTGTTCTGCCTGTTGGCCAAAGACGGGCGGTAACTTGGTTGGCGCCCTGATGCGCAATTGTTTGTTGACATTTTCCCGGCCAAACACCACCTCGATCGCCGACACACGCACGCCGAACAAGGGCGCCAGAAAACGCACCATGTGGTCGGTGGCGCGGCCTGATTCTGGTGCTGCTGTCACGCTGACCTTGAGTTGTTTGCCGAAAGGTTTGCCAATGGCATCCCTGCTGGCGCTGGGTTTGCCCAGGATGTTGACTACCAGGACATCACCATCCCAGCCAAAGAAGGACTCCCCCGTGACGTTGCGTGAACTCTTTTTAGTCATGCGCGGATGATAGCGGCCCCTACAATCCGCTTCATTTCCAAGTATCGCCATGTCCAACTCGCCCGCCTGTCCCCAATGCACTCTTGAAAACACCTATGCGGACGGTGGCAACTGCATCTGTGCGGAATGCGGCTTTGAGTGGCCACAAGCTGCCCCGGCGGAGTCCAATGACGACACCAGTGGCACGGTCAAGGATGCCAACGGCAACCCGTTGGCCGATGGCGACACGGTGATTCTGATCAAGGACCTGAAGGTCAAGGGCTCCTCCATTGTGTTGAAAAAGGGCACCAAGATCAAAGGCATCCGTTTGCCTGAAGGCGCGGGAGACCATGAGGTCGATTGTAAAACCGATCAGGGCGGCTTCATGCTGAAAGCCGAGTTCATGAAAAAGGCCTGATCTTCCCACCATGACCACAGCGCGCTGAACACCACACCACCATGACCACATCCTCACGTTTCTGGGCAGACTGGACCACCGCTGATTTCGAGGTGTTGCGCGCCAGCGGTGCTGCGGCCCGCACCATTGCGGTCTTGCCGGTTGCTGCAACCGAACAGCACGGGCCCCACCTGCCGCTGAGTGTGGACGCCGTGATCGTGGATGGCATTGTGGCGGCGGCGCTGGCGCAGCTGCCTGCCAGCTTGCCGGTGCTGGTCTTGCCAACGCAAAACATTGGCCTGAGCCCCGAGCATGCGCGTTTTCCCGGCACGCTGACCCTCAAAAACGAGACCATCCTGCGGCTATGGACCGACATGGCCGAGTCCGTCGCGGCGGCAGGCATCACCAAGCTGGTGTTCTTCAACAGCCATGGTGGCAATGTCGCTGTGATGGATCTGGTGGCGCGCGACCTGCGTGCGCGTCTGGACATGCTGGTCTACAGCGTGAGCTGGTTCAATTTGCCACTGAACGATGCGCAGGGAAAAGACGTCAATGCCTTGTTCAGCGCGGAAGAACACCGTTTTGGCATCCATGGCGGTGACATCGAAACCTCGATGATGCTGGCGCTTGACCCGGCCCAGGTGGACATGGCGCAGGCGCGCCACTTTGAATCGACGTCGCAGGTCCGTGCCAGCCTGTTTGACATCTTGGGCAACGGCAAAAGCGCCAAGCTGGGCTGGCAAACCCAGGACTACAACCCCGCCGGCGCCGTCGGCAACGCGGCCAATGCCAGTGCAGATAAGGGCCAGGTCTTGGTCGATGCCGCAGCATGGGCGCTGGTCAGGCTGCTGCTTGAGATCGATCGCCTGCCGCCAGACACGCTGGTCGCGCAACCCGCCTTGGGGTGATGGCACCCTACGACCTGCTGGCACTGGGAGCCGCTGCTTGCTGGGCGATGGGCAGCGTGTTGTCGGTGACACCCTCGCGCCATCTGGGGGCCTTTGCTTTCACACGCTGGCGCATGGCCATGGTGGCGGTGATGTTGTGGACGGTGGTCGCCGTGCGGGGCAGTTGGCACAGTTTTGATGGTCAAGCCTGGGGCATCATGGCCGCCAGCGGGCTGGTTGGCATTTTTATCGGTGACACCGCGCTGTTTTCGGCCATCAACCGGCTCGGGCCGCGCCGTGCCGGAGTGCTTTTTGCCACCCACGCCGCCTTCAGTGCGTTGCTGGGTTTTGCTCTGCTGAATGAACGCATGAGCCTTCAAGCCATGCTGGGTGGGTTTTTGACGCTGGCCGGCGTCATGTTGGCCACCTTGCTGGGTCGCCACAAGGATGAGACCCATGCTTGGGAGGCAGACCACGGCCATGTCGGACTGGGTGTGGTGCTGGCCCTGATTGCGGCCTTGTGTCAGGCGGTGGGCTCCCTGATCGCCAAGCCGGTGATGGCACTGCAGGTGGACCCGGTCATGGCCTCGGCGGTGCGTGTTTCGGTGGCCACCGCCGCGCATGGTGTGTTGTTGCTGACGGGTTTTCAGGCGGCGCGCGCCAGCCAAGCTCCGACTTTGCGGGTGCTGGCTCAAACCGCGATCAACGGTTTTATTGCCATGGGTGTTGGCATGACGCTGGTGTTGTGGGCGCTGGAAAAAGGCGATGTCGGCATGGTCGCCATCCTGTCGTCGGTGTCGCCCATTCTGGTTCTGCCTTTGTTGTGGTTGCAACTCAAAAGAGCGCCGGCACCCGGCGCCTGGTTGGGTGCCGTGCTGACGGTGGTGGGCACCGCGCTGATCCTCTGGCGTTGAAGTCGCAGCATGGATCTGGCTAGAGCCGAATCCCTAATTAATTTGCTGCAATGCAGCAAAAAAGACTTGTAAGGTTGCGGGTTTTCCCTATAATTCAAACCATGCTGCACTGCAACATAGACCGCTCGCCCGGACCTTGCAACGCAGCCAACCCAATCAAAGGATTTCACCATGTTTATCACTGCTGACCAAATCACGGCCAACAACCAAGCCGCTTTCGACACCTCCAAGGCACTTGCCGCCAAGTCTTATGCCGGCTTCGAAAAGCTGGTTGAACTGAACATGGCTGCCGCCAGGGCCCTCATGACTGAATCGTTCAGCAATGCCCAGGCTGCACTGGCTGCCAAAGACATGCAGCAAGCGATCGCCCTGCAAACCGGCCTGGTGGCTCCCTTGGCCGAAAAGTCGGTGGCTTATGGTCGTCATGTGTACGGCATTGCTGTTGAAACCGGCGCTGAATTCAGCAAGGCTTTCGAAGGCAAGACGGCCGAAGTGCAAAAAGCGTTCAACCAAGTGGTTGAAAATGTGGCCAAGAATGCACCTGCTGGCAGCGAGTCGGCTGTGGCTGTGTTCAAGAGCGCTTTGGCCTCCAGCCAGACCGCCATTGACTCGGCTCAAAGTTCTGCCAAAAAGGCACTGGCCGTGGCTGAAAGCAACCTCGCTGCCGTGACCGAACAAGCCCTCAGCGCCGTCGCCACAGTTGCCAAGAAGGGCTGATCGTCCCAAGCCTGCGGGCAAATGAAAGGCACCTTCGGGTGCCTTTTTTTTATTTGCAAATCACACCTCCGGGAAAGTCGTTTTGAGAAATTTCATGAACGCTTTGACCTTCGCGCTCGCAAAGCGCCTCGAGGTGTGCAGAGCCCATATTTCAGCCGGTTGACCCGCCATAGGTCCCCAACTCACGAGCCGGCCAGCCACCAGGTCTTCTGCCACGAGCATCCGGGGCAGCTTGGCCGCCCCAATGCCTGTGAGCACGGCATCACGGATCATGGTGAACGCCGGAAGTTCAAGGACCAGCCTGGTTTCAATGTCACGACCGGGCGACCCACCGATTTGCCAAATGGCGGTGTTGCGGGCGGAATCTCTGACCACCACCGGAACGGGCTGCTGATCGGTCAAAGAAGGTGCGGCAACCACCAATAGTTGTTCCCTGAGGAAGCAACTCCCCACCAGTTCCGAGTCCGGTTTCGGGTTGGCCCGTATCACCAGGTCATATCCTTCGCTCACCAGATCGACTTCACGATCATCCATGGTGACTTCGAGCGTCACATCCGGATAAGCTGCCTTGAATTGGGCTGTGAGCCGCCCCATCCACATCAGACCAAAGAGTGATGGCACGTTGACCCGCAATCGCCCCTGGGGCTGCGTACGGCCGTCTCGCAGGACGTCCAGCGCCTCTGCGATTTCATGGAGCGGCCCGGCGGTGCTCTTGAAAAGCAATTCCCCTTCCTCCGTCAGTTGGACCGAGCGAGAACCGCGCTCAAACAGGCGAACGCCCAAGCTGGCCTCCAGATCCATCACCTTGCGTGACAGGCTGGCTTTTGGCCGCCCACTCAGGCGGCTCGCCTTTGCGAAGCCGCCATGTGTGGCCACAAGACAGAAGTCAGACAAGTCATCAAGTTTCATGTTGTTCCATTTATAAGACGTACTATCCTATTTTAGTAACTTGTGTTTCTTTTTTCGATGCCTAGAATGGATCGAAAAATCAACTTTGCCGACACCGGTACCCACGATTGACAAGGAATTTGCAGTGACACACGACGCATCTCACGCTAACAACACAACACGTGGCGATCAACAGCCCAAACCCAAAATTCTTGTGGTTGGCGCCACTGGCTTTCTTGGCGCCAAAATCCAGCGCCAACTGGAGCAGGATTCAACGATTACCTTGCGGGCCATGTCACGCCGTGGTGCTCCCGCAGGCTCGACCACCGCCGTCGAATGGGTGCGCGGGGACTTGATGGACCCCGCGTCGCTGGATGCTGCTCTCAAGGGGGTGGATGTTGTTGTCAGTTCGGCCAACGGTTACATGAAGGAAACCATTGAAGCAGACTTTCAAGGCAACAAGAATCTGATCGAGGCCGCCGCACGGGCGGGCGTGAAACGTTTTGTGTTCCTCAGTATCGTGGCCTGTGATTCCGCGCCCGAGGTGCCGCATTTCCACGCCAAAAAGGTGGCGGAGGACCTGATCAAAGCCTCGGGACTGCCCTACGTTTTTGTTCGTGCGCCAGCGTTCCTGGACCAGAGCGCAGACTATGTGGCTGATGGCGTGAAGGCTGGCCGGTTCTATGCGGTCGGTGACAAACACACCAGGTGGTCCTACGTGCTGACCGACGACCTGGCTACCGCCGTTGCCAAGGCAGCGACCTATCCCAGTGAAGTTATCGCCCATCAGACGATCGACATTGGCTGGCGCGATGGCGCGAAAAGCCAGAAGGAGATGGCTGAGTTGATTGCAGAGGTTACGGGCAAACCCCTGTCGCTGTGGGTGGTGCCCTGGATGGTGCTTGGCGTGATGGTGCGCTTGATCAAGCCATTTTCTGAACTGGGTTATGACCTGATCCAAATGTTCCTGTTCTTCAGGAAGGGTCGATTTGCCTCCGATACGACGCAGCAGGAGCATTTTTTTGGCCCCGCTCCCACGGCGCGAGAAGCCATCAAAAAATGGTCGGAACTTAACAAGTTGACACCCTGAGATGGTGCCTCAAACGGGCAGGCTGGCGGCGTAGTTTCTCAGTGCCACGGCCAGCGCGGCCACGCCGCGGTGAATCTCCTCGACGCTGGGGGTAACAAAGGACAGGCGCAGGGTGCGCTCGTCGCCGTGGTCGGCGTAGAAGGGTGCGCCCGGCACAAAGGCCACACCTTGCTCGACCGCAAAGGGCAGCAAGTCAACCGCGCTCATGCCCTTGGGCAGGCGCGCCCACAAGAACATGCCGCCAGCGGGTGAATTCCAGGTCAGGGTGCTGTCGGGGTTGCCTTGCGGCATTTCTCGCGCCAGCGCCGCCAACATGGCATCACGCTGCCCCTTGTACAGCGCGCGGATGGTGGGCACATGGCGTTCCAGAAAGCCATCTTTCATGACCTCTGCCACCATGCGCTGGTTGAAACCGGGGCTGTGCAGATCGGCGGCCTGCTTGGCTTGCAACAGTTTGGGATAGACCGCTTTCGGCGCCACCACAAAGCCCAGGCGCAGCCCGGGAGCCAGCACCTTGGAGAACGACCCCAGGTAAATGCAGCCATCCGGATTGCGCGAGGTCAGGGGCGCGGGCGGTGGCGTGTCAAACCAAAGGTCGCCGTAAGGGTTGTCTTCTATCAGGGGCAGGCCACGCTCGGAGGCGAGCGCGCTCAGCGCGGCGCGGCGGCTCTCTGACATGGTGTTGCCCGTGGGGTTCTGAAAATTGGGCAACACGTAGAGAAAACGGGCGCCATCGGTTTTTTGCGCCAGGTCGGCGATGTCCACGCCCTGTTCGTCGCTGACCACGCTCACCACCCTGGGCTCCATCGGGACGAAAGCCATGACCGCACCCAGGTAGGTGGGCGACTCGACCAGAATCTTGCTGTCGGCGTCAATCAGCACCTTGGCCACCAGGTCCAGCCCCTGCTGTGAGCCGGTGGTGATCAGCACTTGCGCCGGGTCAACGTTCCAGGGGAGCATCTCGGCCACCTGCTCGCGCAGCGGGCCGTAACCTTCGCTGGCGGCATACTGCAGGGCACCGGCGGGGTCATCTTTGAGCACTTTGGCACAGGCAGCCTCGAACTCGCCCACCGGAAAGGTTTTGCTGGAAGGCAGACCGCCGGCAAAACTGATGATGCCCGGCTTTTCAGTGACCTTCAGGATTTCGCGAATGACCGAGGGGTTCATGCGTGCGGCGCGGCGTGCCAGATGCCAGGAGGTAATAGTGGAGGTCATGAAGATTGTTTTGCCGTTCTGGAAAAAACTGAAGTTGTTGACGAATAACGCTTGCCCCAAAACACGGTGGCCATCACCGCCAGCGCAAAGCCCAATGTTACCCATTCCAGCGGCTCGCCCAGGATCGGAACTGCAGCCAGAATACTCAGGAAGGGCTGCAGCAGCTGCGTCTGGCTCACTCTTAGCGCACCGCCCATCGCCATGCCGCGGTACCAGGCAAAAAAGCCGGCCCACATGGAAAACACGCCCACATAGACCAATCCGAGCCAAGCCGAAGGATCGATACCGTGCGTTGGCCAGGTGAGCCATGCTCCGGGCAAGGTGATGGGCAGCGCTATCACGCAGATCCAGCAAATGACGCGCTCGGCCCCCAGTGTGTGAGTGACTTGTGCGCCGTACACGTAGCCCAGGGCGGCTGCCAGCACGGCACCTAACAGCAGGAAATCAGCCCACTCAAAGTGGAAACCGTGACCCTGTTGGTGGGCGCGTAGCAGTGAAAATGCCACCACCAGCGTGCTGCCGAAAGCTGCGCAGATCCAAAAGCCCAGGCGTGCCCGCTGGTGCAGCACCCACGCGGCTATCGCCGCTGTGGCCAGTGGCAGCAGCGCGGTGATCACGGCGGCGTGGCCAGACGTGACCTGGCGCAAGGCAAAACCCAACAGCAGCGGAAACCCGATGACGTTCCCCAGCAGCGCCATGCCCAGGGATTTGCATTGCGCTGATGTGGGCAGGCGTGAGTGGGTCGCCAGCAGAAACACCAGCGACAGGCCGCCGGCCAATGCCGCCCGCCCGAACGTGACAAACCAGGGCGAGAGTTGGGGGGCATCGGCCGTGCCTGTGGCCAGCCGGGTCATGGGGAGCGTGACCGCAAAAATGACCACACCCAGCACACCCAGCCACATGCCAAGGGTTTCACGACGCATGGTGTTCATGGGCTTGACGGGGACATGACCCAGTGCGCTGCGCTGCTAGCGTGCAAGGCTGCGGGGTCAACTCCGGCACCTCCGAGCGTCTGCGCCACAAGTGTCTTCTTCGGACCGCGAGGCGTACAGAAATCAGTGCACTACGACCGGGTTTTGCGCCAGTTCGGCATATTGCTCCAGTGTGTCTTCCACTTCCTCCTGGGTGGGCGTATTGGTCTGCCAGGCGGAGATTTGTTGTTGAAACAATTCTGCCCAGGAGCCATCAAGGTACACCTCCTTGTTGGCGCGTTTGTCCACAATCTCGAAGCCGTGCCGAACCAGCTGTGGCACGACCAGCAATTGCTCGCCAGCTTTCATGTTGGCGGGCTGCACATCGGCTGCGACAGCATTGGCCAGCATGTGGGTGACAGAATAAGTTTCAGAATCGTAAAGCGTGTGCATGCGTTAAATTATCCATGAATCCGGATGCTGTTGGAGTTGGGTGCAAATTGACGTATTTCAAGGGCTGTCAGCGCTCTCCGAAGCTTGCCATTGTTGATCCACATAATCACCGTTGGCTTCGGTGATGCGGATACGTGCTGGCAGGTAGGCCAGGCCCGGTGCCAACCAGACCTCGAGTTTCTGGTCGTAGGTCTGACGTGGCTGGCGTATCAGTTTGAGTCCTTGCTGGGTACCGCCCGGCAAGTCAAGGACTTCCATGTCACCAAAGGTAAAAAGCCACAGATCGGCCTCGCGCGGGCCTACGGTTTGCACGCTCAAGGTGGTGCCGGGCGTGAAGCGCTGGGGTGCGCTGGCAACCAGCGTTGCGAGCTGGATCAGCACGCTCAGGCGGTCCTGGGCACCGGGCTGCAAGGGCACGCTGGGCGTGTTGGCGCTGAAGCTCACCATCCCCTGGGCCCGGTTGAAGTGGGCGGCCACCTCGCCTCGGCTTTTGTCGGAAAAACGTTCCGGGGCCAGGCCAAACTGATCAATCTGGCCGCGGCTGGTCTGCACCCGCGACTGCCCGAACGCGCTGATACTCAGGCGCGCCGCATAACTGTGGTCGTGTTGTTGCCAGAGCAGTTCGCTGCTCAGCCGGAAGGGAAATTTGTTGGCATCGACGCGGTATTCCAGCTTGATCGAAGCCGGCAGGGCTTCGGTATGGAAGGCTGGATTCGGGATGGCTGGCGTCGCGCTCACTTCAATCGGCGCATACGGAACGGCACTGGCAAGTTCTTTCAAGGACTCCGGCACAGCCTCTGTCATGGGTGTGATTGCAGGCTCTTTGACAACGGCGGCAGTTGCATCAGATGACGGGGCAGAACCCCCCTGGTTTTCTGCTTCAACCGACAGCACCCTGGCCAACGGTTGTGCCAGCGCTGCGACTGAGATGTCCCGGGCCGCCGGGCTTGCCGGCTTATCTGGGGCCTGCGGCGCGGCTTGTGCTGGTGTCATCTTCGGCGCATCGGTCAATTCCAGTGCACGGGTGGTGAATGTGGGGCTGTCAGGGAATTGCCCAGCGGGCAGATGGAGCGGCAGCAACTGCATCACTGCCAGGTGCGCCAACAAGACCACCAGCACCAGGCTGAACCAGGTTTTCAAACGCATGGCATCACCTGGGCGAACTTCATGGTGTGGCTCAGGTCAGTTGTGAAATGAATATCTTGACACCGCGCAGCAGCATCTCGATTGACACGGCTACCAGCACCAGGCCCATCAGGCGCTCCAGCGCCACCACAAAACGGTCGCCGGCGATGCGCTGGATGCGCTCGGCCAGCACCAGCACCACGGCGCAGACACTCAAGGTGACACACAGTGCGGCGATCCACTCAAGCCGTTTTTCAGGCGCTTGCGACACCAGCAACAACACGGTGGCCAAGGCTGAAGGGCCGGCAATCGCCGGGATAGCCAGCGGTACGATCAGCGGCTCGCCCACGAGACCGTCTGATTCTTGCTTGGGAGGCGGGAACACCATGCGCAACGCGATCAAAAACAGGATCACGCCACCGCCAATCTGCAGCGACAGTTCGCTCAGGTTCATCAGCTTCAGGAAGCTGCTGCCAACAAACATGAAGGCCAGCAGCAGCAAAAAAGCGATCAGGACTTCACGCAGGATGACACGCGCACGCCGCTCGGGCGCCACGTTTTTGAGCGCGTTGGCAAAAATCGGGATGTTGCCAACCGGATCAGTGATCAGGATCAACAATATGGTGGCTGAGGCAAAGGTGTAGTTCATAGCACGGCCGTCTGTTCACCCGGTGTACAGCGCGTCAAGCGAAGCGAAGCCCTTGATCTCGATCGGATTGCCAAAGGGATCGCAAAAAAACATGGTCCATTGTTCGCCCGGTTGTCCGGCAAAACGCAATTGCGGAGGCAGGATGAACTTGATGTTGGCTTGGGTCAAACGCAGTGCCAGCGCTTGCCAGTCGGGCAGCGCCAATATCAGGCCAAAGTGGGGCATTGGCACCAGGTGCTCACCCACGTGACCGGTGGCGGCAGTTTTGAAGGGTTCGCCCAGGTGCATCGAGAGCTGATGCCCAAAAAAATCAAAGTCGACCCAGGTTGCCGTGCTGCGGCCTTCGCGGCAGCCCAGGATCGTGCCGTAAAACTGACGTGTGAGGTCGAGATCAGTGACATTGAAGGCGAGGTGAAATAGGCTGTTCATGGCGGCAAGAATAGCAGAGTGAGGCTGTTCACCATGGCTCAGGCCTGGGCGTCATGAAGCTTGAGCTTGCCAGCCACCAGCACGGTTGTCAGGCTGATCGTACAGCCCAGCAGGGCCGCCACCCAGTAGTGTTGCATCAGATGGTTCGCATCACGGCTGATGATCTGACCACCGACAAATGCTGCCGAGCCCATGGCCGCCGACTGCACCGTCGAATTGAGCGCCATGAAGGTGCCACGCAACTGTGGGTTGGCGGTGGCCGTGAGGAGGGCCATGCCTGGAATCATGCGTCCGCTCATGCAGGCAAAAAAAGAGACCGACACCAGCAATACGGCCCAGACCGGCAGGCCGGCCATCAAGGTCGTGGCCATCATTGGTAATGTGACCAGCGTGGCCATCCAGCGGAACACCAGCACCTTGCCTAAACGGTCGGACAGGCGGCCGATCAGTCGTGCCGTGAACAGGGTGACCACGCCGCCACACAAATAAACGAGTGGGATGCGGTCCGCGGGCCAGCCCGCGTTGGTTTGCAGATAGATGGTGATGAAAGGAATCACGGTAAAGCCGGCAAACATCAACAGTCCTGAAAACAGGAAAGCCATGCGGTGATGCGGGTCGGCGAGCACCTGTCTGATGGCGCCCAGGGCACTGCGATCCTGGCCGGCATGCAAATGGTCTCCCATCGCAGGCAGCGTCACATAGGCGCCAATGACCAGCAGCGCCACCATGGCAGCAATCGCGAAAAACGGTATGTGCCAACTGAAATGCGCCGCCAGGTACAGGCCCAGGGGAACGCCAGCCACGGTCGAGACTGAAAACGATGTCATGACAACCCCCATGGCCCGACCGCGACGGGCAAACGGAATGACATCGGCCACGATGGTGTGCGCCAGCGCCGCCAACACCCCGCCAAAAGCACCCGCCAGCACCCGTGCCGTGATCAGGGTTTCATAATTTGTGGCCAGTCCGCAGGCCAGCGTGGCCAGGCCAAACAGGCTGTAGAGCACCAGCAGCAATTTTTTGCGGTCGTATTTGTCGAGATAGGTGGCCGCCAACAAGCCGGAGGCGCCCGCCGCCAGGGTATAGGCCGATACCAGCAGGCCAAAGCTGGCGTCCGAGATCGCAAACATGCGGATGAATTCGGGCCCCAGGGGCATCATGATCATGAAGTCCAGAATGTGGGTGAACTGGATGCCTGCCAGTGTCAGCAGCAGCCAGACTTCACGTTTGGCGGAAAGTTGGGCGTTCAAAAGCTTGTTTTCAAAAGGAGTAGAGGGCACTATTAGAAATTGCTTTTTGATTCGGGGCAGTGTGAAGGGTTGAATGGGTTAAGCTGTTGTCTGTGCCATGTCAACCCACCCCCTTAGGAGATCAGCATGAGTGATGCAGAAAACGCCGGCTTCGGCAGGTTCGTTCCTGGTTTTGATTTTTTGCAAAACCTGGCCAAGGGCGCCACGCCGGCCATGCCGCAAATGCCTAATGTGTCGAGCTGGATTGCGCCTTCGCTGAATGAAGAGGAATTGGACAAGCGCATTTCCGAACTCAAAGCCGTGCACTTCTGGCTCGATCAAAACTCCAAGGCGCTGGGCGCCACGGTGCAGGCGCTGGAAGTGCAAAAGCTCACCCTGGCCACACTCAAGGGCATGAATTTGGGCATCGGCGACATGGCCAGTGCATTCAAGTTCAAGGCGGCCGACACCGTGGCAACGGGGGTGCACAAGGTGGCTGAAGAGGCCGAATCTGCCGCTAAAACGGTGGCCGAAGTGGCCGGACAGGTTGAAGAATCGGCCAAAAAGCTGGACGAGGCCATCAAGCCCGGCGCATCCGCCGCGGCGGGTCTGGTAGATCCGATGCAGTTGTGGACCGCATTGACACAACAGTTTCAGCAGATTGCGGCCGGCGCCATGAAGGAAGTCGGCAAGGCCACAAGCATGGACCCGGGCAAAGGGGTGGCTGGCGACAAGCCGGCAGCAGCCAAACAAGCTCCCGGGAAAAAGGCGGCGGCCAAAAAATCGCCTGCCAAAGCGGTCCGCAAAGTTGCCGCCAAGACCAGCGCGCGCAACCGGTAAAGTTGCGCTGAACAGGCGCTGGCCCGGCCCATGAAACTCTTCCCCTACGCCCACGCGACCCATCCGCAATGGGGTATGGCGGCGGGATTGGCGCTGGCTCAACTGCGCGCGCAAATCGCCCTGCATGGTTACGCCAGCAGCCCGACGCTGGCGCTGCTCTACATCACCGACCACTACGCCGACGAAGCCCAGGAGATTCTGGACTACCTGAGTGCGGAGTTACCCGAGATCACCGATTGGTCGGGTACGGTGGGTGTCGGTATTGCGTCCAATAACGTCGAGTACTTTGACGAGCCCGCGCTGGCGGTCATGCTGTGTGAACTGCCCAGTGACCAGTACCGTGTGTTTTCAGGCGTGGCGCCGCTGGGACTGGCCTTCGAGGCCCACACCGCGCTGGTGCATGCCGACGGCCATACTCCCGATCTGGCCGAGCTGATTGACGAGTTGGCCGCGCGCACCGAGTCCGGTTACGTGTTTGGCGGCCTGGCTTCGAGCCGCCGCGCAACGGTGCAATTTGCAGTGTCGGGCAATGGCAATGTCAAGGGCCAGGGCGCAGCCAGTGGCGTCTTCAGCGGCGGCCTGAGTGGCGTGGCCTTCGGGCCCGACGTGGCGCTGCTGTCGCGCGTCACGCAAGGCTGTCAGCCGATCAGTGGGGCGCACAAGATCACGCGTGCCGAGCGTAACCTGGTGCTCAACCTTGATGGTGAACCGGCGCTGGATGTGATGCTGCGCACGTTGAATGTGACGCTGGATGATCCGCGTGAAGCGCTGCAAGCTGTACGCGCCACGCTGGTGGGGCTGACCGGGCCCGCCACCCTGGCCGACAGCTCGCCCACCGTGACCCGGACCGGCAACTTTGGCCCGGACGTGATGGTGCGCCACATCATTGGGTTGGACCCGGCGCGTGCCGGTGTCGCCGTCGCTGATGTGGTTTCGGAAGGTATGGAACTGGCCTTTTGCCAGCGCAACGTCCAGGCAGCGCGTGCCGACCTGATGCGTATATGTGCCGAGATTCGTGAAGAACTGGAGCCCCAGGAGCTGGCACTTGAAACGGCCACTGAATTGGCGCAATCCGAGGCCGATGCTGCGCCTCATCCGGCGCGCGCGATTGCCGGGGCCATTTACGTGAGTTGCACAGGCCGAGGCGGCGCCCATTTTGGCGGTGACAGTGCCGAGCTGCAAATCATTCGCCGTGCTCTCGGCGATGTGCCCTTGATCGGTTTTTTTGCCGGTGGCGAAATCGCCGGCCATCACCTGTATGGCTACACCGGGGTGCTGACGGTCTTTACCGGGAAATAAAGCGCGTCCAGCGCCGCAGCAGCCTGCGTTTCAGCAACCGCCCCAGCCGCCACGGCCAGGAAGCCCTCACTTGTCGCAGCAATGCTTCCTTCCAGTCGATCCAGCGCAGATAGGTGCGCGCAAACCAGCCCAGTTGCATCAGTGCCGGTTGGGTCAGGGTGAACAGCCGCGCCACAATGGCCGTGCCGACCAGCTTGGCCACCAGAATGACCAGTGTGCCGTCCAGCACCTTGCCCTGGCTGATGAACCACAGCGCCAATAACTTGACGGGCAACAGCATCAGGGTGGGCAGCAAAAACAGCGCCAATGCGGCGTAGGGCGACAGCTTTTGCACACGTTGTTCCAGCCAGCGCAAGCCGGGCAGACGGCCAATCCAGGCCAGCGCCCGGTGCAGCGGCTCCCAACCCCATTCCTCGAACAGGATCACCAGGGCCAGCAGCCAGCCGAACAGCGTTTTGAGCAGGCGGGCGAGCAAGTTCATGGCTTGTGATGATCAGGCGGACCGTGTTTTATCCATGCAAATCTGGAGTTTCATTCCATGATTTGCATGGATAAATTTACACCCCGCGTGCCCGGTCGGCCTTGAATTGCTGGCGGAACGCGCCAAAGGTGCCTGCATCAAGCGCTGCGCGCACCTCGCGCATCAAGTTCAGGTAGTAGTGCAGGTTGTGGATGCTGGCCAGCATCGGGCCCAGCATTTCGCCGCACCGATCCAGGTGGTGCAGGTAGGCCCGGCTAAAGCCGCCGCTGATGCTGCCGTTGGGCCGAGTCAAGCCCTTGCAGGCATAACAGGTGCAGGTGGCATCAAGCGGGCCGTGGTCGGACTTGTGGCGCGCGTTGCGCATTTTCAGGTCGCCAAAACGCGTGAACAGGGTGCCGTTGCGGGCGTTGCGGGTCGGCATCACGCAGTCGAACATGTCCACGCCCTGCGCCACGCCCTCGACCAGATCCTCGGGCGTGCCGACCCCCATCAGGTAACGCGGCTTGTGCCAGGGCAGGCGGTGCGGCGTGTGCGCCATGATGCGCAGCATTTCTTCCTTGGGCTCACCGACGCTGACACCGCCGACCGCGTAGCCGGGGAAATCCATCGCGACGAGTTGTTCCAGCGACTCCTGGCGCAGGCTCTCGAACATGCCGCCCTGCACAATGCCAAACAAAGCGTTGGGGTTTTCCAGTCGGGCAAATTCATCCTGGCTGCGTTTGGCCCAGCGCAGGCTCATTTCCATCGAGGCCCTGGCCTCCTGCTCGGTCGTTTTCTGGCCCTTGGTTTTGGGTTCGACCGACAGGTAGGGAGTGCATTCGTCGAGTTGCATGGCGATGTCGGAGTTCAGCGTGGTCTGGATCTGCATCGACACTTCGGGCGACATGAACAACTTGTCGCCGTTGACCGGGCTGGAGAATTGCACACCTTCCTCGGTGATCTTGCGCATCGCGCCCAGGCTCCAGACC
>JACCDQ011311103.1_pt1 | contig 18049 bp, 9 predicted proteins | sample 7446031 | NCBI WGS metagenome assembly JACCDQ01 (sample SAMN15323442, study PRJNA562643) | freshwater metagenome | isolation source: river surface water | place: USA:Blue River Watershed | collected 2017-08-17
CATTTTATTTAAAACAGCAATCAATACTTCTAATGGTGCGTTTCCTGCACCAGCTCCCATCCCGGCCAACGAAGCATCCAATCGTTTTGCACCATGTTGCATTGCCATTATGGTGTTAGCTACCCCCAAAGATAAATTATGGTGACAATGAATACCAATTTCAGTTTCTGAATTCAAAACCGATTCAAAAGCAAGCATTCTATCTTTAACATCATCGGGCAATAAGGCTCCCGCTGAGTCCGTTACATACACACAATGAGCCCCATAGTTTTCCATGAGTTTAGCTTGTTGTGCTAATTTCTCTGGAGAATTCATATGTGCCATCATCAGAAAACCGGCCACATCCATTCCCAGATTCCGAGCAGCTCCAATGTGTTGAGCAGAAATATCAGCTTCTGTACAATGAGTTGCTATACGAACCGATTGAACCCCTAAATCTCGAGCCCTCTTTAAATCATCAATTGTTCCAATTCCAGGCAACAACAACGTTGTTAATTTTGCATGCGATAGTTCTTTTCCTACCGCCTCAATCCAATCCCAATCCGTGTGCGCACCAAAACCGTAGTTGAAGCTACCACCTGCTAAACCATCACCGTGTGCCACTTCAACAGCGTCTACTCGCGCCGCTTCCAATGCACGAGCAATTTCTCGCACTTGTTCGATGCTGTATTTGTGTCGGATTGCATGCTGACCATCCCTCAACGTAACATCTTGTATATAAAGTCTTTCAGTCATTTAGTTTTTATTTATTTAGGTAACGATTTAGTAAATTAATATTTATTTAATCAGTGGTTCACTCGATTTTAAAATTGATTATAAAACAGCACAGTATCAAACTATATCTAGGCAATTTTCAGTCAAATCGGTCCAACTATCCCCACTTCTGAACCATTCGTTCAGCAGTAGCTTTTGCAGCACTGGTCATAATATCCAGGTTTCCGGCATAATCTGGCAAATAATGTCCAGCTCCTGTAACTTGAAGAAGCACCATAGTTTTTAATCCGGTAACATGGCCCACCCCTTCTATAAATACCGGTTCGGTAATCTCTTCAAATTGAACCTCTTGATGAAGTCTGTATCCAGGAACATATTTTTGAACTTCAATTACCATATCCTGTATGCTCTTTCTAATGGCATCTTTATCAGCCATTTCACTTAATGTAAAAACGGTATCACGCATAACCAAAGGAGGTTCCGCTGGGTTCAATACGATAATGGCCTTACCGCGCTGTGCTCCTCCCACTTTTTCTATTCCGTGGGATGTAGTTTCTGTAAATTCATCAATATTGGCTCTTGTACCTGGTCCTGCAGATTTTGAAGAAATACTCGCAACAATTTCACCGTAATACACTTTAGCAACTCGAGAAACGGCTGCAACAATTGGAATCGTAGCCTGACCTCCACATGTAACCATATTTACATTGGCCGAATCAGAAAGTTCATTAAAATTCACCGGTGGAATCATAAATGGCCCAATCGCTGCCGGAGTTAGGTCAATCACCCTCTTTCCAGGGAATTGGGAAATTTTTTCATTATTAATCACGTGTGCTTTTGCACTCGTAGCATCAAAAATAAATTCAATTTCTGGCCATATTTCACTGCCAATCAATCCATCAATTCCTTCAGCCGTTGTAGCCACCCCCATCCGAGATGCCCGAGCTAAACCATCGGATTCAGGATCAATTCCCACCATCATACCCATTTCTAAAACGTCAGAATGTCGAAGTATTTTTATCATTAAATCGGTTCCGATATTACCCGAACCGATGATGGCAACTTTATGTTTTTTATTGGACATTTTTTACTTTTTATTACAATTTAAATATTCTATTGAGATAACTTCAACTACCCTATTTGGGTTAATTTGGATTTCTTCTATTCTAATTTGAACTTCCTATGTTCTAATTTAAATTACTTCTATTTAGATCGTGAGATTTCACTGTTCAAATCACCATTCAGAAGTAAAAATCCCCGATTTTAAGTTCAAATCACCCGTTTATTAACTCACCCGTTTATTTTTTATTTTACAGTGAATTCTACGTTACCCAAACCTTCTATCTCAGCGCGAAATACATCATTGGGTAACATTGGAACCATAGGACCTAATGCGCCAGACAACAACACATATCCCTTTTTTAATGGACGATTTAACCCCACCATGGTATTTACCAGCCACAAAACAGCATTCAAGGGATTACCCATACAGGCAGATCCTTGTCCGGTCGATACTGATTCACTATGTTTAAACAAGTGCATTTTACATCCCTCAAAATCAAAATCCTGAAGAGAATGCCATTCATTTTCCAAAACATAATGGCTGGCAGAAGCATTGTCGGCTACGGTGTCGGTAATGCGAATATTCCAATTTTCAACACGCGACCCAACTATCTCAATTGCCGCACACATACCTTCTAAATAGGGCAGTAACTCCTGTGTATTTTCAAGCTTTCGGGGGATGTCTTGTCCTAACAAAAAAGCAATTTCTGCCTCAGCCTTAGGCTGCAATAAATCCTCCCAAGAAACGATGCCCCCATTTTTCACTTCAGTATCTGCCCAAATTACACCATAATCCGGCTGATCAACGCCCAATTGCTTTTGTACTGCAAATGAAGTCAATCCGATTTTTAATCCTGAAATAGAACGTCCTTTGGCTAACTCTCTTTCAACATTGTAATCCTGTATTGCGTAAGCCGTTACAACATCCGTTTCCCCAATCAAATTCCTTATCGGCAAACAAGGTTCTTTTGATTCGTGTGCATGGAGCAAAATATTTGCCGCTTGTTCTATAACCGTTGTATGAGAATTCATATTGTCAAAATTGTCTTCAAAAATACAAACTCTCAGGGAGTATCTTAAACGAAAATCCAAGGTAATTCATCGCATTTCACTAAAAATACCGAATTTTGTTGTGTGACTCAACATTCAAACAACAGCAATTTATCAGAATTAGCTCTCAGCTTACACCAAGCTGCAATGATGGCAGAACCAATAAATCAAATTTCAAGTCAACAAGCAATTTCACTTTCTGATGCCTATCAAATTCAACAGAATTTGATTCAGCACCGTGTAGATTCTGGATCTACAATCATTGGTGTTAAAATGGGATTCACTTCTGAGGCTAAAATGAAACAAATGGGAGTCAACGATATGATTATCGGAATTTTGACACAAGATATGTGGATCGATGAAGGACAATCCATACAGCGCAATCAATTCATTCATCCCCGAGTAGAACCCGAAATTTGTTTTATTTTGTCGAAAGACATTGATTCTGTCCTTTCCGAAAATGAAGTAAAAGAATATGTTGAGTGCATTTGTCCAGCAATTGAACTCATTGATTCTCGCTATCAAAATTTTAAATTCTCCTTAGAAGATGTTGTTGCCGACAATTGTTCTTCCGCTGGCTTTTGTGTTGGGGAGAAGTTAGACCCGAGCACGCCTTTGCTGGATCTTCCAATAACTTTGAAAATCAATAATGAAATTGCAGAACAAGGAAATTCCAATGACATTTTGGACAATCCATGGAGGTCTTTGGCAGCAGCAACTCGTCTTGCAATACAGTTTAACATTCCGCTTAAAAAGGGATATTACGTTTTAGCCGGAGCAGCAACATCTGCGGCATTTATTCAACCCGACCAATCGGTTACAGCTGAAGTTCATTCCATGCCCTCTCTAGGATTTAACATGATTTAAATGCTAAACATCTAACTCAATTTCGACGATTTCAATCGAATATTCTGTTCTACACGTAATTGTTTATTCTACAAACAATTGTCTATTCTACCGCAATTGTAGTTAGAATCAAGTTTCAGATAACACATACTGGATTCAAATTCCAAATGAATTCTTTCTTCCGTTGTTTTCCAAAACATGGGTAGATATCCGTGTTTTAACACAATCAACCTTTCCTATAATTGTAGAGATAGGATTCAATTAACTCTGTTGGAGATAGTTAGCATTTAACACAATCAACCTTTCCTATAATTGTAGAGATAGGATTCAATTAACTCTGTAGGAGATAGTTAGCATTTAACACAATCAACCTTTTCTATAATTGTAGGGATAGGATTCAATTAACTCTGTTGGAGATAGTTAGCATTTAACACAATCAACAATTCCCAAAGTTCAGAAGAATAGGTTGCAATTTACTCTTTTGAAAATAATGAGTAATTTATACATTCAACTCTTCCTACAGTTGAGGAGTTAGGTTGCAATTTTTTGAATTGAGGGACGGAACGTTCCAATGTTATTATTTCACTACGTTAATTTACTGTCATCTAAATGTCAATAATAATTTGATTTTAAATCACCTAAACAATTCTAACTAAACATCAAATTCACAATTGCAATACATACAATTAATCCAGTAACAATATTTATCTAATTGATTTATAATTCATTATTCAAATTTCAAAATCCCATTGTTAATTTATAGTTAACACAAAACAAGGAAATAAAAATTCAAAATAATACCCGGTTAACATTGAGTTAATGTAACTATATGTCCTTTGCAGTAGGAATAAGAAACAAACTCTATGAAAAAAATCAATTCAATTTTAGTAGCCGTTGTAATGACATCATCTGCATTGTTCTTTGGAGCATGTTCAGATGAGCCAACAGACAACAACAACAACAATTCATCGGATGTAATTATTAGTGCTAACATCACTTCAAACACAACATGGACAAAAGACAAGAATTACGTTCTTGCGGGTCGTATTGCAGTTACAAGTGGAGCAACATTAACCATTGAGCCAGGTACAGTAATAAAAGCTCAAGCTGGAACTGGAGCTAATGCTACTGCATTAATCATTGCACGCGGTGCAAAATTAATGGCAGAAGGAACGGCTTCTGCACCTATTATTTTCACATCTGTTGCAGATGAAATTAAATCTGGTGAAATTTCTTCTCCAAACTTAGATGCTGGTTTCGACGGTTTGTGGGGTGGATTAATCATTTTAGGAAAAGCTCCTGCTTCTTTAAAAGGCGACATTTCTGAAACCGTAATCGAAGGTATTCCTCCAACGGATCCTAACGGTTTCTATGGTGGAAACATTGCTGACGACAACTCAGGTGTAATTAAATATGTATCTGTTCGTCACGGTGGTGCAAATATTGGTGAAGGTAACGAAATCAATGGTATCACTTTAGGTGGTGTAGGTTCCAGCACAGTTATTGAAAACGTAGAAGTTATCGGTAACCAAGACGACGGAATCGAATTCTTTGGCGGAACTGTTAGCGTTAAAAACGCGGTAGTTTGGAATGCTGGAGATGACGCAATTGACACGGACCAAGCTTGGGCTGGAACATTAGACAACTTCGTAGTAGTATGTGGGCCTAATACTGACCATGCTTTAGAAATCGACGGACCAGAAGGTTCAATGATTGCGGGACATATCGTTAAAAACGGTTGGGTAAAAGGTTCTTCGGTTGCTGAATTAGCTGATTTCCGCTCTAATGCTCAAGGTTCATTTGAAAACATTTATTTCTTAGGTTTCCCTGATCCTGCTACTGACGGTCGTGGTGATTTTAGCTTGGATGCTGCAACTGCACCAAACTTCACTGCAGGTACATTGAAATTTGCCGGACTTGAAGTAACAACTACGTTGACTGATTTGACCAAAATCTTCAAAAACGGAACCGACGTACATGCAAAAGCCGTTAATGCTGGTTCAAACACAGTAGGTGCTACTTTAGGAGCATTTACAGGATGGTCTTGGACTGAAAAAGCAGGCAATTTAGTACCTTAATACCTACATTTTTTTCATTGTTGTCATCAAAATTGATTATAAAAAATAAATAATGAAATGTCCAAAGCAGCAGGAAATTCCTGCTGCTTTAGGACATTAAAAACCTCCCATTATTCACTAGACATCATTTCTATTTCCTCCCCAAAAAAGCGATCAAATAATGCAAACCAATAGAATTATCACATTAGCCTTAATTACTATGGCAAGTTCAGTTCAAGTTATGCTAACGGCACAATCCTTGAACTCCATTTCAACTGAAAATCCAAACAATACATTAGTAAACACTTCCCCTGAAAACCAAAAAAACGGAATTATCCGAGGAAGAATCATTGATGGATCTAACGCTAAAAAAATACAAAACGCGGAAATCGAATTAATTTCAGCAACCAATGCAAATATAGAAGGTTCTGAATCCGATAGAGCCGCAATTCCATCCCCCGAAAAACCAATAAAAACCACATCGGATCTCGACGGAAAGTTCGAAATCCAAGCGGCTCCTGGTTCATACTCACTTAGAATTACAGCGGAAGGTTACAACGCAATTTCAATAACCGATATTACCATTAATTCAAACGAAACCAATCCAATTGGCGACATTAAATTGGAATCGGCAGTTGAGGGAATGGAAGAGGTAAAAATTTCCGTTAAATCAGTAAAAAACAATGAAGAAGCACTACTAACCGCTAAAAAAATTGCACCCAACATGATTGATGGTATTTCAGCGGCCAATTTCAAGCGAATTGGTGATGGTGATGCAGCTTCGGCAATGTCGCGCGTAACTGGAGTTTCCGTAGAGGGTGGAAAATATGTTTTCGTTCGTGGATTGGGCGATCGTTACACCAAAACTACATTAAACGGAGTAGATATACCTGGTTTAGATCCGGATAGAAATACGATTCAAATGGATTTATTTCCGACAAATGTAATTGACAACATTGTAGTATCAAAGACATTTACAGCAGATTTGCCTGCGGATTTTACGGGTGGTGTTGTGGATATTTCTACGAAAGATTTTCCTGAAAAGAAGAATTGGAGCGTGAATTTCGGATTGGGGTACAATCCCAATATGAATTTAAAATCCAACTACCTTACCTATCAAGGAAGTTCTACAGACTTTTTAGGTTTTGACAACGGCAGTCGTGATATACCTACAGATAATAGCAGTCAGATTCCATCCTATACCGATTTTTTAATTAATCCCAATGGAACAAAAGGAAAAGAATTTCAAGAAATAACCAGAAAATTCAATCCTACCATGGGTGCAGAACAAAAAACCAGTTTTCTCAATTTGAGCATGGGTATTTCCTATGCCAATCAGAAAAAATTAAATAAGAAATACACGTTGGGTTATCAGGCTTCGTTGACTTATAAAAATGAAACGGAGTTTTATGAGGGAGCTGAATTCAATTTATATGCAAAAGATCCGAATCCCGAAAATATGGAATTAACAGCCTTAGAACGTCAAACGGGCAATTACGGGACCAACAACGTTTTATTAGGAGCATTGGGTGGAATAGCGTTAAAATCAACAAATGATAAATACCGTTTTAATATCCTTCATATTCAAAATGGGGAATCAAAAGCGGGTCAGTTTTATTTTAGAAACACCAATTTAGGCGCCAATTGGGAAGCGAATCAAAACAACTTGGAATACAATCAAAGAAGCTTAACCAATATTCTGATTGCTGGTACACATTCCCGGAACAAAGGAAAAACCAAAATTGACTGGAAAATTGCACCAACTCGTTCTAACATATCTGACCCTGATATTCGTTTCACTCGTTTTAGAGATCCCGATAATGTTATTTCAACTGAAGTCGGTAAACCTGAGCGTATTTGGAGAGATCTTACCGAATACAATGTTGCCAATCGATTGGATGTATCAAAAGAAGTTCGTGTTCTGGGCAAAAAAGGTAAATTAGGAATGGGATTGGCATACACCTATAAAAACAGAAGTTTTGATATCAGAAATTTCCAAGTAACTGTTGGAGACACAAAATTTTCAGGTGATCCCAATGAAATTTTCAATGAGTCAAATTTGGTATCTGCTTCCAATAAAAATGGAGTGCGTTATGACGCTATGTTTATCAAAAATGGCCAGGTTGTAAATCCCAACAAATTCCAATCTCAGGTACATTACAGTGCTGCGTATGCTACTCAAGAAGTTCAAATTTCGCCTTTATTAAAAACGGTTGTTGGATTAAGAGCAGAACAATACACACAACTTTACACCGGTATTAATCAGTTAAAAACCATCGATTACCAAAACGAGAAAGTAATCAATAATGTAAATCTATTCCCTACGGCTAACGCAATGTACAACATTTCAAAAAATGCGAATATCCGTATATCATATGCTCGAACCATTGCTCGACCTTCATTAAAAGAAATGTCGTATGCTGAAATTTTAGACCCCATTACAGGGAGAACTTTCATTGGGGGAAAAGCAGTTGAAACTACCAATGGAGGAAAAGATACTCTTTGGAATGGCGATTTGAGATCTACTCACATAAACAATTTTGACATACGTTGGGAAAGCTTCCAAAAATCGGGCAACATGATATCCGCTGGTATTTTCTATAAAACGTTAAAAGATCCTATTGAAATTGTACAATTCTTAGCGGATGCCGGAAGTTTTCAACCTCGTAATGTTGGTAATGCTACAATATTAGGGGCAGAATTTGAGTTGCGCCAACAACTGTCAATTATCAGTGATTTCCTTAAACAATGGTCATTCAACACCAATTTAACTATTACAGAATCGCGAATCAACATTACTGAATCTGAATACTTATCTCGAAAAAACAGTGCTCGTTCTGGTCAGATTATCGATAGAAATCGTGCCATGGCTGGTCAAGCCCCCTATATAATTAACGGCGGACTTTCTTATACCAACAAAAAGAAAACCTTAGACGCTGGTTTGTTTTACAATGTTCAAGGTCCAACATTGCAATTTGTAGGATTTTCTAACAATACAGATGTATATAGTGTACCATTTCACAGTTTAAACTTCAATGCTAACATCAAGTTTGGCCCACAAAATAAAATGGATTTAGGAGTTAAAGTAAGCAATCTTTTAAACGACAAAAGAGAACAGATTTTCAGCTCTTTCAATGCTCAGGATCAATATTTTACTCGATTGAATCCAGGCACCAACATTTCCGTGAAATTCTCTTACAGTTTGTAAGTTGATCGCTTAATAGAGAATGAATAAAAGGGCCACGGGGAGGTGGCCTTTTTTATTGGTTCAGATTTCCCGTCCGAAAACAACTGTCAACCTATTTTAGGACGACACAAGAATTTTAAAAATGACAAAACTAAAACTTACTTATCCTTGCTTGTGTAAAAGTACGATCTCTAAATCAAAAACAAAAAAACGAAATCCATTTATCAATTTAGATTTAAATCACCTTTAAAATTAAGTAGCACTGGGATCTTCTCAGAAATTTATCAACGTTATAATCTTCTGTACTTTTACACCACCTAACACACGACCAATATTGGGGTTTTCTCCCGAATTCCTTAACGTTTTCCATTCCCAAACCTTCCTACTACCTAACACACGATTAACACATAGTTAATACAAGTATTAAATTTACATCAATAATTTTGCATACAGTGAAAAAAATCATTCGGGACATCAGTTGGTTATCGTTCAACGAGAGAGTAATGCAAGAGGCACAAGACAATGAAGTTCACTTGTACAATAGACTCCGCTTTTTAGGCATATTTTCCAATAATTTAGATGAATTCTTTCGGGTTCGAGTTGGAACTTTGAACAAAATGGTCAAGCTAAATAAGCTAACCGCGAAAATTCATTTAGAAGAAAACCCCGAGCGAATACTAAGTCAAATTCATGAAGAAGTCATTAAACTTCAAAGTGCTTTCGATAAAACATTTGCTCAAATCATTCGGGAATTAGGAACCAAATACAAGATTTATTTAAAAAATGAGCGTGAATTGAGTAAAGATCAAAAATCATGGGTCGAAAATTACTTCGAAGAACGAGTTCGAAGTCAGATTGGGCCCTTAATGATCGAAAGTATGCCACATGCACCCATGTTGCGAGATCGCTCCATTTATTTGGCTTGTTTATTGGGGAACACGAATAACCCCATGTTGCAACGATATGCTTTAATTGAAGTTCCAGAGCAACACATTCCTCGATTCATCATTCTTCCATCCCCCAAAAATGAAACCCACATCATTATGTTGGAAGATGTAATTCGTTACAATTTAAAATTCTTGTTTGCACCTTTTGGATTTGACAGATTCAAAAGCCATGTCATCAAACTGACTCGAGATGCTGAAATGGATTTAGATAATGGATTCAACTCCAATATTATTACTGAATTGGAGAAGAATTTAAAAAAACGCAGCAAAGGCAAAGCCACACGTTTTGTTTACGACAAGCGAATTGATCCACAATTACTGGATTATTTAACTCGAAGATTGAATCTCGACAAAAAAGCGGACCTCATTTCCGGTGGTAGAATTCATAATTTTAAGGCATTTATGGATTTCCCCAAGGAAGTATTTCACGACATTAAATACCGCCCTAAACCCTTCGTTCATCCTCTATTAAAACAACCTTGCCGAATCATGGATGTGATTCAAAATCGGGATGTAATGTTGCACTTTCCCTATCACAGTTTTGATTCAGTAATTGATTTATTGAGGGAAGCAGCCATAGATCCATTTGTTCAAAGCATCCGAATAACGGTATACCGCTTAGCAAAGAACTCCAAGGTAATAAATGCACTTCTGAATGCTGTTCGCAACGGGAAATCCGTTTCTGTTGTGATTGAATTAAAAGCACGATTTGATGAAGAAGCCAATCTAAAATGGAAAAGTATTTTAGAAGAAGAAGGTATTAAAGTTTTCGTGGGCGTTCCAAACATGAAAGTACATGCAAAATTATGCGTGATTAAAAAGCGAGAATTTAACAAAACCGTGCAGTATGCATTCATTTCTACCGGTAATTTTCATGAAGGAACCGCACAATTATATGGAGATCATATGTTGATGACTTCCAAGTCTTCAATCATACAAGATATCAATAAAATATTCGATTGCTTAGAATCAGAACATCCATCCCTCGATAAAATAAAATCATGTAAAACCTTAATTACCAGTCCATTTAACACGCGTAACCACTTCATTCAGCAAATTGAAAAAGAAATTAAAAGGAGAAAAAGTCATCGCCGAATTTTATTAAAACTAAATTCTTTGGTTGATCCAACACTGATTGAATCGTTGTATAAAGCTGCAAGAAGTGGTGTGCAAGTAGATATGGTGGTACGGGGAATTTGCACGGCAACCACTCATCAAAAGGCTTTTAAAAAAGACATTCGCGGTATTAGCATCGTGGATGAATATTTAGAACATGCTCGGGTGATTATTTTTAATAACAATAACGATCCAACCGTATATATATCTTCAGCCGATTGGATGGTTAGAAACTTAGACCATCGGGTAGAAGTTACCTGTCCAATAATTTCAAAAACATTTTCACAAGAATTAATCGATATTATGGAAATTCAACTTAAAGAAAATGTGAAAGCCCGAGTTCTGAACAATCTTCAGAATAACGAGTATTTAACGTCTGAAAATGAAGAACCTGAAGAGTTTCGCTCTCAATTAGAAATTTACAAATACCTGCAAAATAAAGAATATCCTTAGAAAAATAGCTCAAATGAACAGCCCATTTAATAAGAGTTCATTTGAGCTAACACCTAATAACAAAGCATCTAACTAGTACGTTTAACTCTGCCTTAATTCAAGTAAATCTGATATTGCAAAACAACTTGCCATAAATTTCTTTTTTGCTCTATCGAATTATTCAACACCAGAACTTGAGGTCGATTTGCAACATCCAGACTTAATTTCCCTTGATGTCCTTGAATAAAGCAATTCAATCCCACATGGCTTTCGATGGTCGAAATCGAGTTCAATCGATCGTACTTAGACCAATTTCCCGAAGCATATATTCCTAAACGGGCAGAAGATGCGTTTGAAGTATTTAACACATCTTGAGTGTTTGTTTTTGTTTGAGGAAACAAATAATGCACTTCTGAATAAATGGATTGACCCGTTCCAAACATCGGCAAACTATTACCGTATTGAGGACCAACATCTTTAGCAAGTCCTACCATATTGGTGCTGTTAGCTGGATTCATAATACCATTCATTCTCAAGTAATTCGAACCATAATTCAGATTAAAATAACCTAAATATGCGTGCAAAGCTGATTGGTTTTTTAACGGAATATCTAAAAATGTTTCCAAACAAAACAATTTCATATCTTCATAAATTGTATCACCGGAATTCCCTAAACGATACATCGCTTCTGGTTGATAAATAGCTCCGGCTGCAATGTTCCAAACTTTTTTTGATCCCAAATAACTTCCCGTCATATAGGGTGTGGCATGACCTTCATGCTGAAAAAACTGATACATCAAATACGTTTGAAGTTGTTTTTGATGTTTCAAGGGACTGAATTGCGCGTTTTTGGAAATTGCAGGAAGCGTTGAACCAGTACTGCCAATAGGAAATGGGTCACTTAGTACGAAACGGTAATCGAACTTTCCTACTTGCCCTCGGGCATACACACTCAATTTGCGAGAAAATTGATCAATCTGATCTACTGTTGCCTGTGCAAAAACAGGCACATCCAACGTAGCAATGGTTCCAATTGAGGGTTGAGAAAAACGTGATAAACCATTGGCGATTCCCAAACCACCGCCAATTTTCAACATATTGGATTGTGTGACTTGGTATTCCGTAATGGCATCATGCACAAAAAGCGCATTTTTACGATTTCCTCCTATATTGTACATTGAATTGAAGTTATTCTGTCCAACTTGTAAATAATAAAAAACCCTTGGGTGCACATTTCCAAATAATTGAATTCGAGTTCTTCTTAAGCCTAAATCCAATGTATTTAAAGCGGGCTCGCCCAATCGAAGGGTTCCTTCATTATTTTCAGAAAACCTCAACCAAGTTTGATTCAAAAATGTAAAATTCACCGTTGGAAAAGGCGACTTTGATTTATCAGGAGAAACTTGATAAACCCCATTCTCAGCATTGACTCTAGCAGTCAGAATCCAGTACAAGGCGATAATTAATAGTTGAAATATCCTTCTTAATTTAAGCATTTTTATAAAATTTATTTCGATTGTTTTCATCTCGGGTAATTACAAAAAACAATCTTGAATACATACGAACAATTACCAATCCGTCGATAATTAAAGTAAGCGCTATTATAGCAGCCAGAATCGGTTCACTTTCTTGTAAATGAGTAAACATTAAATCCTCTCCCAGGAAAGTAGGCGTTATTGGAAATCCGGTCATCATTAAAGAAACTACTAAGAAAAGAACAGATAATTTAGGATAAAACTGAAACAAGCCCCAATGGTGATTTAACTGAATTTTATGATGTTTTTGAATATATTTCAAAACAATAATTCCCATTATAAAGGCTACGAATATTCCACTTAGGTAAATCTCAACATCCAATAAAAAACTATTGGATTTATGGAGAACACTTAGGGCAATAAACCAATGACTCAGCGCTATGGATATCCAAGAAAAAAGGGAATTCTTATAGTTACCAAAAGCAAATAGCACCAAAGACAATGCAAATAACGCAAGAATTAATGAAAATTGCTGATTTATAAATAACCACCAATTCGGGAAATGATTTGTCATTCCAACAAAATTCAACCCAAACAAAATAGTTAAAAACAAACCCAATCCGAGAAAAAATCGTTTATCGACTTTATTCAGCAATCTACCGCTTTGTTTAAAAGGATACCAAAGCAATCTATATTGTATTTGCTCCATATAAAACTCTTTGAGACTTAAAACATACATGGTAAAATTCCATCGATTCAATAACTTTGAATGATGTTTTTCAGGAAGTTGTGAACGATGTTGCTTTCGTATTAAATACACCACTGAAGAAGGACTAACCAACAGTTGGTATGTTCTCAACAATGCATTACCCACAAAGTGCAACAATGCGATATTCACCCATCCCAAAGCAATTTCAATAAAAATTAAACCTATTTGAGACAAGGAACCGTAAGCCACTTGCGACTTGATGGTAGATTGATACTTTGCCGTGTAATGACCTACCAATGTGGTTATTAAACCAACGGAAATCATAACAACTTGCACCACGGGTTCTTCCAAAACAATGGGCAAACTTCGCAACATAAGGAAAGCTCCTAAATGTACGGATAACGAGCCATAGAATATAGCCGATGAAGGGGTTGGTCCCTCCATCGCTCGCGGAAGCCAACTCGAAAATGGGAACAATGCACTTTTTCCCATAGCGACTAAAAAGAATAAAAGTCCAACTGCAATTCCTACACCAGCACTTTCCCTTAGATGATCTTGTACAAAATCCAATTGGTTCAAATTAGCAAAATTGATATTGCTATGCCACGCATGATGACTGAGCCACATGGCTAAAATAAATCCAACGTCCCCAATTCGATAAATAAAAAACACCTTTACCGCATTTTTAACCGGGAGATATCGTTCTCGGTAAAAAGCTATCAATAAGAACGAACTAATTCCAAGAATTTCCCAACCAATAAAAATGGTTTCGTAATTACCTCCAAAAACCACAAAGTTGTACCCTACAAAAAACAGCTGAATGGTATTAAAAAACCGTTTAAAACCCGGTTCGCGATGCAAATATTTGGAGGTGTAGAATACCACCAATAAACTTAAAATTATTCCAAGGAAGGAAAAAATGGCCGAAACTTTATCGAAATACAAACCGAAGTTAAATGAATAATCCCCCGAACTATACAAAGAAAAATCAAACAGACTCATCCATTTTTCATCAGTTAACCACCATTTATAAACCAACACTGGAAACACCAACAATTGCATCAACAGAGTAAGTATTGCTGTAATAGAAATTGCCTTTTCATTATTTCTTTTCCAAAGCAAACTAATCAACAAACCCAACAAGGGAATAAGGATAAAATTATTTAATATTCCCATGTTTATTTTGAATTAAATAGTTAATAAAAGATTCGTTGGAGAAATAAAAGAACTCTCCAGAAACAGGATGCATTACAACCAAATGAACCCACTCATTCTTAAACCATTCATTTAAGGCTGCATCTTGTTTCAATATGTGCAACACCAATTCAGGTGTTTGTTGAACAATCATGAGCAACCGTATAGCATCGTGAATTTCCACCATTTGAGCTGGCAATCCTGTTCTCAAATCGCCCTCCACCCCATTGGAAACTCCTAAAAGTCCGTTTACATTATGAGGCAGCTTACTACCGGCTCCCATTTGATCAGGACTCACCTTAGAAAAGTAATACTCCAAATTGATACCTCCACAAACCGGGACAGCCGCTTTCATTATGGCATGCAAAATAGTCCCATCCTTATCGGAAATAGGATTGTAAGATTGCAAGAATGACCTTCGATCTAAGTCAACATTTTGCGTCAAACTCCGGTTTCCAATTACACACAAAGCATTCGTTGCATGGTTGTATTCAGGCCTCGTTTCAAACAAACGGAGACTACGTTTCAAAACCTTTTGATGAACCTGATTCAGGGTTTCTTCTGAGATTCCTTGTTTATTGGTTAAGTTTGACTTATTGTAACCGCGTGAAACATTTGTAAATGCAATTGCTCTTTCAGCAGCATTATATAAAAGTGCATTTTCAAACCACTCCCGAAATTTACCGTGCACATACAGTTGTTCAGTAGGCATACTATGCAAATCATAAAATTGTATTTCATCGCGGGTAGTATCATGCAAAGCTCCAATAAATCGAGTGGTTTCCGGTATGACTATTCCTTTTTTATTCAAGCCCATTCTTATTTCAGGCAAATTCAAAACCATAGCCATTATCCGAGCATTCACCGAACCAGGCCTTCCACTGCAAGCACCGCAATCGTAAGCCGCATAATGCGGATTGTTTATTGAACTTGCGCCATGTCCTATTAAATATACCAAAGAGGAAAACTTCTGAGTTAAATCAATACTTCGAAGCATATTTTCTGCCCGAATTAATAATTCATCTAGGGTAAATCCCACTTGCAATCCATTCTCAAAAAAACCTTCATGCAGCAGAGTTAATTTCGATTCAGGATTCATAAAGCTGGCCGAACTAGCTACGTAATGATTCATTTCTGGTTGCACCACTTGCTTAAGCAGTCTATAGCCCGCAGCAAATCCAAGTCCAATAGAACCCCAAATTCCGTGTATTGATTTATGGGTGTTTCGACTCAAAATTGGATCATTCTTTACTTTTTGGGATTCTCTTTCGGGGGATGTTTTATTGGTTCCCGGAACATTTTGTGATCTTACATGTTCTTCAGTTGAGTTTGAAACAACAATTTTATTGGGGTTGGGAATTAAATTTTGGCTAGAATTGGGTAGTTGTTCTTTAATTAAGACATGAGGCGTTACGGGTGCTGGACAACTTTTAGATGCATGCACCATCCCCAACCCCTGATAATAGAATTCAATTCCAAAAAAACCCGGTATTCCATAAGTCTCAATTGAATTTTGGGATATTTCCTCTAAATGACTGCGCAAGCTACCCTCTCTATCATCTATACAAAATAAAGCTTGATACAACGGATTTGAACTCTCTTGCAATTTTTGAGGCTCAGTATTAGATCCGCTTTGAAGCTGATTGAGTACAGATGAATAGTATGTCCATTCGAATGCCAATTGCCAAATGTACTCCACCGAAAAGTCTGGTTTTTGAATGGTTGGTTGATCCTCAAAATCGGATTCTATTAAATCGCACAATTTAAACGATTGTCCTTTAGTTACATGTGCACATAAAAAGTCGAATTCCAACAACAACTCGATTGCTATAAATTCAATGAGACGAACTTTTCTGGGTAAAATCAAATGCGCTGGATTCTTTTCCACCACGGAAACCAGCCCAGACCAGCCTGGATGCAAAAGTTGCTGTTCTTTCAGATATTCAAATTCTAAAGATTCATCTCCCAATAACTGATTCAATAACTCATTAACTGCACATTCTGCGTTTTGGCATTCATTTAAAATTCTTCGAGAATCCGGATGCTTCAATACAGACACAAAACTTTGCGAATTTATAGTCTTAAAATCCGCCCAAATTCCTTGACTCCATAGTTCGTTTTCTAACTCTGAAATACCCTGATCCATGTAATTAGAAATCCATCGAAATAAAACCGGATACACGGCTGCATCTACATCTAAATTCAGCTTACGTTTCCAAACTCCTTTCAAGGTTTTAACTGTGGGATGCCAAACCGTTAAATTGGTGTTGCGGTCGATTTCATTTTGTGTGTATTCCAGCCATTGATCTACAGAATATTTACTTTTACTTTCATCCAAAGAGAGCACGAAAGATATTGCATCCCGAGAAATTAAACCCCGATTGAACCATTCCAAATACGTGGTTAAATCGTAGATATTTTTAACACCTAACTCTTTAAAGTATGTCTCCAAAGCCGTTTTAAAGGGCAAATCCTGGAAATGATGAAGCGTATTGTGGTGTACAAAATCCTTCAAGGGAGCCTGACTTGGCAATAAATGTCTTATATGAGACAAATATTTTGCCTCAAATCCATTTTCTTGTTCCATAACTTCCTTGAAGTTTATTGTGTAACAACTGTTTTACGAGAACGATACCGTGTTGACATGTGGTGTTTTGACTTAGATGTATACTTCATATCATCTACTCCAGTAACTTCCAACAATCCACCTGCATTTTCAAACTCCCGAATCAAATGGTGCAAATTTTCCTGAACGGTATGATCTATAATTCGACATTGAGAAAAGTCCAACTTATAGATATCCTTCTGGTTAAAATCAGCAATAATTTTATTCAATTTCAACCAATTAGAAAATACGGCTGCCTTTTTCACATACAATACATTTCCCCTTTGTTCGTAATCCAATTTGAACGCCGCTTTCAATGGTGCACCCAATATAGTTTGTAGAATTATTTTTACTACAATTCCAGCCAAAATACCCAAAAGCAGATCCGTAAGTAGCGTTGCGATAATGGTTGTAATAAAAACGACCAATTGTTCTGGACCTATTTTTGCCATTCGACCAAACTCTTTCGGGCTAGCGAGTTTAACTCCCACTCCAATTAACAATGCGGCCAATGCACCTTGGGGAATCAAGTCCGAAAATTCCAAATCAAACAATAGAAACAAAAACATTAAAGCTCCATGCCAAAAATTTGCAAAACGAGTTTTAGCCCCATTGTTAACATTCGCACTACTCCTGGCTACCTCTGAAATCATGG
>JACCDQ010833580.1_pt1 | contig 18045 bp, 15 predicted proteins | sample 7446031 | NCBI WGS metagenome assembly JACCDQ01 (sample SAMN15323442, study PRJNA562643) | freshwater metagenome | isolation source: river surface water | place: USA:Blue River Watershed | collected 2017-08-17
GCTTGAATTTGAAAGCGGATCAGATTGGGTATCAATTTGTACGTATTGAAGAAATCGCTCTTGAGAACTAAATGTGTAGTTTTGGAACAATTGAGAGATGAGAGCCATAAAATCAATATTTTTTGAAATATGCGAAGAAAAAATTGTGTTAAATAAATTTATTTGAATTGGATTAATAAAGGTAATCAACCTTTCAAAATATCGTATTATCTTAGAGGCTTCAATTTAGCCCACAGTTCTAAACTGTCTCTGAATTGCTAGACCTTATACCTTATATTTATAAAGATTATGTCTCAAAATGCAGTGATCAATGTGGATGGTAAAAGTTTTGAATTGCCTACGTTAGTGGGTACTGAAAACGAAAAAGCTATCGATATCGCCAAATTACGTGATTTAACAGGATACATCACCTATGATCCAGGTTACAAGAACACAGGCGCAACGAAGAGTGCAATTACTTTTTTAGATGGAGAAGAGGGGATTTTAAGACATTGTGGGTACAGCATAGAGGAGTTGGCCGACAAAGCGAGTTTCTTGGAAGTAGCCTATTTGTTGTTGCATGGCGAATTGCCTACACAAACTCAATTGGATGCATTTGAGTCGGCTGTTCAGAAATACACGGTTTCGAATCAAGCTTTGTTAAATATTGCGCAAGTTATCCCAACGAGCACGCATCCGATGAGCGAATTGTCTGCTTTGGTGGGTTTGATGGAAGGTCAATATTCGACCGACGAGAAAGAAGATAATATTTTACGTTTATTGGCTGCTTTGCCAATTTTCGCGGCATGGAATTATAAGAAGAGTATTGGCGAGGCGATTGTTGCCCCAGATCAATCTTTGGATTATTGCTCTAACTTCTTAAAAATGATGTTTGCGAAGCCAGGTGAGGCATATCAAGTAAATAGCATCGTTTCAAAAGCGATGAATAAACTATTGATTTTGCATGCGGATCATGAGCAAAACTGTTCGACTTCGACGGTTCGTTTGATTGGTTCATCGCACGCAAGTTTGTTCTCAAGTATCTCAGGAGGTATTATGGCTTTATTTGGTCCGCTTCATGGAGGAGCTAATCAAGCGGTAATCGAGATGTTGGAGGAAATTAAGCAAGCAGGTGGCGAAACGGCGAAATTTATCGCCATGGCGAAAGACAAAAATTCGGGTTTCCGTTTGATGGGTTTTGGTCACCGTGTTTATAAGAACTTTGATCCACGTGCTCGTATTATCAAGAAAGCAGCGGATGATGTGCTAACGGCTTTGGGCGTTCAAGATCCAATTTTAAAGATCGCACAGGAATTAGAAGCTGCAGCTTTGAGTGATGAGTACTTTGTGGCTCGTAAATTATATCCAAACGTCGATTTCTATTCAGGAATTATTTACCGTGCTTTAGGTATCCCAACCAATATGTTTACGATTCTTTTCGCGATTGGTCGTCTTCCGGGTTGGATTGCGCAGCATCAAGAAATGATGACAAATAAAGAGCCTATTGGTCGTCCACGTCAAATTTACGTAGGAGCTACTCCACGTGCTTTTGTGGATATCAATCAGCGATAAGTTTAAAAATTAGTACATTGAAAAAGCTCTCCAACTGGAGGGCTTTTTTGTTTTATCGATCTAATCGGCCTAATTTTGAAACGTATGATTCAAAAAATATTCGTAGGGATAGCGCTAATAACCAGTAATGCTTTGCTTTGGGCACAGCGTCAGGAGGGTGTTGGTACCTATTATCATGAGCGTTTCTGGGGGATTCGGACGAGTTCTGGAGAAGTTTATCATCCTTTTGTCTATTCCGCGGCTCATCGAACGCTTCCCTTTGGAACTTGGGTAGAGGTTGAATTACTCAAAACAGGGAAGAAGACGATTGTCAAGGTGAATGATCGCGGTCCTTTTTTTAGGGGTGGGGTGATTGATGTCTCAAAAATTGCGGCTAAAGAGTTGGGATTAGTGGCCTTCGGAAATTCCAAAGTGAAGGTTCGGCCGCTGTCTGAGCTGGAATTAACCGATTCCTTGAAATCATTTTTGTTTAAACGAGATTCATTGGCCAAAGTGGAGCATCCCAAACCGTTGCGAAAATCAAAACGGAAAAAGAAGAATCGAAAAAGGAAAAAGCGTTAATCAACGAGTATTTCAATTCGTCTGTTTTGCTTTCTCTCGGTAGCTGATGGATTTTTTATTTTGGGTTGGCTGTTTCCAAATCCCTGCGTCTGAATGCGCTCAGATTCAATTTTTAGCTCCATTAATCGCAATTTAATATGAAGTGCGCGTTTCTCAGATAAGATAAGGTTCTTGTCCTCCGAGCCAACCTCGTCGGTATGTCCATGAATTCGGATCTTTTTAGCAGGGTGTTGGTGAAGGTATTCTGATAGTAATTGAAGGCTTTTGGGGATACTGTCTAAACGCCAGGCATTCGTAGGAAATTCGATGTCGTCGAAATGAATGGTTTCGAAGGTAATCCCTTTAGGTTTTTCCTCAAAAAGCGAGTCGGGAAGATAGACTTTCACAATCCCCAAATCTTGTTGGGCCTTATTCAGTTTTCTTGAAATGTAATAATATTCCGGCTTTTCAGCTGTTGAAATGCCTGCGTCGTGGTAATCTGTATTGATGCTTGGAATGGCTTTGGCTGTTTTACCCACGGCTGGAAATTCAATTTGATAAAAATCCAATCCGCCAAATCCTCCTTTTTTGTTGCTTGAAAAGATAAACCGATTTTTAGCTGTGAGCAGGTAAGGACCTTGTTCATCTTCGGCGCTATTGATGGTTTCGCCAAGGTTGATGGGAAATTCCCATTGACCTTGTTGGTTTTTTGTTGATAGCCATAGATCTCGCTTGCCTAATCCACCGGGTCGATCAGAGGCAAAAAACAATTGTTTTCCATCGCTTGATAAATGAGGTTGTCCCTCCCAATCATGACTATTTATGCGAAAACCAAGGTTTTTGGGTTTGGTCCAAGAGCCATCAATCCATAGGGTCTCATACAGGTCGCATCCGCCGAAGGAATTGGGGTATTCACACCCCGAAAAGATCATGTAAAGTCCATCGGCCGAAAAGGTAGGTGTCCCTTCATTGTTTTCTTGGTTGAGTTCGGTAATGGGTCGGGGTGCTTCGAAATGGCCATCGATCAAATTGGAAACAAAAATTTCTTCATCCGAATGGATTTCCTTGCGAACAGTGAAATACAGTTGTTTTTGGTTTGGCAGGAATTGGGGGAAATACTGTGTTCGGAAAGAATTGATGATGGGGTCAACCTGAACGTTTTGAATCGTATCGACTGGCTCAAATAAAGTCAAGAAGGGGATGAGCCAGGCCAACATATCATTAAGGGATTTGTAGGAACTTATGGGTTTGTACCGAAATTTGCCAATTTGGATTGGATTTTACAAATTCTACAATCAAAGGATTGATGTTTTCTTGTTTCGACCATTCAGGTTGTAGATATAAATGGGCGCTTTGGTTGATTTTGGAAGCCCATTCGTTTGCCCAAGCAATATCTGAGGGATGATAGATAACTACTTTCAATTCATGAACATGGGCTAGTATACTGGGATTGGGCTCCTTGAATTTCTTTGGGGAGAAACAAATCCAATCCCACGAGCCCGTAAATTCCTGGCAAACACCGGAGGTCTCTATATGTGTCCGAAAGCCAGCGCTTTGGAAAGCTTCGGTCAAGGGTCCTAAATCGTGCATGAGCGGTTCTCCACCCGTAATGACAACTAATCTGCCTGGGAATTCAAGCGCTTCGTTCAGTAGTGTCTCGACGGATTTAATGGGATGGGTATCCAAGGGCCAAGATTCTTTTACATCACACCAATGGCAACCCACATCACAACCGCCTAAACGAATGAAATAGGCAGCATGTCCTTGATATTTCCCTTCGCCTTGAATCGTGTAAAAAGATTCCATGACGGGGTATTCAAAATCACCTCTTTTTAAAACTGATTTTATATCTTTGGTCTTTAATTGCATGTTCGCCTAAATTCAATGTAAAAATACGGGTTGAAAAGTAATTTAACTAATTAGGATTCGTTCTAAATTAATTGAGTGGATTCTTTTTTTTGTTTCATGACTAAAAGATATTTTTCGAGAACTTGTTTGCTACTTGTCTTGGCTTGCCTTAGCTGCTTGGGATTAGTCGGATGCTGGTCGGCACGCTGTCCGCGGGAAACCTGCCACGTTCGTGTTGAGCACCGACATGGCGAAAATTATTACCGACCACATGAGGCACTTTCCTGGATGTGGACACCTCGTTACAAGCATGTTCGAGCTGTTTCTTATTCGGAAGTGGCCGCTAAAACATCGAAAACAAAACGTATTTGGGCTCGTATATTTAAACCGAGTCCTAAAGTATCTGCTCAAAAACCTCGCTAATGAAGCCAAAAATTCATGTGGCCGCTGGGGTATTGAATCAGACCCCTTTGGATTGGGAAGGTAATTTCCAACGCATTCTTGGTGCCGTTCACGCCGCTCAAAATGCCGGGGCTCAATTGCTTTGTCTGCCGGAAATGTGTTTGACAGGCTATGGCTGTGAAGATCAGTTTTTTGCCCCTTTTACGCAGCAGAAAGCTCAGGAATACCTCAACAAATTAGTTGATTATTCAGCTGATATGGTTTTATTGGCAGGCTTGCCGATGCGTTTTGAGTCCCAACTCTATAATGTAGTTGCGGTGCTCTATCAGGGTAAAATTCAGGCCTATATTCCCAAGCAACATTTAGCCAATGAAGGAGTGCACTACGAGGCACGTTGGTTTCATCCATGGCCGGTGGGTAAGCGCTCTCAATTAGACGGCATTCCTTTTGGGGATTATCGCATTGGAATGGGCGAGATTCGATTGGGTATCGAGATATGTCAAGACGCCTGGGAAGGGGATAAGCGTCCCGCAAATGCGCTAGCCAAGCGAGGCGTATCGATTATTTGTAATCCAACGGCCTCCCATTTTTCATTTGGGAAGTCGGCGATTCGTAAGCAGCTTGCTCATGATGGCGCCTCTATCATCGATGGAGCTTATATGTTTGCCAATTTATTAGGGAATGAATCCGGTCGAACCATCTTTGATGGGGACGCATACATTATACAAAACGATCGTTTGATTGCACAAACGCCTCGTTTTTCCTTCCAGGATTTTCAGGTAATTGCCACAACCGTCGAGGTAAATGGGTTTAAAGAGGCGGGCGAGGATCTCATCCAGGTTGGAGAATTAGCCCTTAAAAAACAAGAAGATATTTTAGGTGATTGCCCCAATTGGGAGTCATCGCAGTATTTGAAGGAGGAGGAGTTTGCGCGTTCCATTGCTTTGGGTTTATGGGATTATGCTCGTAAGTCCTATTCAAGTGGTTTTGTGTTGTCGCTTTCGGGTGGGGCAGATTCTTCCGCCATTGCCTCTTTATGTGCTGCTGCAGTTTATTTAGCCGAGAAGGAATTGGGATGGGAGGGAATCAAAGCCCGACTTTCCTATATCTCTTGGATCAATACCTGCCAGGATACAAAGGAATTACTCACCAAATTCATGACGACGATTTACCAAGGAACAGTTAATTCATCGGTAGATACACGTCAAAGTGCAGCTGAATTAGCGGCTTGTATCGGATCTGAGCATCATGAGATTGAAATTGATGGATTGGTGCAGGGCTATCGAACATTGATTGAAAAGACGATTCATCGACCACTGACTTGGGAAAAAGACGACATTACGCTTCAGAATGTACAAGCGAGGGTCCGTGCCCCGAGTGTATGGATGTTGGCCAATATTAAAAATGCTTTACTCCTCGCTACTTCGAACCGTTCGGAAGCAAGCGTGGGATATGCCACGATGGATGGAGATACTTCCGGATCTATTTCTCCGATTGCCGGCATTGATAAGGCCTATTTACGTTCTTGGTTAAAATGGATGGAAAAAGTGGGTCTGGAAGGTAAATGGCGGGTTGATGGATTGGCTTATGTGAATCGATTGGAGCCGAGTGCGGAGTTAAGGCCATTGGATAGTAAGCAAGTGGATGAGGAGGATTTGATGCCTTACCCGATATTGAATTCTTTGGAGCGCTGGTCATTTTATGAGCATCAAAGTCCATCTGAATGTATGGAATTGCTTAAGCAGCAGTATGCTGGAAATTTTTCCGAGGAAGCCTTGAATGGATTTATACACCGATTCTTTCGATTATGGGCACGTAATCAGTGGAAACGAGAGCGTTATGCGCCGGGTTTCCACGTGGATGATTACAGTTTAGACCCGAAGTCCTGGTTGCGTTTCCCGATCTTATCCGCGGGATTAGAAAAAGATTTACCACAATAAAAAAATATGCATTTAGTCGTTGATATTGGGAATACGGATATTGTCTGCGGATTTTACACGGAGGCGGGATGGCAGGTACATTTGCGTACTCCTACGCATCAGCCTTGGACAGCGATTCGTTTGGAGCATTGGATTCAGAAGGAATTGGCGGAAAAAGGGTTTCAGAACGTCAAAGTGGAGTCGGTTTTAATTAGTTCGGTTGTTCCGCCGGTATTGATTCAGATTCAGAAAGGATTGGAGCATTGGGTTGGTTTTCCTGTGAAGATTATGGGACCCGAATTATATAAGTCTTTGCCAATACAGGTGATTAGTCCGGATGAAATTGGGGCGGATTTGGTGGCTAATTCAGTTTATGCGCATCATCATTATGAATCGGATGTATTAATAGTTGATTTTGGAACGGCATTGACATTTACCTTGGTGGATCGAGACGGAAAAATGCAAGGAGTTTCCATTGCACCGGGTTTGAAAACAGCTGTAAAATCTTTGTTTTCCCAAACAGCTCAATTGCCCGAGGTGCCTTTGGAAATGCCAGCTTCGGCATTGGGCTTTGATACGGTTTCTGCGATTCAGTCGGGTATTTTGTGGGGCTATGTGGGTATGGTGAAGGAAATGATCGATCGCGTTAAAACGGAGCGTCAGGGAGAAGTGAAGGTCATCGCCACGGGTGGATTATCTTCGATTTTGACTCCTTTGGAGCAGTATTTCGACGAGGTGAATAAATTAATTACATTACAAGGTTTACGCATCATTGCGCAATTATAAGATGAGAACACCCCAAGAACTTGGTTTTTATTTTCCGGCTGAATGGGAAAAACATGACTCAACGTGGATAACTTTTCCACACAATGATCATTCCTGGCAAGGGGATAAATTGGAGGAGATGTATCCTGAATATTTCGCCTTGATCAAGGCGATTTCGGCGGGAGAGATGGTGAATATTCAAGTAAATGATGCGGAATTGGCCGCGTTTATTCAATCGCAATATTCGGTTTACGCGATAGATGCGGATCAAATTCGATTACATATACAGCCGACGAACGATGCGTGGTGTCGCGATCATGGACCTGCCATTCTTGTCAATCGGAATAATTCGGAACGATTGATCGTGGATTGGGGATATAATGCTTGGGGAGGAAAATATCCCCCATTTGATTCGGATAATGAATCGCCTTCGCGTATTGCCGATATTTTAGGATTACCCAAAGTAACCCCGGGCATTATCATGGAAGGAGGGTCGGTGGATTTTAATGGGGCAGGGACGGTGTTAACAAGTCGGTCCTGTTTATTGAATCCGAATCGAAATCCGCATTTATCTCAAGCAGCGATTGAGCAGTATTTATGCGCTTATTATGGCGTTGAGCAGGTGTTATGGGTATCAGATGGAATCGTAGGCGATGATACAGATGGACATATCGATGATACGGTTCGATTTGTGAATGCAGATACAGTGATCGCTATGGTGGAGCCAAACGTGGCGGACGAGAACCATGCGGTCCTTGCTCAGAATTTAGCGGAATTAAAGTCTATGCGTTTGTTGAATGGCCAGCCATTGAATATTGTAGAAATTCCGATGCCTGCCGCTGTCGTGATTGATGAATTTCGCGCGCCAGGATCTTATGCCAATTTTTATATCAGCAATGCGGCGGTGATTGTTCCGATTTTTGATTGCGAACAAGATGAATTCGCCTTGAAAACCATCGCACAATTTTTTCCGGATAGACCCGTTATTGGTCTTTCGGCTAAAAAAATTATCTGGGGGCAAGGAAGTTTTCATTGCTTGACCCAACAAGAACCGTCGGCGATTCATGCGTAACTATCTTTTTCTTTTTTGTGTTTTGGCCTTTGCAGCTTGTCGGCAAAAGTCAGTTCCCTTGCAGGTTTCTGCTCCTTCCCCTGTTCGCAAAGTTGAAAAGCCGCGCGACGTTCGTTTGGAGCTTTTAGCCATAAAAGCATACGATATTCAGGAAAATCTGAGTTTACACGATGAGTTGTGGCTGGAGTATAATTTAGTCGCGATTAAAGATGGTAAGATTCTACGTGTAGAGACGGCGTCTCGGTATTTGGGAAAGATAAAGCAAGGAGGCAAAATCGCTTTAGATACGATCCCTGCATTAAAAATTCAGTTAAATCCAGGGGAGCAATTAGGTGTTCAATTGTCGCTTTGGGAATTGGACGATTATTCGAAGGATCTAAAGTTGTTAAACCAAGTGAATCATTGGGGTGCTGTGTTGCAGGTTCCGTTACTATTGGTGGAATGGAGTTCAGTAAGTAATCCACTTTCCTGGTTTTTATGGGGGACACGATTAGGGAGTTTAGGCTTGTCCTATTGGTCTTCGAAAGATGGGAGAGATTTACTTGGTGTTTCTGAGCTACAATGGGATTGGGAAAGTATACCCAAGGGGAAATCGAATCGATTTAAACGAGGGAATTGGAAAGGTGGACATGCTAGACTCAATGGATTTCAATATGGCTACACCTATCGGATTCGAATAAATGAATAAGGAAATTGGCGGTGAAATTGCGGGTTTTTGTGTAATTTTGTCCACTTGTATGTATGAGTTTCATCAGATTTAAACAAATGTTTCCTTTCAAGGTATTATTGGGTGTATGTTGCTTGTTTTCGTTCACGACGTGGGCGCAGCAGGATGCGATCATTCAATTGGGAAGCAAGAAAATTTCAGCTGGGGTTTTTGAAAAAGATTACCGACGATTATTGGAGAGTGATAGTATTAAGGCCGACAATAAGCAAAAATTCTTAGGGGATTACATTGATTACCAATTAAAGTTGTTGGCTGCCGAAGATGCTAAAATTCACGTGTCTCCTGCATTTGTCGAGGAATACCAAAGTTTTCGCAAAGAATTAGCGAGCCCCTATTTGGTCGATGGGGAAAAAACAGAGGCTTTAGTAAAAGAGGCTTATCAGCGTTTAAATTTCGAAAAACAAGTTGCCCATATTTTAGTCAAATTGCCTGGGAATCCATCGGCTGCGGATACCTTATTGGCTTTCCAGAAGATTGAAAACATTCGTAAAAAATTAGTAGCGGGGGAAACGTTTGAAGAATTGGCTAAGAAGTATTCGGAAGATGATTTATCTGCTGTTAAAGGAGGGAATCTTGGTTTTATTACGAGTTTACAGACACAATATGCGTTTGAGAATGCCGTATATGCCTTGGAAAAGGGCGCGGTTTCAAACATCGTTCGGACAGCTACGGGCTATCATTTGATTAAGATACTGGATGTCAGACCCAATCAGGGGAAAATTCGCTTGGCTCATATTTTGGTTTCGGTTGCGGTGAATGCGCCAACGAATCAGCAAGTAGAGGCGAAAAATCGAATTGAAGAGGTTAAAAAGTATTTGGACAAGGGGGAAGAATCATTCGAGTTGATTTGTAAGAACTATTCAGAGGATCCTTATTCGAGAGGTCGAGGAGGGGAGTTACGCCGTTGGTACTACACATCCGATTTATCGGAGGAATTACAGAATAAATTGTTTTCGATTCAGCGTTTGGGGGATTATACGGAGCCAATTCGGACGAATTTGGGATGGCAAATATTTAAGTTGTTAGACAAGAAACCCTTATTAAGTTACGATGAAATGGCGGAGTATTTGCGTCAGAAGGTTGTAACAGATCCCGAGCGCTCAGCTTTGATTCGTTCATCGTTTATGGCAAGAGTTCGTCGGGAAAATAAAATAATGGTATTGCCGGCGGCTGAAAAAATTGCTTTAGAGCGATTTTCGCAGGATCGATTGGGAGATGAGTATTTTTTGAAAATGCCTTTGTTGCAAGTGGGTGAAAAGTCTTGGACGATACAGGATTTTTATCAGTTTATTACGGCCCAGCAAAAGAGTAAATTGAAATCATTGGGTTATTTACCGGCTATTTCGGAGTCCACTTGGCTAGCGGAGTTTGTGGATTTAAAAGCATTGGAGGAAGAAGAAAAGAATTTGGAGGTAAAGTATCCGGCTTTTAAGGAGCAGATGCAGGAGTTTTTCGAGGGGAATTTATACAGTAAAATCATTGACCAAGAGATATTTGAGAAGTCATTAGATAGTTTACGTCAACTGACTTATTTTCAAACACATGCGGCGCAGTTTACAATGCCGTCTAGGGTGAAGGCAAAGATTATTGATGCTGATTCTCCAAAGACTTTGACCGAGGCGATGGATTTGGTTGCTAAATCACCATATCCCATGAACAAGCGATTACCTGATATTAATTTTAATTTGGGTACCTCCGAAATAGTTGAGGCAAGTAAAAAGGTTGCCCAGGAGTTGTTTATGTTGATGGCTAAAAACAGGGATTATGTGATTGAGCTAGCGGGTTATCATGATGTTTCTGAGGTGGATAGTATGTCGGAAGCTCGGGTTAATCATTTGGTCAACTATTTGGTCAAAAAAGGAATCAGTCAAATAAGAATTATTGAAAAGGTAGAGGGCACATTAAAACCGGTTTCTAAATCTGATAAGGCGAAGAATGCGCGTATTGCGGTTAAGTTTTATTCTCAGTCGATGGACGATGTGGTGAAAAGATTTAATGCCATTAAGCCACAGAGTTTAGACGCGGTGGAAGGGTATTTTGTAAAGGGACAAAATGCTTATCTAGATAATATTTCTTGGGAAGCTGGTAAGCAGACGAAGGAGATAAATGGTCGCCATATTTATGTTGAAATCAGCCAAGTGGAGCCAGAAAGATTAAAAAGCTTTGATGAGTCAAGGAGTTCGATTATCCGTGAATTGCAGGCGCAATTGGAGAAAGAATGGTTAACTAATTTAAAACAACGCTATCCGGTGGTATTGCAGTCGGAGGAGTTGAATCGCATCATGCAATAGAAAATTTAGAAATATGAAATTGAAAGGGTATTTGTTGGGATTCGTGATGATTTGTGTTGGGTTGAGTGCTCATGCGCAAGAAGCGGAAAAAGGAACATTGATTGATAAAATTATCGCCAAGGTTGATAATCACTTTATATTGAAGTCGGAAGTCGAGCAACAATACAGCCAATATTTGACGAGCGGTCAGGCGAACACACCCAATCGTTGTCAGATATTAGAGGGTTTGGTTGTCAATAAGTTGATGCTTGCGAAAGCTGAAATAGATTCGGTTATCGTCGATGAAAAGCGAATTGATGGTGAATTGAATTCACGTATGGATCAAATGGAGGCTCAATATGGTTCTGCTAAGAATATTGTGGAAGCGTACGGTAAATCGATTGTCACGCTGAAGGAGGATTTACGTTTATCCTTAAAGGAGCAATTGACGGGTCGGAAGATGCAAGAAAAAATCACGAATGATGTCAAGATTACGCCCAAAGAGGTAGCTGCTTTTTTTGCTAAAATACCAACGGATTCCTTGCCATATCTTCCATCAGAAGTGGAAGTGGGACACATCGTTCGATTAGCCAAGCCGAATAAAACGCAAAAAGCTGAATTAGTAGGTCGTTTGTTAGACTATCGTCGTCGAATTGAGAAAGGGGAGTCTTTCGAAGATTTAGCTAAGTTGTATTCGGAGGATTTGGGAAGTGGAAAGCGTGGAGGTGATTTAGGATTTTCGAAGCGTGGTCAAATGGTGGCTCCTTTTGAGGCGGCTGCTTTAAAGTTGAAGCCGAATCAGCTGTCTGATGTTGTGGAGTCGGAATTCGGGTATCACTTGATTCAGTTATTGGAGATACGTGGTCAGGAGTATCATGCGCGTCATATTCTGATTCGTCCGGATTATCAAAAATTAGATTTGACAGAGCCGACGAAATTTTTGGATAGTTTACGGATTTTGATCCAACGTGATTCATTGACATTTGATAAAGCTGCGCGTGAGCATTCAGAAGATAAACTCACGCAGGATGCTGGAGGTTTATTGTTGGACATGGCATCTCGTACTACACGAATGCCATTTGATGGAACGATGGAACCAGGATTGTATTTTTCGCTTGATTCGATGAAAGTGGGGACAATTTCAGCTCCTATTCCTTACCGTACGGAAGATGGACGTTCTGCAGTTCGTATCTTGTATTACAAGGCTAAATATCCACCACATTTCGCCAACCTTAAAGACGATTACCAAAAGATTGGTATGATTGCGCTTTCGCGTAAGAAAAACGATGCCATCGAGGAATGGTTTATGAAGGCCAAAGAAGATGTGTTTATTTACATCGATGATGAGTATAAGGGGTGTAATGTGTTGAGTGGGGGAGTTGTTGATAGGTAGTTGTTAGACATTAGACGTTGGACATTAGACTTTAGGGACGCGATTAATCGCGTTTCTACAAATCAACGTCTAAAGTCTAAAGTCTAAAGTCTAAAGTCCAACGTCTAAACCGCCACCGGCGCCTTAATTCCCGGGTGCGGATCATATCCTTCCAAGGTAAAGTCTTCAAATTTAAAGTCTAAAATATCTTTCACCTCCGGATTAATCTTCATCGTAGGTAAAGGTCGCGGACTACGGGTTAATTGCAAGTCGACCTGCTCCATGTGATTCGAATACAAGTGTGTATCTCCACCGGTCCAGATGAAGTCCCCTAAACCTAAATCGCATACTTGTGCCATCATCATGGTTAATAGGGCATAGGACGCTATGTTAAAAGGAACACCCAAAAATACGTCGGCAGAACGTTGGTATAATTGGCAGGACAATTTCCCATCAGCTACATAGAACTGAAAGAAGGCATGACAAGGCATTAGAGCCATCTTTGGAAGGTCTGCGACATTCCAAGCACTCACAATAATCCGACGAGAATCCGGATTCGTTTTCAAGGTATGAACGGCTTCTTTGATTTGGTCGATCACGATGCCGTTGGCGCCTTCCCAACTTCTCCACTGCTTCCCATAGACCGGGCCAAGATCCCCGTTTTCATCAGCCCATTCGTTCCAAATACTTACGTTATTTTCCGTCAGGTATTGAATATTTGTCTCACCTTTTAAGAACCAAAGTAATTCGTAGATAATGGATTTAAGGTGCGTTTTTTTGGTCGTTACCAATGGGAAGCCTTCCTCCAAATTGAAGCGCATTTGGTAGCCAAAAACGCTCAACGTACCCGTTCCCGTACGGTCTGATTTAAAGGTTCCGTTTTCTTTGATATGCGTTAGTAAATCTAAATATGCTTGCATGTTAGGCTTCGAAGGTTTCCCCGTTTAAAAGTAATGAATGTGTGATTTTTGAGCTGGGCTCCAACTGGGCAGTAGCGGAACAATATTTATCCATCGATAATTGAATTGCTTTCAATGCTTTATTTCCATCAATCGCTCCTTTTAATTCGAACTGGATATTGATTTGTCGGAAAGGAGTCTTCTCGGTCCCCTCAATTTTTTCACGGTCACCTTGTACGCGAATTTGAAAGTCCTCCACGATTTGGCGTTGCTTTTTCAGAATCAAAATAACATCAATGGCTGTACATCCACCTAAACCCATTAATAGTAATTCCATGGGTCTCGCTCCTGCATTGTGTCCGCCAATTCCCTCGGCTGCATCAATGTGAACTGAAACAGGGGAGGAACCCTTCGCCTCAAAGTGAAAATCTTGATCTAATCGATTTAATACTACTTCCATCTTATTTTAATTCAGTCGATTTTAATGCTTTGGTCCATAAAACTTCACCCTTCACGTTGAATAATGTCATTGTTAGAGTACGGTCTTTTAACGGTCCCGAAACCTCGATTTTCGAGAACGCTCTTTCCTGTACCAATGTCCCAGGTACTAAAGTTTCGTTATAATCTTGTTTCACCGCATCTGCTTTTCCTGCCGTCATCGGTGAAACGGTTAAATCATACAAAGGATACGTACCTGGTCGGTCCAATTTATTTAAATTCGAGATGTGGCGATCGCCCGACAAAAACAATACGCCCGGGATGTTTCGGTTTTTAATTTCCTTCAACAAGTAGTTGCGCTCGCCCTCGTAATTCGCCATGTTTTCAAATACCTTCGCTGGACTAATTACTTGACCCCCATTCACGATAATCTTGAAGCTTGCTCGTGAACTGATTAAGGCATCTAATAACCAATTCATTTGTTTTGGACCCCAGTAGTCCTTATTGGGGTCATTTAATTCGTTGGGTGCTTTGTTCCACCGGTCGTCCATCATGAAAAACTCCACATCGGCCCATTGGAATTTGCCGGTAACACCTTCGTTTGGAAAAACGAAATTGGGATTGCCCCAATACATCTTGAACATTTCAAGTGAGAGGTTTTTTAATGGGAATGATCGGTCGGAATCATTCGGGCCATAATCGTGGTCATCCCAAATCGCATAATGGTGAACATTAGCTAGTAAAGGTTGAATCGACTTTACCGATCTCGCATGATCATTTCGGTGAATCATACCAGTTCTCGTATAATCCGGTTCGCGGTAATAGAAATTATCTCCTCCCCAAATCATAAAATCAGGCTTCTTCGCATACATTGCGGCATATACCTCATCTGCTCCTCCATAGGGTCTACCTGGTCGGTCCGTCGCTTCTTCATTCACATAGTTACAGGTTCCGAATAAGAAAGAAAACGCAGGAGGATCCTTACGGTATTGCCATAGCTCCTGGGTTTGGAACTCTAAGGGATAATCAAAGGCCATTTTCTTGTTGTTCACCCAAACCTCATATTCATAGCGTTTTCCCATGCTTACTTCATCGGCGATGATACGCGCAATATAGGCATTTGCTTTACTCGTTTGAATAGGATCTGTTTTATGAATGGTTTTGTCGCCTTTTTCCCAATATTGAAGGTGTACTTGTGCCGGTTTTTCGGTTTGCACCCAAACGAGGACTTCTTTCATTTCAGAATAGCCCAGCATAGGTCCGCTCTTGATTTGGGCAAATGCCCCTATGGAAAAGAGCAGGAATAAGGCAATAATTATGCTTTTCATGTTTGTTAGATTAGTATCTTTGTGGCTTATACAATTTTTCCATGGCATATTATTCAATTCAGAACATTCCATTAACCGATTTAGCCAAAGATTTCGGTACACCATTATACGTATACGATGCAGACAAAATTAGGGAAAAAATCTCGGTTTTAAGAGAGGCATTTGCGGGAATTGACTTGACGATTAAATATGCTGCCAAAGCCAATACCAATCTCTCCATTTTACGCTTGATGCGCGCGAATGGCGTGGACATGGATGTGGTGTCACCACAAGAGTTAGAATTAGGACTCATTGCGGGATACGAGGGTTCGAATATTACGTTTACTCCATCTGGGGTGCATTTTTCGGAAATTGAATATGCCGTTAGTAAAGGTGCGATTGTTAATTTGGATAATCTTTCCGTGCTCGAAAAATTTGGTCAAAAATATGGCTCGACGCAACCCTGCTTGATTCGCATCAAGCCCCATGTTTTTGGGGGTGGGAATGAGAAGATTATGACGGCTCATCCGGAGTCGAAGTTTGGCATTTCCATTCATCAAAAAGAGGAGATTTTGGCGATCGTGGAGAAATATAAAATGCAGGTTATTGGTTTACACCAACACACCGGTTCGGATATTAAAGATGGCAAGACATTTGAACAAGCAGCTTCTGCTTTGTTTGATTTCGCCTATGATTTCAAGGATTTGCAAATCATCGATTTAGGTGGGGGATTTAAAGTGCCTTATTCACCGGAAGATCCCGGGGTGAATATGCAGGAAGTTGGTCAAATCATGAGCAATGCCTTCCGTGCATTTTGTGCGAAATACGGCCGAGAGTTACGCCTTTGGGTGGAACCTGGTAAGTTTTTAGTCAGTGAGTCTGGTACCTTTTTGGCAGAAACAAATGTCGTTAAACGTGATCCCGTGAAAACCTTTGTAGGCATTAATACGGGCTTAAATCATTTGATTCGTCCGATGATGTATGGCTCTTATCATTATATTTTCAATGCCTCGAATCAAGATGCATCCAAGCAGAAATCATATCGGGTGACGGGCTATATCTGTGAGACAGATACTTTCTCTTTCAATTTTCAAGGAAAACAAGATGAGCGCTTATTGAATGAGGTGAAAGAAGGCGATATCATCGCATTAGCCAATGCCGGAGCTTATGGCTTTACGATGGCCTCACATTACAATGCGCGATTTTTGCCTGCCGAGGTTTTGGTTGATGGGGGAGTCGCTCGTGTGATCCGTAAGCGTGAGACGATGGAGGATTTGTTGAGGGGGCAGGAAATTTAAGACTTAACAATGTAGAGCCGCGATACTTCGCGGCTTTTTATTTCATGTTAAATTCGTCTGAATATATAACTCTAGGCTTCAGCCTGAGGTAATTTATTCACTCAGTCTTGATAGAGCCTAGGTTAATATTTCCAATTATATTATCCTGAGATCCATAGAAAAAAGCCGCGAAGTTTCGCGGCTCTACAGTCCAACGTCCAACGTCTAGTAAAGCACCCACGTATCTTTCGATCCACCTCCCTGAGAGGAATTAACAACCAACGATCCTTTTCGTAACGCAACACGTGTTAATCCACCAGGCATAACCTTGACACCATCTCCATACAAGATATATGGACGTAAATCGACGTGGCGGCCCTCCGCATGATCATCGATCAAACAAGGGACACGCGATAGCGAAATAGTAGGCTGAGCGATGTAATTTCGTGGATTTTTCAAGATTAAGGCCTTGAATTTTTCTTGTTCCTCTTGTGTGGATTTCGGGCCGATCAACATCCCGTAGCCTCCTGCTTCGTTCGCCTCTTTGACCACCAATTTTTCAATATTTTCTAAGACATATTGACGGTCTTCCTCCTCTGAACAGATGTAGGTTTTTACATTTTGGATGATGGGTTCTTCATTCAGATAATATTTAATTATTCGAGGCACATAGGCATAGATCACCTTATCATCCGCAACACCCGTTCCGGGCGCATTCGCAATCGCAACTTTTCCGTTTTTATATACCTCAAAAATGCCCGGAATTCCAATCATCGAATCGGGATTAAAGACATTCGGGTCTAAAAATGTATCATCGATTCGGCGGTAAATCACATCCACAATTTGGAAGCCTTTGGTCGTACGCATTTTCACATATCCCTCATGCACGACCAAATCACGGGCATCCACCAGCTCAACACCCATTTGTTGGGCCAAATAGGAATGTTCAAAATAAGCCGAATTATATATACCCGGCGTTAGCACCACCACGGTCGGATCCGGGCGATCGCTAATGAATCGCAACATCTCTAACAGCTTATGGGGGTAATCGGAAATAGGTCTGATCTGCGTTTTGGCAACGACTTCCGGAAAGGTTTGCTTTAATAATTCGCGGTTTTCCATCATGTAGGACACGCCGGATGGACAACGTAAATTATCCTCCAAGATCATATACTCGCCATCTGCCCCCCGAATCAAATCCGTTCCCGTAATATGAATGTAGATGTTTTTTGCAGGTTTGATTCCGATGCATGGACGTAAAAAGTCTTTGGACGACTCGATTACTTCCGCCGGAATAATCCCATCTTTGATGATTTTTTGATCCGAATAAATATCGTTTAGGAATAAATTTAGGGCTGTAATGCGTTGAATAAGTCCTTTTTCGATCTTCTCCCATTCATGTGCCTCAACAATGCGTGGTATGATATCCACGGGCATGATACGTTCAGTTCCCTCGTTTTCGGCATAGACATTGAACGTAATTCCCATGGCCATCAAAGCTCTTTCCGCAGATTGCTGGCGCCTTGTGAATTCAACCTGTTTTAATTGCTCTACACGCTCTTTGAAATGCGTATAGCCTGGTCTTACTTCCCCGTTCTCCGTGAACATTTCATCGTAAAACCCTTCGGTCTTGTAGTCGTCAAATGTGAAATTCATAC
>JACCDQ010142182.1_pt1 | contig 18044 bp, 12 predicted proteins | sample 7446031 | NCBI WGS metagenome assembly JACCDQ01 (sample SAMN15323442, study PRJNA562643) | freshwater metagenome | isolation source: river surface water | place: USA:Blue River Watershed | collected 2017-08-17
GCTGCTTTTGCTCCTTTTCTAATTTCTGAGGAAACATTTGCCTATGTTTTTTCAAGAAAAAAGAGGCTTGATCGCATTCGCTGAGTTTGTAGTAATTCATGATTACATTCCATAAGTCGGCCTTACTGATTTCTTTTTGTTTCAAATAGGCGACATTCGATTTTTGCAAAAGAATGGTGTTTGCAAAATATGGAAAGCATTGCAAATAGGCCAAGCCTAAATCATGGTAATACGCATCCATATGCTTTATGAAATAAGTAGTATCCAATAATTGCAATTGGATGAGATAATTGATGGTACTCAGTGAATCTTGTTGGGGGCTATTCCACTCAGGTTGTGTTTGCTTGAATAGTTTGTAATCATTTGACGCTAATTGCATACATCCATTTTGCAACGACCAAATGTCCAGTTGTGGCATCCAATATTCTTTTGGCGTTTCGGCTAAGTAGCGATTTAAATAATTAAGCCCTTGTTCGCAATCCTTCAATTTGACGCAAAATGAGGCTAAATTAAACAGGTCTAACCAAAGTAATTCTTTAATTTTTTGCAACTCTAGAATGGCATTTTGCAAATCCTCGGTACGCTTAGAGTATATCCAAAATGAAGCGTATGCTTGTGCGAGATCGCGGTGATAGATATCTAGGTTTTCATTGAATTGATTAGGGTCAATTGCAAGTAACTCCTTAAGAGACTTTTCAAAGAGAACAGAATCCATTATTTGGCAACTCAATGGTTGATGCGTTTGCTGATATACTCTGTAGTCGGTTGTAGCGCTATTTTGTGCGTGATGATTTTGAAAACTGAATAGCAAACCGATGGTGAAGGAGAGCCGTATTTTTCTGGAAAAAATCATACGAAAAAGTTAAGTTATAGGTCAAAAAACCTGAAACAGTGCTGCGCAAGCCTCATAAGCGAGTAACTTTCCTTGACGCAATTCTTGTTGGAGCGCTGCATATTTTGCCTTCTTTTTTGGATCGGCAAAGAATTGTTGTTGCAGCAGGTCGGTGAGTAATTGTTCAAATAACAATAACTCTTGTTCGGTGCGCTTGCGGTGCAGGGCGCCATTGAGTTGCATGTGCACGAAGTAGGCTTCAATTTGAGACCAGAGTTCGGTGAGGCCCAAACCAGTTAGGCCAGAGGTGCAGAGTACGCGCGGTTGCCATTGGTCGGGTCTTTGGCTGAAAACATGGAGCGCGCCTGCGTATTCTGAGCGTGCGGCTTTGGCTGCGGCCTCGTTGGCGCCGTCTGCCTTGTTGATGACAATGGTGTCGGCGAGTTCCATGATGCCGCGCTTGATGCCCTGCAGCTCATCGCCGGCGCCGGCCAACATCAAGAGCAAAAAGAAATCGACCATGCCGTGCACTAGTGTTTCTGACTGCCCTACGCCTACCGTTTCTACTAAAATGATGTCGTAGCCAGCCGCCTCGCAGAGTGCAATCGCCTCGCGGGTATTTTTTGCAACACCGCCAAGTGTGCGGCCTGCGGCGCTCGGCCTGATGAAGACATTGAGCTCTTGGGAGAGGCGCTCCATGCGGGTTTTGTCGCCGAGGATACTGCCGCCTGTGCGCGAAGAAGATGGGTCTATGGCCAAAACAGCCACTTTATGCCCCTGCGCTACCAATTGGAGTCCGAAGTTTTCTATGAACGTACTTTTGCCAACTCCCGGCACACCTGTAATACCGATGCGCTTGGCGACTTGGGTGGGTGCAGGTAGGGCGCGCAAGAGTTGTTGAGCAAGGACTTGATCGGAGGCTTTACTGCTTTCGATGAGGGTGATGGCTTGTCCTAAAGCGGCGCGCGAGCCACTGGCCAAGCCGGCAAGTAACTGCGTTTCATTGCGCTGAGCACGCTGATTTTTGCGCGCAGCTAGCCAACGGTCTATATGGTTTTGCTCAGGATTCAAGGAGTTGTTTGAGGGCCGCCATGGCCTGGCAAATATTTTGCTGTAGTGCGGGCAAGCTGGCCTCTAGCATGTAGCAGGGGGCGGTGATGATGCGGTTGGAGGCATCGATGCAAATTTCTTGGATTGAGCAGTTCGGGGTTTGAGCGCCTTTAGCTTGCAGACCTTCTTGAAAATCGGAAATATTATAGGGCGAGGCTGCGCTTGTACTACCAATCGTAAGTTGTTGGCCAATGGCCATGTCTTCGAAGGCTAAGGCGAGTAAAACGGGGCTCACGCACAATGCAACAATGGGTTTACCTACATTGTACATATTGACGAGCAATAACTTGACGTCTGGGCGAATGTGACCATTTGGCCCTTCAAAAGCCCAATTTGAAAAGTTTTTGGCGCTGCCAAAGCCGCCTGGTATCACGAGCGCATCGAGGTCTGCCGGAACCACTGTGCTGATTTCGCGAATTTGACCGCGGGCGATGCGTGCAGCTTCTTCGAGCATATTGCGCGTTTGAGCTTGTTCTTGGCCATTGAGGTGATTGATCACGTGGTGCTGGGGAGCATCTATGCCAATACAAATTGCCTCAAAGCCTAAACTTTCAATCTCAAGTAGCGTCAGGACTGCCTCGTGGATTTCGGCACCATCATAGACGCCAGCTCCGGATAATAAAACCCCGATTTTCATGCGTTTTTTTGAACTAATTTACGGTATAATTCTTCGTATTGCGGCAAGATTTCCGCTAAATTGAATTTTTGTGAGGTCAGAAGTGCGCCGGCTTTCATGGCCTGTAAATTGGCAGGATCAAGGATGTCGAGCACAAAGGCTGCCATTTGATCGGTTTGCCCGACATCGGCAAGATAGCCAGAAACACCGTGGATATTCACCTCTGGAATGCCTCCCGTATTGGAAGAAACCACGGGCACACCTACCGCCATGGCTTCAAGCGCAGCCAAACCAAAACTCTCCGTTTCGGATGGCAATAGAAAGACATCGACAATCTCTAAGACGTGTATGGTGTCGCGGACCTTTCCTAAAAAGATGACGTCCTGACACAAATGCAGCTCTCGGCACAAGCGCTCACAGGCATAGCGATCTGGGCCGTCTCCTACTAAAATGAGCTTGCAATCTTTTTGCGCGCGCACTTCGGCAAAGATGCGAATGACGTCTTCGGTACGCTTAACGGGTCTGAAGTTGGAAATATGACACAGGATAGGTTGGTTGTCTTGGGCGTATTTGCTTCTGATGTAAGCGCGCTCAGTACCGTGTGGAGGGCTCGGCGGCACAAAATTCGGGATGACCTGTATATCGGTGCTCACTTTGAAGTGCGCTAAGGTATCTTGCTTGAGGCTTTCAGAAACAGCAGTAACGGCATCTGAATGAATGATACAAAAAGTAATGACGGGCTCAAAGGAAGGATCTTTGCCGACCAATGTGATGTCGGTACCGTGTAAAGTGGTTACAAAAGGAATGTAAATCCCTTCTGCTTTGAGGATTTGCTGGGCCATAAATGCAGCTGAGGCGTGCGGAATGGCATAATGCACATGGAGGATATCTAATTTCTCGTACTTGACGACATCGACCATTTTGCTGGCGAGCTGTGTTTCGTAGGGCTGAAAATCGAAAAGCGGGTAATCGGTAATCGAGACTTCGTGGTAAAAAATATTTTCTCGAAAAGAACCCAAACGCACCGGCTGAGAATAGGTGATGAAATGGACTTGGTGGCCTTTAGCAGCCAGCGCTTTTCCGAGTTCGGTAGCAACCACGCCGCTTCCGCCGAAAGTTGGGTAAAGGACGATGCCTATCTTCATTCTTGTGAATCTAAAGGGATAAAAAAGGTGAGTCTGTAAATAATGGGCAAAATGCGCACTACCTGACCAAATTCATTTTTGACTTTAAAAGTATAACTGCTGCGAAACGGGCTGTTGTCTGCGTTAATGACATCGTAAAACAATGCGGCGTTCAGGCGTACTTTATCGGAAAGTTTGAGGTAAAACCCACCGCCAACCATGAGCGTAGGAGACCACGGCTTGACAACTTGGAGCGGATTGACAAAACTAAACGGGCTTTTGAGATACTGGAATTCCACCCCGCCAAAAACGAGTTCTTGGTAGCGGTAATGTGCAAAAACGCCTCCACCCCAAGTGGTCATGTTGCTTTGCACACCTAAATTATTGGACCAATTGCGCTGTACTCTAAGCGAAGGACCTACCAATAAGTTTTCAGAGAGGCGCGCGGCATACTTGAGCTCGCCACCAACGGCTCCACCTAAATTAGAGAACCCAATGTAAGGCTCTAGGCCCAGTTCAGAACCCATGTATTGCAATTGCGCAATTGATTTTCCTGCAAAAAGCAAGGCGATCAAAAAAAACCAGTTTTTCATGATGAATCGTTTGTACAAAGATACAGGATTTGCAGCCACCGCGCTTCTTTGTATCTTTGCAAAAAATTTAGCATGAAATTACTAGACGGACGAGCCACCGCAGCTCAAATTCAAGCAGAATTAAAAGCAGCAGTGGAGTTGCGCAAGCAAGCCGGCCAAAAAATACCACATCTTGCCGCTATACTAGTGGGCAACGACGGCGGATCGGTGTCTTATGTGACGTCCAAAGTAAAAGCATGCGAGGCTATTGGTTTTGAAAGCACGCTCATTCGCTACGACGAAACTGTTCCAGAAGATATCCTACTCGAAAAAGTAGAAAGCCTCAACCAAGACCGCAGCATCGATGGGTTTATTGTGCAATTGCCTTTACCCAAGCACATCGACGAGCTCAAAATCACGCAGGCCATAGACCCTAAAAAAGATGTAGACGGCTTTCATCCGCGCAACATCGGCAACATGATCCTCAATTTGCCTGGTTTCTTACCCGCTACCCCCGCCGGAATTTTAGAACTCATTCGCCGCAACGACATACCAACTGAAGGTAAAAACTGTGTCATTATTGGGCGCAGTAATATCGTTGGCACCCCACTTTCTATTATGCTCGGTCGCAATAGCAACCCCGGCAACTGCACGGTTACACTTGCGCACTCCAAAACACGCAACCTCAAAGCGATTTGTAAAGAAGCTGACATCATTATTGCCGCCATTGGCCGCCCTAATTTTGTAACTGCCGATATGGTCAAAGACGGCGTTGTGATCATCGATGTAGGTACCACACGTGTAGACGACCCAAGCCGTGAACGCGGTTGGAGACTCGTTGGCGATGTACACTTTGAAGAAGTGGCGCCCAAAGCCAGCTTTATTACTCCCGTGCCAGGTGGCGTTGGCCCCATGACTATTGCTTCCTTGATGATGAACACGCTCAAGGCCATGGAACTCAAAGGAAAATAAGCATGCAGGAATTTCAAATCAACGGCCCGCATATTGAGCTTATTGGCTTGCTCAAAGCCTTAGGCATTGCCGAAACAGGAGGCCATGCCAAAGCAATTGTGGAGGAAGGTTATGTCTTGCGCAACGGTGAGCAGGAGCTGCGCAAGCGCGCCAAACTCGTTAGCGGCGACCTCATCGAAATCGACGACTTACAAATCAAGTTGATCTAAAGTACGTTCATCTCTGCTCGTCAGAAGCTTTGCTTATTTCAAGGTTCTGAAATCTTGGCCGTCTTCTAGGCGCAAAAGCGCAGCGTAAATCAAGCGAATACAGTTTTCTACATCTTCTTTTTGGACCATTTCTACGGTGGTGTGCATGTAGCGCAAGGGCAAAGAAATGAGTGCAGACGTCACGCCTTCGTTTGAATATGCAAAAGCATCGGTGTCGGTACCCGTAGAGCGCGAAACCGCAGCGCGCTGGAAAGGAATTTTCTCGGCTTCTGCAGCGTCAATAATGAAACGCAGCAAATTATTTTGGACCGCAGGGCCGTAGGTCAGCACAGGGCCTTTGCCACTTTGTTGATCTCCGTTTTCAATTTTATCGACCATTGGTGTGGCGGTGTCGTGACACACATCGGTAACGATGGCGAGGTCTGGCTTGATGCGATGCGCCATCATTTCGGCACCTCTTAGGCCAATCTCTTCTTGAACAGAATTGACGATATACAAACTAAAAGGCAGTTGTTTCTTTTGCTCAAAAAGCAGGCGCGCTACTTCGGCAATCATGAAGCCACCTACCCGATTGTCAAGTGCTCGACCTACATATTTATTTTTATTGAGGACCATAAACTCGTCCTCAAACGTAGCGACACAACCCACATGAATACCCAGTGCTTCGACCTCTTCCTTAGAAGCACAACCGCAATCTAGAAAGATGTTTTTCATGCTTGGTGTCTCCTCTTTTTGTTGGCGCATGTGAATGGCTGGCCAACCAAAGACCGCTTTTACGGGCCCTTTGTCGGTATGGATATTGACGCGCTTGGATGGCGCGATCATGTGGTCTGAACCACCGTTGCGACGCAAGTAGATGAAACCGTCTTTGGTAATATAGTGGACAAACCAAGAAATTTCGTCGGCATGGGCTTCAATCACCACTTTATAGGCCTGCCCTGGATTGATTACCGCTGCAACTGAACCATAAGCATCTGTGAAATACTCTTGCGTAAAGGGCTTGATGTAGTCTAGCCACATTTGCTGACCAGAGGTTTCAAAACCTGTGGGGCTCGCGTTATTGAGGTAGGCTTCTAAAAATTTCTCGGATTTGGAGGTAATGATTTTTTTCATGGTGATTTATCTAATGAGCGTAACGTTTCCTTTGATGATGTTTTCCAAACCGCCAACACAAGTTGCTTGGAGGTAATAGTCGTAGACGTCGGGGTCTAAGAGTTTGCCCCTAAAAGTGCCGTCCCAGCCTTCGCTCAGATTGGTGGTTTCCCAAACGAGCTCTCCCCAGCGGTCATAGACCCGAAAAATGAAACTTTCGATGAAGGGGCCGCGCACATAAAGCTTGTCGTTTTGACCATCTTTGTTGGGAGAAAAAGCATTCGGAATGAATACAAATGGCGCCCCACAAATACTGTCAAATACTTTGATCAGGACGGTGTCTGAACCTGTGCACAAGCCATCTGAGACATTGAGGGTGAACACGGTTGTTTGTTCAATAGTCGCTTGCGGATTGGCACTACTTGGATTCGACAGTCCTAAAGCAGGCGTCCAACTATAAGTGTAATTGCCAGAAGGCAAACCGGTGAGTTGGGTGCTCGCATTGGGCAACATGATAGTGGGGTCGGCACTGGCTACGACAGCCAACGGGTTGAGCGCCGACACATTGATAAAAATGGAGTCTTGCAGCAAGCAATTTTGAGCGCTCAGTACCTCGACATAAATATACTGACTCGTGGAGATGCTTGCCGTGGCATTTGGCAAATTACTCGCGCCTACAATGGCAGCAGTCGGGCTCCATTGGATACTTTGTGCAGTGCCCGCACCGGAGAGCTGCAAGGTAAAGGGTGCCTGCGCACAAACTAAATTGGGGCCAGTCAAGGTAAATGCGTCACTTGCTAGCGTCACTTGAACGCTATCCGTAGCACTGCAATACGCATTTGAAATTTGAATGTAATACCAGGCGTTTTGTGGGTCCAGCAAACCTAGTTCGGCTTGCCCATTGGCATTGAGGGTATCTAAAAATTGAGCTGAACTCGACCAAACGATATTTGTTGGTGAACCCACAATAGTGGGTATCAAAAGTGTATCAATGGAAGTACACAAAAAGATTGCTGCAGGTGCCGTAACGGAAAGCGCTGGCCCAACTGTAATTTGGATGCTTTGTTGGTCCGTACCTTGACAAATAGAATCTATGACCGTTAAACTGAGGGTGTAAGTGCCTGGTTGGCTATAGACAATGGTAGGTTCAAAGTTGGTGCTGTCCAATTGGCCATTTCCGAAAGTCCAGAGAAAAGAACTGGTGAGTGTTGAGTTGTTATTGATCACAAGAGACAGCGGCGCACACCCTATTGTATCCAAGACCTGAAAACTTGCGCTCAGTGGTACATCAAAAGCAATAAAAACAGAATCTTGCGCACTGCAAAAACCATTGCCAGCCTGGCAAAAATACCAACCGCCTTGGCTCACGAGAATTGTAGAATCTTGCAAAGGATTCAGGGGGCTACTGAAGTCATTTTGCTGGGACCAAATAAATTGATTGGCGGTGCCGAGGGTATTTGCGCTGAGTAAATAAGGCGAACTACTACACAAATTGATGGTGTCATTGAGATTGAGTAAAATAGAATCTAGTACCAAAATTTGAATTTGCGCGGTGTCGGTAATGAGGCAAACGCTGTCCGTGACATAAAGAAAGACGTCGTACTGACCAGGCGTTGTGTACACCACAGAAGGGTTGAATTCAACGCTGGTAGTATCGCCGTTGCCGAAATCCCAGAGGTAGGAATCCCATTGGGCAGAAGTGTTTTGAAAATCGACTGTGAGGTCTTGACAACCTTGCACATTAGAGCTGCTGAATTCGGCTGTTGGAATGAGCTGAAAATCGAATTTGAACACCAAATTGTTGCAATTGCTGCTGTTGTTGGTATTGGACCAAGCCCCTTGAGAAGTCGGGAAGTCGGAATGGCCACCACAACCGCCACACACCGATTGATACACCACGCCATTTTTATCAAAACGAGAAGTGCCGCCGTCTACATGTTCCTGCGCGATGGCACCACCAAGATAAGAGCCGTAAAGCAGGCCGTTGAAGTTATTTTGCAAGACCATCAGGTAGAAATCAAAACCGGTGGTGCTGGCCTGAAAAGCATTGGCCGAAACAGGCATGCCGCTCAGTGGTGTGGACTGCAAAATATTGGCGCCCCAACCTGAAATATAGACGTTGCCACAGATATCGACCAAAAAGGCCGCAGGTGAAATATTGATTTGGCCATTGCCATTGCCAATGACGGTTGAGGCCAAGTTGGTGGTGAGTGCGTTGTTGAGTTTCAAGACAAACTGACTACTGCCCGGATTGCTATACGGCGCGTTGTTCACTACAAAACCGCCTCCAACTGCTTGGCCCAATAAGAAAATTTGGTTGTTGCGGTCCACCTCGACAAAAAAGACTTGGTCGTAATTGGGCGTCCCGACATAACTCGCCTTTTGAATGGCCGTGCCAAGCGCATTGAGTTTCACGACAAAGCCGTCGGTCTTGCCGCCGTTGTAGTTACTCTGATAGGCTGCAGTGGTGCCCGAAAGGTTGTTGGAGCCAGTGCCTCCTGCAAATAAAATTGCCCCTAAGGTATCGGTCTTGACCGAATAGGCAGCGTCGTCTTTATTGCCTCCGTAAAAGGATGCGAATTGCAGTGCCGAAAAGTTGGAATTGAGCTTGAAAATCACGGCATCTTGACCAACAGACTTAGTAGCTTGAAAAGGATTTTGGGTCGGGAAATTAGCCGAGCGCGAGCAACTGGCCACCAGCACCGAACCAGCGGCATCGAGATAGATTTCACCCCTGAACTGATCGCCGTAATTGGTAGTCATGGAGTCATAGGCCGCAACGGTATTGTAAGGCAAACCAAGCGTTCGGTAATTCACGCCGTCGTTGGCATTCCCTCCAAGATAAGTAGAGGCCAATAGGTTTTGGCCATTTGCACTCATTTTTGATACAAATAAGTCCGTTCCTTGTGCGCCAAAATATACCCCGTTGAAATAAAAATTAGCATTTGGAGTTCCACCCGCATGTGCGGGTTGTACAGCGCCTGTGGTAACTGGAAAATCAGTGCTGGAAGTGGCGCCAAAGAGATAAATATTGTTGAGCGAATCGCAAATGAGGCTGTGTGCCGTTTCGGTGCCTTGTAGGTTGTCGCCGCCGCCTAAAAAACTCGACCAAAGCATGGTGCTGCCATCTGCCGCATAGCGCGTCACAAAAACATCGGTAACGCCGTAGGCACCGGCAAGCGACGTAAAATTGGAATTGGTATCAAAACTCGCCATACTCGGCAAGGGAAAGTTGTTGCCATAGACCATGCCCGCCGCATAGGCCGAAGCATCGTAGCCGTAAGTTGCGGTCATGCCAAAATTGTCTGAGTTGGCCCCGTTGTAGGTCGCAAAAACCAATACAGGATCAATGATGAGGGGCAATTGCGCATTGTAGTTGCCCAACTGAAATCCGTAAGTGCCGTCGGGATAAAAACGATACGCGCAAGCAACTTGCACGCGTTGACCATTGACCATTTGATACGCGAACAATTGTTGGTCTTGGATTTCACCGATGGCGGTTTTGAGTTGGATGCGGTCTTTATTCAGCTTGACGTCATTTGCACCAGAGTAAGCCCAGCGAATTTGTTGGGCATCTGCGCCCGGAGCAACGTGAAATGTATATTTGTATTGTGTCTGCTCGGTGGCCCAAGTGAGGTCTATACCCGGATAAAACTGCGTGTAAAGCACCTCTTGAAAGGCCTCCACCTGACTGGCCCAACGCGTGGAGTCTTGGCCCATAAAAAAATGATAGGTGTGTTTGCGGGGTTTTTGACCTTGTGTTTGCGCTTTCGGGTTGGCGCCAATGAAGCGCTGCTGAACCAAGGCGCTCGGAAGGCTTGGGTTTTCGAGGAGTTCTTGCTCGTGGTGGGCCTTTTCTAGGGCAGAGAAATCGGTGAGCTGGAATAAAAAGCGGTCTGAGCCCAGCCAAATTTTGGCGGCGCCGTCTTTGGCCATGAGCTGCACGTCTGAGGGCCATTGGCCTTTGTTTTGCACGAACTCCTGACCCTGAAACTGTGCATGGATAGGTAGCCCAATGAATATGATCATCAAGTACGACCAAAAAAACCTATAGGAGCTCCACTTCATCCTCGCTAAGTTAAGCATTTCGACTAATTTTGTGCGCAGCAATTTTCTATATGGACACAACTAATCGCATCTGTTCGCTTTTCAATATTCAGTATCCCTTGATCCAGGGCGGCATGATCTGGTGCGCAGGCTGGGAACTCGCCTCGGCAGTTTCGAATGCAGGTGGCTTGGGCCTTTTAGGCGCAGGCTCGATGTACCCAGACGTACTCGACGCGCAAATTACTAAATGCAAGGCGCATACCGACAAACCTTTTGGAGTCAATTTGCCCTTGCTGTATCCGAACATTGAAGAGCACATTGCCACCATCATCAAGCACAAAGTGCCTATTGTATTTACCAGTGCGGGCAATCCCAAAACCTGGACCGAGACTTTAAAGAAAGAAGGTATTACAGTGGTGCATGTGGTCTCGAGCGTCAAGTTTGCGCTCAAGGCCCAAGCAGCTGGCGTAGATGCCGTAGTTGCCGAGGGTTTTGAAGCAGGTGGTCACAACGGCCGCGACGAAACCACCACGCTTTGCCTGATCCCAATGGTGCGCGCAGCGATTCAAATTCCGCTTATTGCGGCAGGCGGCATCGGAGATGGCCGTGCGCTGCTCGCCGTCATGAATTTAGGCGCCGATGGCGCCCAAGTAGGCAGCCGATTTGTGGCCTCCGTTGAATCCAGTGCCCACCAAAATTTCAAGCAAGCCGTTATCGAAAGCCGCGAGGGCGATACGCTGCTCACGCTCAAAGAACTCACGCCGGTTCGTTTGTTGCGCAACCCGTTTTTTGATCAGCTCATGGCTGCCTATCAAAATGGGGCGAGCGCTGACGCGCTCGCCACCCTACTCGGCCGCGGCCGAGCCAAAAAAGGGATGTTCGAGGGCAACCTCTCGGAAGGCGAGCTCGAAATCGGGCAAATCGCGGGGGCTTTCACTGAAATTTTACCCGCTGCTACCATTGTCAAGCAATTCATCGAAGCATATAACCAAGCCCTTACGGCCCAACATCCCTTTTCATTATGATCGCATTTGAGCGCTTTACATTAGCCAACGGCCTGCGGGTATTGTTTCACAAAGAGCCCGCTACCCCAATGGCGGTGGTCAATGTGCTCTACGACGTTGGGGCCCGCGACGAAAACCCCGAGCAAACCGGCTTCGCCCACCTTTTTGAACACCTCATGTTTGGCGGCTCCAAGCACATCCCAGACTTTGATGCTCCACTGCAAGCTGCAGGGGGCCAAAGCAATGCCTTCACGAGCAACGACATCACCAACTATTACGACGTCTTGCCCGCCCACAACCTCGACACCGCGCTTTGGCTCGAGAGCGACCGCATGTTGTCTTTGGCCTTTACACCCAAAAGTTTGGAGGTACAGCGACAAGTTGTCATTGAGGAATTCAAGCAGCGCTACCTCAACCAACCCTACGGCGATGCCTGGCTACAACTTCGGCCCCTAGCCTATCAAAAACATCCGTATCGCTGGGCCACCATCGGCAAAAACATCAAGCATATAGAAGACGCCACCATGGACGTCGTCCGCGCGTTTTTCCAAAAACATTACCACCCGGGCAACGCCATTTTGTGTATCGTGGGCAATTTTGAGCTCGCCACCATCAAAGAGAAAGTCGCGCACTATTTTGGCGCTATTCCAGCACAAGCCAAAAGCCCAAGACAACTCCCTACAGAGCCACCTCAGCAAAAATTCAGGATCAAAACCATCCAAAGAAAAGTACCGGCCGGTTCTTTCTACTACGCCTTCAAAATGGGCAAGCGCCTTTCGGACTCCTATTACCTCGCAGACCTGCTTTCGGACCATATCGGCAATGAAAAAACGGGCATCCTTTACACGGAATTGCAACGCAAAAAACGCTTGGTTTCTGAAATTACAGCGTATATCACGGGCTCTATCGATGAAGGCTTATTTGTGATCACGGGCAAACTCAATCCCAAAAGAACATTTGAAGAGCTCGAAGCCGCCATTTGGCCTGTACTTGGGCAAATCAAGGACAAAAAAATGAGCAAAAGCGCACTCCAACAGCTCATCCTGAAGTTGCGAACTGCCAAAGCTTTTCAAGACCAAGGCCTATTGAACCGCGCCATGAACCTCAGCTTTTTTGAATTGCTCGATGCGGCAGAACTCCTCAATACGGAAAGTGCACGCTACGAGCAAATCTCCACCACCCAACTCCAACAATACGCCCAAGCGCTCCTCGACAAAAACAAGTGTTCTTTGTTGCAAATCCAACCCAAATAACCATGCGTAAAATCTCTTCCTTAGCTATGCTAGATCGGTCCGTTGCACCACCACTGCTGCCCATCGAACACATTTCTTTTGTTGCGCCTCAAATTACCGTATTGAACAACGGTGCCAAGCTTTTTTGGCGCAATGGCCTGCAAAATGAAACCAGTAAAATTGAGTTACATTTTGCCGCGGGCTCTGCCTCCAACGACCCCCTCACCGCTTCTTTGTGTGCAGGCCTGCTTATCAATGGCAGCGCAACGCAAACTGCCAAACAAATCCAAAAAGCGCTTGATGCGGTTGGGGCGTATTACGATGTTTCTTTGAGTCAGGAAAGTTCGGTAGTGACGCTCTATGCGCTCAAAGACCAACTCCTCAAGGCTTATCAAATCTTTCACGAAAGTCTGTTTACAGCTGTGTTTCCGATCAAGGAAGTGCAAGAACTCGTGCACAGCCGCCGTCAGAAATATACGGTACAAGAACAAAAAGTCAGTTTTTTAGCACAGCGCCAGTTCCAGCGCAGCCTCATGGCAGGCAGCACTTATGCCAATCTGATCCAACTCTCAGACTTCGACCGAGCAGACCGCGCTCAAATTCAGGCCTTTCATGCCGAACATTACCTCAAAGGCCTCAAAAAAGTGTTTCTCGTCGGAGACCTCACTACCGAAGACCTGAATGGTTTTGAAGCATTGCTCCATGCTTATGGCAGTGAAATTGCCGAGCGAGCACCCTTTTCATGGCAACCTGAGCAAGGCGCCACGCACATCGAACAAGAAGGTGCACTGCAGAGCGCACTTCGCATCGGACGTCCGCTCTTCAACAAAACGCATCCCGATTTTTGCGCGTTTAGCGTACTCAACACCATTCTCGGCGATTACTTTGGCAGCCGCCTCATGAGCAACATTCGAGAAGATAAAGGCTATACCTACGGCATTGGATCGCATGTGGTGGAGAACACCAAATTTGGCTATTTTGTCATCGGAACAGAAGTTGGCGTCAGTACCCGCGAAGCCACTTTTCAAGAAATTCAGCACGAATTTGAGCGCCTCAAAACCGAATTGGTACCCGCAGCAGAACTCGAATTGGTGAAAAGCTACCTGATGGGGCAGCTGCTCAAGAGTGCCGATGGCCCTTATGCCATGCTCGATCTATTTGCCAATGTAGAAACCATGGGCCTAGACCTCAGTTATTACGACCATTACATCTCAGAAATCAAGGCTGTTGATGCCCACAAACTCCAAGAATTGGCCAAGCGCTACCTCAATTGGGAAGAAATGCTCATCATTTCGGCAGGATAGCAACCTTTTAAAGGCAATGTCGTTATACTAAAACAGCAAAAAATACGTTATTCAACGGATGTTCAGGGCACTTATTGTATGGTTATTTCTGCACTTGGCTTTAGTCGGCCACGCCTCTCACGTGATGGGCGGAGAAATCACCTACAAGCACCTGGGTGGCGCCAACTACCAATTTGAACTCGTTTTCTACCGCGACTGCAATGGCGCCGACGTCAATGCCGTCTCGGAAACCCTCCGCGTTTGGAACCATCCTACACTCAGTGTGCTTCCTGTATTATTTGTACAGCGCCAAGATTTATCGCCTAGTTGTACGCAAGTGCCAGGCGGAGCGGGCCCACTTTTGTGCGGCACCGGCAACAACGGTGGAAACGGCATCGGCGCCATTGAAAAAGTCATTTACCGCAGCGCACCTATTGCCCTTAGCGGCACCCCGCCTGCCCAAGGTTGGGCCTTCACCTACGAGAACTTCTCGCGCAGCGGCTCCCTTACCAACCTCAGCAATCCGGCAACCTACGGCATCACGCTCGTGGCCAAGATCTTCAATTTAGCACAACCCGACGACTCACCTGTCTTCAACGAAGACCCTAATTTTGTGAGTTGCGCGGGGCTCCCCTACCAATACAACGCAGCGGTCAGCGATGCCAATCTAGACTCCCTGCACTTTGAATTCGGCGTGCCTTACGATCATTTCCCTGCCGGCGTGTACAACCCGCCTGCCAATCCGGCACCCATTCCATTTGTAAGTGGCTTTAGTTTTGCCAGCCCCACGCCCGGAACGGCGATTAACTCGAGTAATATTCCGGCAGTGCTCAACCCACTCAATGGCAACCTCACCTTCAACAGCTTTACCATTGGCAACTACGCCCTCAAAATTGTCGTGAAAGCCTACCGCGCAGGCGTGCTTATTTCAGAGACCGAACGCGAGATGCAATTGGTTTTGCAGCCCTGCAACAGCAGCAATTTTCCACCTATCATTGCGCCACCCTTTGCCGCAGGCACATCCTATGAACTTACGGTCAATGCAGGCGACCTCATCGATGTGCCGCTGCTCATCACAGACCCCGATACCCAAAGCAATGGCAGCCCTCAAAACATTACTTTAGAAGCCCAGCTCCCCTGCACAATTGGGCCTTGTCCTAGTTTGAGTGTCGCGTTGCCGTTTACAGCCACCAGTCAAATTCAGACACAATTTACCTGGCAAACCACCTGCGACCACCTCCTCGATGGCCAAGGCCAGGCGCAGACCCAACAAACTTATCACTTTGTCTTGAAGGCCACAGACGACGTCTGCCCCATTCCTCAAATCCAGTACGCCACCCTGACCATCCATGTACTCAATACGGGCATCATTGCAGCACCTGAGATTTCTTGTATACAGACTGCAACGAATAACAACATCAACATTTATTGGCCGCCAGTGAGTCCGTCAAACCCGAGTAGCTTTGCATCTTATCAAGTTTATTCGCTCCAAAATGGCCTGCTTGGCAGCATTCCTACCATCAACAGCAACAATTTACTCGTGGCTCCCATTTTTGCAAGCCATGATTTTTACCTCGGATTGGCATCGGGTTGCAATGGGCAATTCTTGAGTTATTCTGATACCATCAAAAATATATTATTGACGCTCAATAATCCCAACAACGGTACGGCCGTGCTCACCTGGAACAAACCACGCGCACAAGCTTTGCCTGCCTTTAATAGCCATTATTATATTTACCGCGAATATCCGACCAATTCATTCGTTTTCTTGGATAGCGTGCCCTACAACCAAACCACCTATACCGATACCATAGACATCTGTTCTGCATTTATCAGTTACAAGGTGGTGCTACCCACCCTCACCTGCGACTTCACCTCTAACTTAGCTGGAGACAACCTCAGTGATATGCTCACGCCCTACATTCCGGTGCTCTCGAGCGTAGGTTTTGATACCAGTACACAACAAATGCAGATACAATGGAATGTCAATGCGGCGCCAGACACCTACGGCTATATTATCTACACCTACGACGCCAACGGCTTTTTAATTGAGCTCGACACCGTTTACGGACAAAACAACACCACCTATCAATACAGCGTTCCCTTCAACGGCGGCCCCTTCACCTACACTGTTGCCGCTTTTGACTCCTGCTTTACAGCCAGCAATCCGCCCTCGTTTCAGACTTCAGCCAAGGCCAATTTACATACTAGCATACATGCCAATTACCTCATCGATATGTGCCCACAATTGGCCAAACTCACCTGGAGCCGCTATTTAGGAAGTGGCGTGCAAGACTACGAAATTTGGTCCAAGCACAACAACACCTGGATACTTTTGCAAAGTACAACAGACACCAGCGCCAGCGTTGCATTGGTCAGAAATGAAAGTTATTGCCTCTACATCAAGGCCAACTTGCAAAACGGCTTTTCGGCATTCTCCAACCCGCTTTGTTTCACGATGCCCCAACCCACACCACCAAGTGTTCATTATTTTAGGGTAGCAAGCGTCAGTGAAAAAGACATCGAACTCAAAGTTTGGATAGACGCCAGTGTGGGCATCAACGAAGTACAATTCGAAAGAAAAGACACCAATGGCGTATTCGAACTCATTGGAACGGCACCAGTAAGCAACAATTCGGCCTATTTTTTAGATGACGACGTTGATACCCAATGGGGGCCGTGGACCTACCGCACTGTTTACATCGATAGCTGTGGCTCCACCGGAAGCTACGCCAACGAAAACACCACCATTTTTGTAACAGGCAGCGCCGACCAATACAACATGATCAATACGCTCAGTTGGACGCCCTACACCCAATTTGCCGGTGGCATCTCGAGTTATCAGGTCTTCAGAAACGCCTACGGAAGCTGGGAAACCATTCCCGTTCAAGTATTACCCGACGGCAGTTATGGCATTACAGATGACGTTTCACAATTGCGCAACAACGGAGCGGTATGCTATCAAATCATGGCCTTAGAAAACGTGACGCAAACGAGTTTTACAGACAGTAGTTTTTCAAATATCTTTTGTTTGGAATACGAACCTTTAATGTTTGTACCGAATGCGTTTACGCCCGACGGCCTCAACCCTATTTTCTTGCCAGTGGTTCAAAATGTCGATCCAGAAAAATACACCTTCAGCATCATCGACCGCTGGGGCAAAATTGTATTTGAAACCAATGACCCTGCTGCAGGCTGGGATGGCATCATTAGCAGCTCTGGCCTACCTGCTACCAACGATGTATTTCAATACCGCATTGAGCTCATTATTAACAAAACCGACGCGATTGTCAAGCAAGGTTACGTAACGCTCATCCGATAGTCTTGCAGCGCATCTTGATCATACAAACTGCTTTTTTGGGCGACGTCATTTTGGCCTCACCCGTATGGGAGAATCTACACGTTGCTTTTCCGCATGCACAAATCGATGTCGTGGTCAAAAAAGGCAATGAGAGTTTGTTGGCAGGGCATCCATTCATCCAAAACCTTTACATTTTTGACAAGCGTCAAAAAGTTAAAAACCTCTGGAAACTTGGCAAGACCTTACGCGCCAATAAATACGAGCTCGTCATCAATCTACAAAGATTTGCAAGCTCTGGCATTTTAACCATTCTGACCAAGGGAAAAGAAAGCAGAGGTTTTGAAAAGAATCCGTTGTCTCTATTCTTTTCCAAGCGCTTTAAGCACGAAATGAAACCAAATTGGCACGAGGTAGATCGCAATTTAAGCCTGATTTCCGATTTGGTAAGCTCTCCTCCTCGCAGGCCTCAGCTATATCCAAGTTTGGATGATTTACAGGCTATACAAATGTATCAGGTTGTTCCGTATTACTGTTTGGCACCAACGAGCGTTTGGTTTACTAAACAGGCTCCTGAAACCATTTGGCTCAAGTTAATCAAGGATCTTGTAGCTAAACAACAAAGAATTTATTTGCTGGGCGCGGCTTCCGAC